>Ga0224531_1000528_pt1 | contig 18880 bp, 16 predicted proteins | sample CBST100metaG_FD_179876 | JGI IMG/M metagenome (GOLD analysis project Ga0224531, IMG submission 179876) | Peat soil microbial communities from Stordalen Mire, Sweden - C.B.S.T100 | ecosystem: Environmental > Terrestrial > Soil > Wetlands > Peat | place: Sweden: Norrbotten County, Stordalen Mire...
GGCCGCCTCGGCGTGCGAGGCATTGTCCAGCAGAATTGCGCCCAGAATGGTTTTTTCAGCGTCGATGTTCGCCGGCAGTCCGGCGTCGAGCCGCAGATCGGGGATGGTAGCCATAGTTCGAGTTTAGGCCGATTGCCCGCGGTTGCCAGCTTGTGAATTGTCCCGGCGATGTGTGGGAATCAAGCAGAATTCAGCCTGACCCCCAGAAGCAGGCCCAGGTAACAGTCCATCAACCTGGGTTAAAAATCAGACCTGGGTTCAAGATCAGACCTGGGTTCAAGATCAAACCTGGGTGCCCCATATCTCCGGGCGTTTTCGGCCCGGAGATGTGGGATCGCTGACCACCGAGTCTATTGATTCCAGGTTCTTTCGAAGCCCCCCAGAGAGGATGTACACTCCTGCCATCATGCCGACAGGTCTGAAGCGGTATCAGGAGTGCGGTGACCTCCACTTTGTCACCTTCAGTTGCTACCACCAGCTACCGTACCTGGCCACCAATGACGCAAAACAAGTCTTCGAGCAATCCCTCGAGGCGATGCGAATCAAGTACGGATTTTACGTGGCGGGTTACGTCGTCATGCCGGAGCACGTGCATCTGCTGCTCACCGAGCCGCGCACTGAATTGCTGGCCAAGGCATTGCAAGCACTGAAGATTTCCGTCTCGATGCGGTTGCCGCAGAGCCCCTTCTGGCAGCGAAGGTACTACGATTTCAATGTCTTCACCGGAGAGAGGCGAATCGAAAAGCTCCGGTATATCCACCGCAACCCGGTCACACGTGGATTGGCAATCACGCCGCAGGAGTGGGCGTGGTCGAGCTTCAATCACTATGCGAGTGGAGTGGTAGGTACGGTGGAGATCGAATCCCCCTGGACGGCGGCCCGGCGAGAGGCGCTTCAGTTGCCCAGGATATGGCCTGTGCCACCGAATCCCACATCTACCGGCAAAGAACGCCGGTAGATATGGGGCACCCATATTTTCTGCCCTATATTCTCTTGCCTGAGCTTGCTTACCCAAGATTTCTTGCCTGGACTTGGGCTGACCGTCTACTCCGCCTTCTTCCACCGCAGAATCGGCTTCCGCGCCGCCTGCACCTCGTCCAACCGCGAAACCCGCGTCGAGTGCGGCGCCGTCTTCACCAGTTCCGGCGTTTCCTCCACTTCCCTGGCAATCGCCCGCATCGCCGCGATGAACTGGTCCAACTCCTGCAGCGATTCGCTCTCGGTGGGCTCGATCATCAGCGCTCCGTGGACGATCATCGGGAAGCTGACCGTGTAGGGGTGGAAGCCGTAGTCGATCAGGCGCTTGGCAATGTCGCCGGTCTTCACGCCCAGGGCCGCCTGGCGCTTGTCGCTGAAAACCACCTCGTGCATCGACGCGGTCTTGTACGGCAGCTCGAAGATGTCTTCCAGCTTGGCACGGATGTAGTTGGCGTTCAGCACCGCGTCTTCCGTGGTCAGGCGCAGCCCGTCCGGCCCGTTGGCCAGAATGTAGGCCAGCGCGCGGATAAACATGCCTACGTTGCCGTAGAAGGCGCGCACGCGGCCGATGGATTGCGGCCGGTTGTACTCCCACGTCAATCTGGAATTGCGGTCTTCCCCCTCCTCGGCGGAAGCGCGCGCTGCGGACGGGGCGCGGAACATCGATGGCGTATCGGCAGAGGAGGAGTCCGCGCCTTCTGATTCCCAGGTCCCGGATTCGGGGCCCTTCGTGCCGTTTCCCACTCGGACCAGCACCGGAATCGGCAAGTACGGCTCAAGAAATGCCTTGCAGGCAACGGGACCGGAGCCGGGACCACCGCCGCCGTGAGGCGTCGAGAAGGTCTTGTGCAGGTTCAGGTGCATCACGTCCACGCCGAAGTCACCCGGGCGCGCCTTGCCCACCAGGGCGTTCATGTTGGCGCCGTCCATGTAGAGCAGCGCGCCCTTGGCGTGCAGAATCTCCGCGATCTGCGCGATCTGGCTCTCGAAGACGCCAATGGTCGAGGGGTTGGTCAGCATCAGTGCGGCGGTCTCTTCATCCACCTGCCGGGCCAGCGCTTCCAGATCGATGCCGCCCTCGGCGTTGGACTTCAGATTCTCTACCGTGTAGCCGCAGATGGCCGCAGTGGCCGGGTTGGTGCCATGCGCCGAGTCGGGGATGAGCACTTTTTTGCGCGCGTTGCCCGTGGACTCGTGCCAGGCCCGGACCAGCAGAATGCCCGTCATCTCGCCATGCGCGCCGGCGGCCGGCTGCAGGGTAATCGCGTCCATGCCGGTGATTTCCAGCAGGCAGCGCTGTAGCAGGTCGACGACTTCCAGAACTCCCTGGGCCAGCGATTCCGGCCGATAGGGATGCGCCTCGGCCAGACCCTCGATGCGGGCCACGTACTCGTTCACCCGCGGGTTGTACTTCATCGTGCAGGAGCCCAGCGGATACATGCCCAAATCGATGGCGTAGTTCCAGGTGGAGAGCCGCGTGAAGTGGCGGATAATCTCGATCTCGCTCAACTCCGGCAGTTCCGCGCTCTTCTCACGATGGGTCGCGCCCAGCAGCGCCGCGGCGTCCACCGCCGGTACGTCCAGCGGCGGCAGCATGTAAGCGTGTTTGCCGGGCGAGGAAATCTCAAACAGCAAAGCCTCATTCTGGCTCAGGTGGGGGCGAACTCTTGTGGTGGCTGCAGAAACGGTTGCGTCGTTTGTCATCGGATTCCTCTTACGCCTCCACCGGCTTGGCAGCCAGCACATTGGCCGCGGCGTCGATCTGTGCGCGGGTCACGACTTCGGTGGTGCACCACAGCGTTGCGTTGCCCAGTTCCGGATACCAGCGGCTCAGTTCGATGCCGCCGACAATCTTTTCATCCAGCAGCCGCTGGCTCCATACCGCCGGCGCCTCTTCGGTTTGCAAAACAAACTCATGGAAGCGCGGCGCACCGCTGAACAGGAGCTTCGCTCCGTCTTGTGACCCAAGCTTTTCCGCCGTATAAGCCGCCTTGGCCAGGTTCTGCTCGGCAAGCTCGCGGATCCCTTCCTTGCCGTAGACGGCGAGAAAGATCGTGGCCATCAGCGCAACCAGTGCCTGATTGGTACAGATATTCGAGGTGGCCTTTTCGCGGCGGATATGCTGCTCGCGCGTGGAGAGCGTCAGGCAGAAACCGCGGTTTCCATTCCCGTCCACCGTTTGCCCCACGAAACGCCCGGGCATCTGGCGCAGATATTGTTCCTTGCACGCCAGCACGCCGCAGAACGGGCCGCCATAACTGAGCGCGACGCCGAACGACTGCGCCTCCATGCTGACGATGTCCGCCTCCACCGGCGGCCGCACCACGCCCAGCGAAACCGCTTCGGCAATGGAGACGATCAGCAGAGCGCCCTTGGCGTGCGCAATTGCCGCAATGGCCGGAATGTCTTCGATGACGCCGAAGAAGTTCGGGCTCTGCACCAAAACCGCAGCCGTTTCTTCCGTCACCGCCGCATCCAGGGCGGCCAGATCCACGCGCCCGGTTTTGCGGTCGTAACCCACCACCGCTGTCGACAGCCCCTCGTGCATCGAGTAGGTGTCCATCACTTCGCGGTACTCCGGATGCACAGTCGCAGCCACCACGGCCTTTTCCCGTCGCGTGACGCGCATGGCCATGCGGACCGCTTCGGCGGCTCCCGTGGACCCGTCGTACATGCTGGCATTGGCCACGTCCATGCCGGTCAACTCGGCAATCATGGTCTGGAACTCGAAGATGGCTTGCAGCGTTCCCTGCGTGATCTCGGCCTGGTAGGGCGTGTAGCTGGTCAAAAACTCGCCGCGCTGTACCAGCGAATCGATAATCACCGGGCGGTAGTGGCGATAGGCGCCAGCGCCCAGGAAGCTGGCGTAGTCGGTGGCGTTCTTCTGGCCGGCAGCCTTGAAATAGTCGATGATCTCGCTCTCGGCGTGGGCCCGCGGCACATTCAGGTCCTGCTCGATGCGGTGCTCGGCGGGGATGACCGAAAAGAGGTCGTCGATGGAAGCAGCGCCGATTTCGGCCAGCATCTGCTGGCGTTCGGCGGGAGATTTGGGCAGGTAGCGCATAAGATAATTGCTCCTCTTGAGACTGTGACGGGAGACCAGGGTCAGAGATCAGGGGTCAGAAACCGGGAGACCTGCGGCGCGTGAAGGCATGTTGCTTTCCACCTATGCACCAGAACACCACTCGCGCACCGACATCTGCCCGCGGAGATCCCGATAAGCGGCAAGAATTGTGCACGCGTCCTTGTGGCTGAAGCCGGATGGACCGGGTCTTTTCTGATCCCTGTTCCCTGATCCCTGACCCCTGCTTTTCTAGCTCTCTTCCGCGATGAACGCCTCGTACGCCGCGGCGTCCAGCAGCTTTGCCACCGCAGCAGGATCGGCGACCTCGACCTTGATAATCCAGGTTTCGTGCGGCTTTTCGTTGATCTTGTCCGGAGCGTTCTTCAGTTCCTCGTTCACCGCGGTCACGGTGCCCGTAACCGGCGAGTAGAGGTCGCTGACGGCCTTCACGCTCTCCACCGAGCCGAAAGTCTCATTGGCTGTGACTGCGTCGCCCACCTTGGGCACGTCCACATAGACGATGTCGCCCAGGGAGTTCTGCGCGTAGTCGGTAATGCCGACGGCGCCGATGGAGCCCGTGAGCTCGATCCATTCATGTTCGCGGGTGTAGCGATAGTTGGCAGGGTAAGACATGGCGTTCCGATCCTCCAAGGAAATGAAATCCTAGTGTACGACCTGGGGAGGCTCCGGGAAAACCCGCCTCGCGCAAGATGAAAAGCAGGGAATAGGGCGCGGGAATCAGGGGGAAAGGAACGGCCTCCCGTTTTCAGCAGACGCCGCCTCTATGCGGGGCAGAAGCCTGCATACGGCGCCAGCGGCACAACAAAGAGAATTTCCATCATCCCCGCCTGGTTGATGGGCAAAGTGGCCAGGGCAGCGCGGACTTCGCCTTCGTCGGGAACCTCCCACAGGATCGCCGCGCCCCCCACGTCGCCCCGCTTCCATATCTGACGAATAAGACCGCTCGCATAAAGCTCCCTCACCCGCTGACTTTCGCGGGCAAGCAACTCAGAGGTAAAAGCTTCCGGCGGAAATGCATCGACGCGACGGCTGGAAAGAGTCAGTATTTGCATGACCAAATTGTAAGGGCAGAGACCTGATACGGCAGTTGTAGATCGACTTTTGCGGAGGGAGCAGGGACCTTCAGGCCCCTGAATCAGCTGCAAAATAGAGGAGGCCTTTAGGCCCGGACCCTTGTCCTCGTGCAGCCTTCTCGCCAAGCACAACTGTAGTGCTAGTTCGGCGCGCCCGCGGTTTCCTCCGCGGCAAAGGTGCACTCCCGGCACTGGCAAACCCGGCGCAGGTACTCCCAGGAATAGATCCCGCCATTGTGCCCGTCCATCCAGTTGAACTGCAGCGCATAGCGGCCCACCGGGTGCACTCCCGCCGGCTTCGACGGCGGCGTGTACATGGGCAGCAGTTCGGCTGGTTTCGCCTTGGGCTGGCCCGCCTTGCGGCCCTCGTTTTTGCGCTCTTCAATGCACGTGGCGCAGGGGCAGGCTTCGCGCAGCCATCCGAAGGTCCACGCGCTGCGGTGGCCGTCCACCCAGTCGATCTCCAGGCCCTTGCCCGTGCTCAGCAGGACCCGCACCTTTTCCGGGGTGATGGCGATGCGCGGCAGAGGCTGGTTGGCCTCCTCTTCGCGCGCTTCCTGCTCTTTGTGGACGATGCGTATCCCTTCGTGGCTCATGTCTCCATTTTAGTGGGATTCCGGGCTTCCCGCATCGTTTCCGGCAATGCACCCGGGGCCCGGACCCGGTTTTCAGAGCCAACACTCCGTAACCCATTCAGCCCGCTACAGCGGGAGAAGCATTTACGGTGCCAGAAATCCCACGGAACCCTGGCCCCAGTCGGTCGTTTTGGTTCCCCGTAGTTCTTCCACCGAAGAGACTTCCAGCTTGATCTCGTGCCTGCTTCCCTGGACGTGTTTCCAGTCGTGGGGTGCGATCTGGAGGAGGTAGTCCACCTGCCATCCACCGTCGCCTTCCGCCTCGGGAATCATGTCGAAGCGCAAAATGGGAAGCGGCTGCCCGTCGAACCAGACCTTCACATTTTCCGCCCGAAGCTCCGGTCCGAGTACAGTGGGAGAGTCCTTCATCGCCGCTCCGAGAGCCTTCATCTCGCGCTCGTCCAGGATGCCATTGCCGTCCCCGTCGAACTTCATCACCCTGGTGAGCGAAGTGGGCCGGAAAATCACAAACACCGTGGGAACTGGACTATTGATGTGAAAGGCGTGCATCCCGTAGAGTTCCATGCGGCCGATCGTGAAAGTATCCTCGCGGTCGTGCGTAAGATCGTAATCCCATGCCCATCGCTCAAGACTGTCGTAGCGATATCCGGCGCCGTTCACATTGACTGCGCCATACACCCGGGCAGGAACCTCCGCGTCAAATATCCCATCCTCCGCCACCGGGACAAAGATACCTCCCGGATGACTCCAGGTGATCGGAATCAGGTTGATGTAAGTGGTGTGCGGCTTGCCGTTCAAGTACTGCACGTGTCCTGAAAAGCGAGACCATTTCAGCGCCGAGCGGCCTGTCAGGCGCGGCTGTCCGGGCGCGGTAAGCTCCCAGGAAACATCCTCCGCGCCCGGATAGGGATGCTCCAGCTCAAAGCTCTTCTCAAAGCTCCCGTTTTCCACGCGAATTTCCGCCTTCTCTTCATGAAGCGATTGGCCGCCACCTTCAATCCGAACCAGAAGGTGATAACTTCCGTTGTTCAGGTCCGTTGCGGACAGGGTCAGGCTTGGTTGGACGGAAAGGGTGTCCGGAGGCGCTGCATACGGGTATTTGAGATCGATAGAGTGTCCCGGAACATTGTAAAGATAAGCTCGCACTGCGGGAGCCTGTGCGGCAGCAGTCCCCAGCGCCCAGCATAGCAGGACAGAAAGTAAAACCCTCCTCGCCATAACTTTGTCTTCCTCCCGAATTGGATTGGCTGAAACTCCGCAATCTATAACTCGCAGGAGTGCAGCCCGGCCCCCCGTGGCGCAGGTTTCTTAAGTCGAGTCGGAATGGTCCGGCTCAAACATAACTCGCAGCCAATAGAAAAGGCGTACCTCTGTCGGTACGCCTTCTCTTCTTACTTTGTTCCAGAGTTACCCGCATTCAAATTTCAGATCGCGAACACCACTTCCTTCGCGCTGGCTGACTCGATCAGTTTCACCGGGTAATAAGCGTTTCGAGTGTATTGCTTCACCATGCGGTTGGTGTTGAAGAACGATCCGTTGAAAGCCAGCGTGTTGCGCATCAGGCGGGCCCAATTCTCCGGCGCCGCGCGATAGAGCGGAACCACGGCGTTTTCAAGTTTCTCGTAGAGCGAGCGAGCCTCCGCGGCATCGTCCGCGCCGTCTTCAATCGCCCAGCCAGTGAAGCCTTCGATGCAGCCTTCGATCCACCAGCCGTCCAGAATCGAGAGGCTGGGGACGCCGTTCAGCGCGGCCTTCATCCCGCTGGTGCCGGAGGCCTCATAGGGCCGCTTGGGCGTATTCACCCACACATCCACGCCGGCCGTCAGCAGTGCGCCCAGGTCCCACGCGTAGTTTTCCAGGTAGACGATCCGCAGCAGGTCGTTCGACAGCTTGGCTGCCTCTTCGATGACCTGCTGGATGAGAGCTTTTCCCGGCTCGTCCTGGGGGTGCGCCTTCCCCGCGTACAGAATCTGCAACCCGCCGGCCGCCGTGGCAATTTTCGCCAGCCGTTCCGGGTCGGTGAACAGCAGCGTGGCGCGCTTGTACGTGGCGGCGCGGCGGGCAAAGCCCAGCGTGAGCACCTTGGGATTCAGCACCAGCCCGGTCCGCGTGGCCACTTCCGTCAACAGAGCTTCCTTGGCGCTGGCGTGCGCCGCCAGCATCTTCTGCTCCGGCACGTCGATGGCGTTGCGCAGGTAAAGATTGTCGCGCCGCCACGCCGGAATGTGCTCGTCCAGCATCTGCTGCACCGGCTCGGAGACCCAGGTGGGCGCGTGCACGCCGTTGGTGATCGAGTCGATGGCAAACTCCGGGAACATCTCGCGGGAGACCTTGCCGTGCTGCAGCGCCACACCGTTGGCATAGCGTGAGAAGCGCAGCGCCAGCAGCGTCATGTTCAGCATTCCGTCGCGGAAACAGCCCGTCTTTTCCAGCCGCGCCGCTCGGTCGCCGCCAAGAATGCGAATTGTCTGCTCCGTAGAGAAGCGGTCGTGCCCGGCCGGAACCGGCGTGTGCGTCGTGAAAACGCACTTCTTGCGCACTTGCTCAATGTCCGTAGCCGTGGCCGCGCCCAGCGGTCCGCCGCCCAACTGGCTCTCCAACAGCCCCAGCGTCAGCAGCGCCGCGTGGCCTTCGTTCATGTGGTAAACATTCACGCGCTGCCCCAGAGCCTTGGCCATGCGCACACCGCCCATGCCCAGCACAATCTCCTGCTGCAGCCGGTAGTTGGTGTCGCCGCCATACAGGTGATCGGTCAGCCCGCGATCCCAGCCCGAGTTCTCGTCCAGGTCGGTATCCAGCAGATAAATCGGCACCACGTGCCCATAGCGGCCCACCAGGTCATAGCGCCAACAGCGCACCGTCACAATGCGGTTTTCGATCGAAACCGTGACCCGCGCCGCCTCCGCCGTGCAGAAATCCGCCGGATTCCACGGCTGCACGTCCTCGCTCTGTATGCCGGCATGGTCCAGATGCTGCTGGAAGTAGCCTTTGCGGTGCACCAGCGTGAAAGCCACCAGAGGAACGCCCAGGTCCGCCGCCGAACGCAGCGTGTCTCCGGCCAGCACACCGAGGCCGCCGGAGTACGTGGGCATGTTGGGGTTGATCGCGATCTCCATTGAGAAATACGCGACCAGACCGGAAATAGGGAAGGCTTCATACGAAAACGGTTTGGATGATGTTGGTTGCATGGTCTTTATTTCTCCGCCGCGTTTCCTCATTCGGAAACGACGACCTGGGAACTGAGGTCTTGGTCTATTTGCCGGGATTTCGTGGTGTCCCCGGTCATTTTCTGGGCAAACTGCTGCCAATTTTAGCAGGGGCCGATGATTCTGACAGTGCTCTTATCGGCAATGTTGCGGTTTTAAGGAACAATTTCGGGAATGAAAAACGCCGGGACCTTGGATGCGGCTTTCACCGCAAGTACAAGAGTCCCGGCTTGGTATTTCCTCAATGATGCTGACCTGATTCGGGTTATCTCGTCGGATGAACTACGCCACCCGGTGAGCGCCTCCCGAAGCGTGGCAAACATGAATCTGAGGCGCGATGCCGAATTTGGCGGTATAGCGCTTGCCCAGCTCCTCGGCAAACGCCTTGGCCTGGCTCCGTTCCACCAGGTTGATGGTGCAGCCGCCGAATCCGCCCCCGGTCAACCGCGCGCCGATCAGCCCAGGAATGTCCTGCGCTAGCTCCACCATCGCGTCGGCTTCAGCGCAACTGCCCTCGAAGTCCTTGCTGTAGCTCCGGTGCGCCTCGGCCATCAGGCGGCCCACTTCGGCCAGGTCGCCCTTTTCCAGAGCCTTTTCCGCGGCCACGGTGCGCAGGTTTTCGCTGATCACGTGTCGCGCGCGCATCAGCGACTTGGGCTCCATCTCATGGCCCCACTTTTCCAGGTCTTCCAGCGTCGCATCGCGCAGGAAGGGAACATTGCCGCGGTGGCTGTTGATCACGGCGCAGGCGGCTTCGGACTCGCGACGGCGGGTCGGGTAGTCGCCCCCGGCAATCGAGTGTTTGACCATCGTGTTCGCAATCACCAGCGCCACATCGGCCGGAATCGGCGCCAGCTTGAAGCTCAGATCGCGGCAATCCAGCAGCAGGGCGTGGTTCTCTTCGCCATTAGCGCTGATGAACTGGTCCATGATGCCGCAGTTGGCGCCCACAAACTCGTTCTCCACGCGCTGGCAGAGCCGCGCCAGCACCGGCCCCGGATAGCTGGCCCCGATCAGCGACAACACCGCCAAAGACGTGGCCACTTCCAGCGCTGCCGAGCTCGAAAGCCCCGAACCCAGCGGCACGTCGCCCCACAGGCTCAGGCTGAAGCCCGGAATCTTGTGCCCTTCCCCGGTCAGAATGGCCACCACCCCCATCGGGTAGTCGGTCCAGTGCTTGCTCGCCTTGGCCGGCAGAGCCGACGCATCGAAGCTCCGCTCCTCCTGGTAGTTCTCTGAATAAAGGACGACCTTGCCGTCGCTGCGCGGCGAAATCGCGGCCAGCGTGGCAAAGTCAATGGCCGCAGGCATTACGAAGCCCTCGGCATAGTCGGTGTGTTCGCCGATCAGGTTGACGCGGCCCGGCGCCACAAAAATGGCCGGTTCCGCCTGGAAGCGGGCGAGATGTAGAGAGCGTAGTGCAGCTGGATCATGCATATTAATTCACATCCTGGAGGGTTTCAAGATTGACAATCATGGGCCAGGAGAAGCTCTCTCCCGGCGCTAAAACAAGCGACCACGGACCACCGATCGCCAGCGAATCCACCGGCGCGGTGGTGGGCTCCATGGCCACGCAAACCTGCTTCGGTCCCGCCTTGTCCGGCCATCCGCCATAGCAGAGCCACAGGCCCAGATACGGAGTCACCGCCGGATCGAAGCTCACCCGGATGCGCAGGCCGGCCTTCGGCCGCTCCAGGGCACAGAAGTTTTCCGTGGCCGTCAGGCGGCCGGTAAAGAGCTTGTCGCCAATGCCGGTCGTGGGCTCTTCCGCCACGCTCAGGTCGGCTTGCCCGCCCTTGGCCAGTTCAGCCACCGGCCAGGAAACCTTGTCTCCGCCCTGTCCCAGGCGATTCCCGCCCGAGCCCTCCACCCGCATTTCGTGGATCGACTCCGGCAGCACGATTCTGTCTCCCGCTTCGGCGGTAAACAGAGGATGCGCACCCCAGGACCACGGCGCTGGCGCCGTGCCCGTGTTGGTCACCTTGTACGCCAGGCCCAACCGCCAACCTTTTTTCGTCTCCACCAGGGTTGCGGTCCGCTCCAATGCCAGGGGCAGCGAAAAACACTCGGCGTGCATGGTCGCGGAGTTCTCCGTCGTGGCCACGGTCTTCCACGCCTGGCGCCACAGGTCGCCATGATCGGGAACCGAGACCTTGCCCGCAGCCGTATCCACGGTGCAGGGAGCGACGGAAGGCAGACACTCGTCCCATCCGCTGGCGTCGCCTTCGTCGAAGGCCATGGTTTGGGTGCGTGGCCCGTACGGGGCCAGCGGCGCCTGCAATAACTCCTGGTCGCAGACGCGAATGGAGGCAATCTTTCCGCCCAACTTCGGAAGGATGGTCACCGCACACCCTCCGGCTTGAATGAGAACGTTTTCTTCCGTGGACCCAACCGCCCCTTGTTCCGACATTTTTTCCTACTCTCCCATGACCTCCGCCGTGGCCGCGGTCAGTCGTTCCCAAATTCTGTCGAGCCAGGCCTCGTGTTCAGGCTTCATCAATACAGATCGGAGACACGTGACAACGCCGTCTCCCGCTCCGGGCTCCCCACATCCCTCCGGATCAAACCAGAGTTGCGGCAATTGTACAAGAGCCAAGTGCAAATCTCTTAGGGCGCAGGCCACAAAAACCCTCTGCGCCAGCTCCGACGACTCTTCCGCTGTCTTCGCCCGCACCTTCCACACCACAATATCCAGCTCTGGCCCGCCGCCCGCCAGCGCCTGGAAATACCCGCTCTCGTTCCCTCTGAGCCGCCGGTCCAGTTCCACAGCCGCCCTTCGTCCGGACGCCAGCCCCTGGGCAAACTCACCCCCAGGCTTCAGCGGCAAAAGCCTCTGCGTAGCCCACAGAGCCACCGCCGCCGCTCCGGCCCGCGAGCACTCCAGGCTGATCTCGCCCAGATGCAGCTCTTTTGAGGTGAAGTATGTATATGGTGACTCATGCTTATAGAACTGCCCCACGCAGTGGTCGCGGAAGAGCACGCACCCGCATCCATACGGTTGCAGCCCGTGCTTGTGCGGGTCGATGACGATCGAATCCGCTTCCCCCATGCACTCATAAGCTCTCCGCGCCGGCTCGTCCAGAGCTTCCGGGATCAGCCGGAAATAGCCGCCGTAGGCCCCATCCACATGCACCCTGAAGCCGTACCGCTCCTGCAACGCCAGAATCTGGTCCAGCGGGTCCACTGCGCCAAGCGCCGTCGAGCCCAGCGTCGCCACCACCGTCCCCACGCCGCCCTTGCGCAGTTCGTCTTCCAGGGCCTCCATGCTCATCCGACCGCGGCTGTCGGCTGCAATTTCGGTGTAATCCAGCTTCAGCACGCCGGAAATCCGCCGGTGGATGTAGTGCGCCTGTTCCGAGCCCACAATCCGGCTGCCGCTCTTGCCCGCTGCCGCCAGTTGGCCCGCTACCCACAGCGCTTCCAGGTTGGCCAGCGTCCCGCTCGAGGTCAAATGGCCCAGGTATTCGCTCCAGCCAAAGACGCCGGCAATCTCCCGGACCGCCTCGATCTCCATCTCCGAGCTGGCCCGGCCGCCGTCCCTCGCGTGGTTGTTGGGATTGAGGCTCATGGCCAGCGCATAGGCGGCCCGCGCCATCGGATGCGGCGACTTCAGCATCTGTCCGGCATATAAAGGATGAAAATACGGATAATTGTCAGCCAGCCGCTCGGCCACTGTGCCCAGAACCCGCTCGATCCCCGCAGTGTCAACGGCCGGTGTAAATGCGGGCAGAGAGCTGAATTGCTCTTCAAGCAGCGCCGTGGCGCGCCCTAATAATTCCGGTATCTGGTCCTGGAGCATGGAGGCCTTTCGCCTTATAATTCAAACGAGCTCCATTATAAGACTCTATCTTTCACCACTTTCCGGAAGCGGGAATCGCATCTGTGCGCCCAGAACAACATTCTTGCACTCTTTTCTTGCGGGGGATGCTACACTACTGCCAGCGTTAGAGTCGAACCGGGCGTGAGCAGCGCTCGCCCAACCAAGCAAGATTCTGCCAGTGGTCGCTCCGATTCATCCAGCGCAATTCAATTCAGGAAATTCGAGCACAATGGAACAAGGTACTGTGAAGTGGTTTAATGACGCGAAAGGTTTCGGTTTCATTTCGCGCCAGAACGGCGAAGATGTTTTCGTGCACTACTCTGCAATCAACTCGAGTGGCTTCAAGAGTCTGCAGGAAGGGCAAGCCGTGCAATTCAACGTGGTGAAGGGGCCCAAGGGTTGGCAGGCTGCTGACGTGCAGCCGCTTTAAACCCATAGGCCAGATTCCGGCAGAATCTAGCTGACAAACGAAAGGGCAGGGAGCAATCCCTGCCCTTTCGTGCGTCTTCGTGCCGAGTTTGGGTCCAGCCCATGCCGATCACTGTCTCCACCCGCCGGCCCGGAACCCATGCGCTACCATTCTCTTATGCGGCCTGCCGTCGTTGTGCTCTCGTTTAACTCAGAAGATACTCTCAGCGCCACGCTCCGCCGCGCCCGCCTGGTTTCCAGCCAGATCTTCGTGGTGGACTCTTTCAGCAAGGACGGGACCGTCGAGCTGGCTCGCTCCCTTGGGGCGACTGTGGTCCAGCACCCATTCGAGCACTATGGTGCCCAGCGCAACTGGGCCATCGACAACTTGCCCATCACCTGCCCCTGGCAACTCCATCTGGACGCCGACGAGATACTGGACGACAAGCTGGTGGCAGCGATCCTGGACCTGCCCGCCGAACCCGAACATTCCGGGTACTTCGTGCCCCGCAATCTCCGCTTCCTCGGCCGGGTTCTGCACCACGGCGGCATGAACCCCACTTGGCACCTGCGCCTTTTCCGCACCGGCGTTGGGCGCTGCGAAGACCGCAAGTACGACCAGCACTTCCTGCTCTTGAGCGGAACCTCCGGCCAGTTAGCCGGCTTCATGGTGGACGATATCCGTATGTCCCTCTCGGAGTGGACCGCCCGGCATAACCGCTGGGCCGACAGCGAGGTGGCCGAGCTCGACTCGGGCGAGTCAGCCGGCAGACTCCACCCCGATGTCCATGGCAATCCCGCCCAACGCAAGCGCTATCTGCGCGAGAAGTACAACCGGTTGCCTCTCTTCGTCCGGCCCTTTGGCCTGTTCTGCTACCGCTATTTCTTTCGGCTGGGCTTCCTGGACGGCACTGAGGGGTTCATCTTCTGGGTCCTGCAGACTTTCTGGTTCCATTTCCTGGTCGATGCCAAGATATGGGAGAAACGCCACGCCGTTCGGTCACGTCTTGGGTGAGTCAGGTCTGTCGGTCTTGGGCGTTGCCGCATCCCCAACCGCTATGAAGCGGGCTCTCTCTTTGATCTTGACCGCCGGCACGCCCACATACACTCCCCACGGCCCCAGGTCGCGCGTCGCTACTGATCCCAATCCCAGCACCGCGCCGTCACCGACGTTGACGCCCGGGGCCACAGATGCTCGCGCGCAGACCCATGCATATGCCCCCATCTCCATCGAGTAAGCCAGCAGCGGAAATGCCGGGTCGTTGAAGTCGTGTGTCGCCCCGCAAACGTAGGCGTTCTGCGACAGAATTGCGTGCGATCCAAAGCGCATCGCTGCGGGATTGTAAATCTCTGCTCCATCGCTTGCTGTCACCTGGTCGGCACAGGTTAGGTTCCATGGCCCCCAAACCTTCGATCCGGGATAAAAATGGCAGTTTGGCCCCATCTTCGCCCCGAATGCCCTCAGCAGCAGTACCCGCCAGGAGTGCAGCGGCCGGGGTGAGGTTCGGTACAACACCAGCCAGCAGATATTCCATGCCAGCCGCCTCAACCTCAGTCGGCGCGAAAACGCCGGCCGCAGATACGGGTCTTTGGCCGTATCCGCTGAGATGCGGTCCGCTGAGTTGTAATCAATCTGCTTGGCCATTCTGCATCCTATACATGGTTTGCGTTTTCAGGTCCCTGAGCCAGGATAATCCGCATCTCTCCAGCGAGCGCCGCTTAGGAGGCCTGGGCGTGATCCTGTAACGCTTCCGCTGATTGTATTGCAGATAGCGCGTTCAGCGATTCTGCAATTGCTCTGCGCCGAAACCGTTGAGGTCGAGTGACTCTTCCTGGCCGGGGCGCCTGCACAGGCTGCGGAAAAACTCGGTTTGGAGGGAGGCGGGGGTTTTAACCCCCGCATAAGGCCAGCAAAATCAACGCGGCTTTAGCCGCGGAAGGATGGTTCTCGCGGATTCTGTCCAAAAGTTGGACTTTTTCCGCAGCCTGTGCAGGCAGGCGTGGTCCATGGGGTGGAAGGGGGAGCCCCCTTGCACGAGTTGGATCACTGCACGTTCATGGGGGGAACCGCTCGAAAAGAAGAGATGCCGGCGGCGATGACCTCAAAGGGTGTAGTCGCCAGCCGGCATCGGAAGAAAACCGCGATATTGGAGCCCGGGTTAGTGCGGGTTAGCTACGCCCGGGTTCCGGAAGGCCCTATACGATCATCGACTTGACCACCGCTCCTGGTTCTTTCCGGCATACGGGGAATTGCGCCGATCATGGTCAACTCAACCCATCCCGACGCCGCAGCCTCTGCTTTCCTGAGACTGTTTCCCTCGCGGCGCCGGAATGGTTAATTCTCCTATCGGCAGATTCCGCCAAAACATCTGGAAGTTTATCCGGGAATTTCACTGTGCGGCGTTCGCCGCGGACGCATTCTCAAACAACTCCAGATTCTCCCCCTTCCACACCATCGCCGAGTGGATCCGGTTGTACCCGCTCGGATGGTCGAAGAAGATGAATTCCTCCAGCGGCCCGGGCCGCATCTTGCGGTATTCGCCCAGATGGATGGCCGCCTGCGCAAAACCGTCGGGCTGCCGCGCCGCGTTCAGGCCGAACATGTCGGCCTCTTTCTCCTCTACGCGCGTCTGCGTATTCAAAACCGGTGTGAGCACAAAGAAGAGAATTCCCACCAGCAGCGTCGCCAGCGGCAGCACCGCCGGGTCGCCCACGTCGTGAATCAGCCAGCGCCCTCCCCAGCGTTTCAGCGCCCATTGCAGTCCCCAGAAAAGGTACGCGAACGAGACCACACTCACAATCAACATGAACAGCATGTCTTTGGGAATGTGGTTCATCACGTAGTGGCCCATCTCATGCCCCATCACCGCCTGAATCTCCTCTGGCGAGCCGCGCCGCAGCAGGTTGTCGTTCAGCGTGATGCGCATGGTCTGGCCAAAGCCGCTCACGTTGGCGCTCATCCGCGTGGTCTGGCGGCTGGCGTCGATCTGGTACACATCGTTGGTGGCAATCCCGTTGGCGTGCGCCATCTTCAGAATCGGCCCCGTGATCTTCGCATCGTCGAGCCGATGGATCGTATTGAAGATCGGTTGCAGGTAGACCGGGCCAATCGCCACAGTGACCACCAGAAACGCCATGGTGGCCACCGCTCCCCAAATCCACCATGTGTTCCGCAGCCTGCGCACAATGGCGAAGAGCCCCACCACGGCAATGCCGCCTAGAATCAAGGAAACCAGCAGCCCCTTGAACTGGTCGCCCATCCACGGGCCAAAGCTCTGCGTCGCCAGCCCATACTGGTGCTCGCGCTGGTAGCCCTCGTAGAATGCCAGCGGAAAGCCCAGCACCGTAGTCACCACCAGGTATTCCACCCAGTAGATAAACGTCTGCAGCCATTTGAAGCGCGTCATGCGCACCGCCAGATCGCGCATCCCGGCCGACCATTGCAGAAACAGCAGCAGCAGGGAAATAGCCGAAGCATAGAGAAAATCCCACAAGATCAGCCAATATCCGCCCTCGAAATAGGCGTCGGAGCGAGCTTTGGCCGCCGCCGGAATCATGGCCATGTACGCTTCCGTGGCCGCGTCGGCATCAAAGTGAGCCGATGGCTGGGCTGCCGCCGGCACCTGCGTAATGTCCACCGACGGTTGAATGGCGGGTTGTGCCTGGGCCACACCGAAGCCGAAGCAGGCCAGCAGAACGACGAGTGCGAAACCGCGGATTGGGCAGTGCATCGAAGACCTCGTTTCAAAAAGGAGTGATCTGCGCCCCGCTGAGGGGAAGGGGGAAGTCGCAAACACAATACCAGATTGGCCGCCTGAAAGCATGGCCTGCCTGAAAGCACCTACGCCTCTCAGCTCAGTCAGGTTCCATGGTCAGTCCGATTCCACGACTCCCAAAGAGCCGGGCGAAACCAGGGCACGATTCGAGCCCGCCTGCAATTGGCGTAGAACTGGCTTCCAAGAGGGCGAGGCTCCACAGGCTGCGGAAAAACTCGGTCAGGAGGAAGGCGGGATTTCACCGGAAGAAGGCGGGGGTCTCACCGGAGGGAGGCGGGGGTTTTGACCCCCGCATAGAGCCAGCCTAATCAGCGCGGCTTTAGCCGCGGAAGGATCCTTCTCACGGGCTCTACCCAAAAACTGGCCTTATTCCGCAGCCTGTGCAGCCCCTGCGGGGCCTTGCCTGATAACTCCGGCTTTTTGGGTAAGAGGATGAGCTTTTGGGCAAAAGCTCGACTCTTTGGTCGCCCACCAGCATAGCCGGCCCGCGGGGCAATGAAACCCGCGTCGATGGCATCCGCTCGCCAACCTGCCAACTCGCTAACCCCGCTCGAGCGGGGGCTAACTTGCTGCATTTGTCCGCAGAGTCCGTTCCAACTTTTCGTCTAAATTTTTCAGTTTGCAAAACGAAGTCAACTCAAGTTTCTTATGAGGCAACAGCCGAATTTCCTGCACACGTCGGCGGGGTTGACGGCGAGATAACTGGCGGATTGACGGTGACTCCACCGGATCTAATCCAAAGCCACTGAAATACCTTCCGACAAAACTTCCAGAAGCCTGGCCCATCGCGACGGTGACTAATTGATGTTTGCACGGATGACGTTCAGCAGCGAGTGCGGTGGTGGGGCGTCGCCAAGGAGTTGCCAGACCATGATGCCGCCGTATTGGCTGGCGAGTTTGGTCTCTTTGGCTGTGGTGTCTTCACCGATGTAGTTGAGCACAATTCCGTCTTTGAATGTGCCCCCGCCCACGGTGTCGATGCGATATGCATTCGGGTATGCGGCGAGAATGTCGGCGTAGTCCGCAACAACACCGTTGTGAGCGTCGCCGTAAAAGCCAACGCCAAGAACCACTTTTGACGCCGGTACTTGCTTCACGTTCACGAAATAATTGAGTGAGTCCTGCGCGTCCTTGAGATTGGAGTAAACCATCAGGTTGATGTAGTCGAATGAGAGCAGCGTCGCCTGCGGTATCGAGGTCTGGATGTATTTGTCCGTTGCACAACTGACGATCTTGCCTTCGGAGTGCATTGCCGTGATGAGCTTGGCGATGAAGTCGGCGTAGGGCGCACCCATATTGTCAGAGATTTCGACGTCGGAATCGATCCCGTCCAGCTTGTGGAGACGGACGTATTTTGTAAGTGCCGCCACGAGGGGTGCGCTGAGGCCAGCATCGTAAAACTGTGCGATGTCAGAAACGCCGCCGCCCCCACCGCCGATGGATGCCAAAACGCTGATGCCCTTTGCGTGCGCCAGTTGAACCACGGCATCGACGTCGGCATCCGTGTGGCCGTCGGCGCGAATGGTGAAATCGCTGGCCGCGGAACAGACGCCGCTGCATAATGGTGGACCGACGAAAGCGATATCCATGTCGGTGACGCCAGTGAGATTCGTGGCGGCGAGCGCGGCTGCCATGTCGCGTTGTCGGTAGAAAGGTAGGTAGACGATCACGTGTTTCGCTGGTTTGGTCTGCGCCACCGAATGGGGCATGAACATCATGCACGCAGCCGAAAAAGCAAGCAATATCCGCTTCATGCCTAAATTATGCACGATCTCCCTTGTTATCAGGAACCTTGCCCCGATCTGACCAGCCCAGCTTCGCTCATCTCCGATTCACGGAAACGGCGCAAGTGTTCAGCCATGAGCATGTGCCTGGTTTGTCGCCAAGCCGGAAGTGACCCCCGAACCCACAGAACTGGCAGGTGGCCCACCCTTTCCC
>Ga0224531_1000529_pt1 | contig 18857 bp, 20 predicted proteins | sample CBST100metaG_FD_179876 | JGI IMG/M metagenome (GOLD analysis project Ga0224531, IMG submission 179876) | Peat soil microbial communities from Stordalen Mire, Sweden - C.B.S.T100 | ecosystem: Environmental > Terrestrial > Soil > Wetlands > Peat | place: Sweden: Norrbotten County, Stordalen Mire...
CTTCCGCTCCCGCTTAAGCTCTTCGCGAAGTGTCCACCTAAAAATAGGTGGACACTTCACCATTCAAGTCCAATCCCAACACGTAAACGCCGAACTCTCGTCAACAGGGGAAGACCACCCGCTTACGATACGCCTGGTACTGGCGGATATGCTCCGGGCCAAGCCGTTCGGGCGAACGATGGAAGTACCTCGCCAAGTCCTCCACCGCGTAGATATAGGAACGGACAGTGCTCTGAGAGTAGTTGCGACGCTGGAGTTCATCCAGCATCAGCTGCCGAAGATGGGTCACGGTAAGCCTCCTGTGATCCGAGGCTTACACACCCAACGATACCCGGAGAATGCCCATGCTGCAGCGTCCGTCGCGCCAGCGACTTAGTTCAAACGCCCTTGTAGCCAGAATGGACTCTGGTTTTACGCAAAAACGTCGATGCACTTACTGATCCGGAACGATTGGATTGCGATATGAGAGTCGAAGGACCTGCGTCTGGTTCCCTTGCGCCCACGGCGGGATTCCAGCACTCGATCCTGTTGTGTGCACGAGAAAAGTCCCTTACGGCTTCACATGCGTGAAGATGGGCAGCCGGGCCACGTCGTTGAAGATAACGAAGGCGAAAAACGCCATCAGCAGGACAAACGCCGCCTGGTAGATCCGTTCCTTCACGTCGATGTTGATGTCGCGGCGGATCACGCTTTCGATCAGCAGAAACATAATCATGCCGCCGTCCAGGATGGGGAAGGGCATCAGGTTGAGAATGCCCAGGTTGATGCTGATCATTCCCGCCAGGCCAAGCTTTTCGCTCCAGCCCTTCGTCTCGGCCGCATCCCCGGCAACGCGGGCAATTCCCACAGGCCCCATCAACTGCGACATGGGAACCTTGCGCGAAAAGAGCCGTCCCAGGGTCTCGAAGATGAGCGTCGAGTTATTCACGCAGAAGGCTGTGGACTTCGACGCCGCTTTGCCCATAGGCAGCGGATCGTTGCGATAAGGCGGCGGAGCAACGGCAAAGCCCAACTTCCAGCCGGTATCGAGTTTGGCCGGATGAGCCACTAGGGGCAGCAAAGCGCCGTTGCGCACCACCTCCAGCGAAATAGCCTTGCCCTGCCCGCTCTGCATATAGGCCAGCAGCGAGGAGACGGTATGGAAGGGGTGTCCATCCACGGACTGAATGGCGTCGCCGTTGCGCAGGCCAGCCTGATCGGCAGGAGTTCCCGGCTGCACTTCCTTCACGCTGATGGGGCCGGGCAGGAACTGCGGCAGCAGGCCCGCCAGATCGTCGCCCTTCAGTTGGCCGGGGATGCGCATGGCGAGTTGAAGCATCGCGCCGCCGCGTTCCACCGTAACCGGAACCGTCTGGTTGGGGTCCAGGTTGAGGCGTTCGTAGACGTTTTCCCAGTCTGGATGGTCGGCCTCGGCGAAGTGGCGAATGATGTCGCCGGGCTGAATGCCCGCCTGCGCCGCCGCCGAGCCTGGAATCACCCACTCGACCACAGTCGTCTTGACTTCGTAGGCGGGAACATCGTTGATCCAGCCGTAGTAGATGAACATCAGCACAAAGGCCAGAACGAAGTTGGCAAACGGCCCGGCAAAGCCGATCAACATTTGCTGCCAGCGGGGATGCGAGGTGAGTGCGCCGGGGTCGCTGGCCGGAGCCACAGTGGCCGTGCCGGAGGCCGCGTCGCTGACTTCGCTGAAGTTCTCGCCGGACATCTTGACGTAGCCGCCGAAGGGAAGCAGGCTGATTTTGTAGTCCGTGTCGCCGTATTTATAGCCGAACAGGCGCGGTCCAAAGCCAAACGAAAACGCCTCGACGCGGACTCCGCAGAGCTTGGCGAGGGTAAAATGGCCAAACTCGTGGACCACAACCATGACGGCGATGAGGACGATAAAGGCGACGACAGAAACTATGAATGCATGCATAAATGTGCGGTTTTTTCCTCAAGAATGCGCTGGGCGCCTGGCCTGCGCCGTCCATGCTTATGTCAGCAGTGCTCGCGCTGTTTCGCGCGCTTCCCGGTCGTGGGCGAGCACCTCGGCAATGGTGGCCGGGTGCGCCTCGGGTGTGGCTGCGAGTACCTTTTCAATTGTACGCGGGATTCCCATGAAGGGGATGCGCCGCTCCAGGAAGGCCTCGACGGCCACCTCGTCGGCGGCATTCAGGGCGATGCAGTGCGCGCCGCCGATTTTCGCCGCTTCAAAGCCCAGCCGCAGACAGGGAAAGCGCTCCAGATCGGGCTGCTCGAAGTCCAGGTGGGTCAGCGCGGCCAGGTCGAAGGTCAGTGTGGAGGCCGGACGCTCCGGGTAGGCCAGCGCATAGAGAATCGGCAGCCGCATATCGGTCACCGAAATCTGCGCCAGAATCGAGCCGTCCACATACTCCACCAGCGAGTGAACCGTGGACTGCGGATGCACCGTGACCCGCACCTGATCGGCCGTCACGTCAAAGAGACGGCAAGCCTCGATGACTTCCAGGGCCTTGTTCAGCATGGACGCCGAATCAATCGTGATCCGCCGGCCCATTTTCCATGTGGGGTGCTTGAGCGCCTGCTCGGGCGTGATGTTGGCGAATTCCACCAGCGGCAGCTTGCGGAAGGGCCCGCCCGAGGCTGTCAGCCAGATGGTTTTCACTTCGGAGTGCTGGCCCACGCGCAGACACTGATGCACGGCGTTGTGTTCGCTGTCGATGGGCACGATGGTGACCTTGTGCTCACGGGCTGCCTTGGTGAGGATTTCGCCCGCGTCCACCATGCATTCCTTGGTGGCCAGTCCAAGTGGCTTGCCGGCCAGGATGGCGGCGTAGGTGGCCTCCAGACCGGCCACGCCCACGATGGCAGAGACCACAAAATCAGCCTCGGGCAAGGTGGCGCAGGCAATCGTGCCTGCCGTGCCATGCACGACCTCGACGCCCGTGACACCGGCTTGGCCTAAGCGCTTGGCCAGTTCCGCGGCCAGTTCTTCCGTGGCCAGCGAAACCATCTTTGGCCGCCAGCGAACGGTTTGCTCAAAAGCTTTGTCGATGTTGTGCCCGGCAGCCAGCGTGGCTACGGAATAGCGCTCGGGGAACTGCTCGACGATGGAAAGGGTACTTTGTCCGATGGAGCCTGTGGAACCGAGAATGGCGAGTTTTTTCAAGGTGTTTTTAGCGTTCCTCTCTCTTTATTATCACCCGGATGATCCCACAGGACTTTCTCAGAACCACTGATGCACAACCTGTGCGAACCACAGCACCGGAGCAGCCAGCAGCAGGGCGTCGATGCGGTCCAGAACCCCGCCATGGCCGGGCAGCAGGGTGCCGGAATCCTTGACCCCGGCCGAGCGCTTCAGCGCGGATTCGGCCAGATCGCCCACCTGCGCGGCCGCATTCACCACCACGGCGAGCGTCAGCCAATACCAAGTGTCCTCGGGATAGGAGAGCGTGGCCGAGTTGAACCGCACCGCCAGCAGATGCGCCAGGGCCAACAAAGCTCCAGCGACCAGCAGGCTGCCGGCCACAGAGCCCAGCGTGCCTTCCCATGTTTTGTTGGGGCTCAGCTTGGGGGCCAGCTTGTGCCGGCCACAGAGACGGCCCACGTAGAGGGCTGCAATGTCTCCGGCCCAAACCACGCACAGCAGAAAAACGACCAGCGAAGGGCCATTTGTCTGCGCAATCAGCGCGGGCAGGGCTGTCAGCGTGAATCCGGTGTAGAGCAGGCAGAACAGAGCGGTCGCTGCGTCGGGAATCATCTGCTCGACGGGCTGGGAAAAGGTGCAATAAACCAGCAGGCCCAGACTCAGAGCGCCGAGGATGATGATCGGCTGGTCAGGCAGCGCGAAGTTGCCGGCAAAGAGCGCCAGAATGGCCACCAGCACCGCAACGCGCGGCGGGGTGGCCCCGGTTTTCTCCGCCATGCCCAGAAACTCCCACGCGGCCATCGCGGCCACCAGCGCTACCGCGAGCGTAACCAGCCAGATCGGCCCCAGAAACACCAGGAGCAGAACCAGAGGAATCAGGACCAGAGCTGTGAGGATGCGTTTCATGCCAAGGGTGAGAATACACCGCCAGGGGTTGTTCCTGCTTGTTTTTGCGGAGGGAGCAAGGGCCTTCAGGCCCATGAGAAGCTGACGCAAAAGAAATGGGCTTTACAGGCTGCGGAAAAAACCCGGATTCGGCTTGTTTGAGAGGGAAGGATTGACAGGGGCAAAAGCCATCATCTTTATTTTGTTGCAGTTACGGCACGACTGAAGTCGTGCCCTGTTACAAAACATGACTCCATCGGAGTTTTTCCACAGCCAGTTTAGCCCCGGCGTTACTGCTTGTACCCGAAACAGTGTCCGTGCCGGAAGGACTTCAACTTACCGCGATTTTGATCTGCTCCGGGTTCTCTTCCACTTCGCCGCAGCCTTTGCCCAAGCCGCCAAAGCGTCGCTCGCGGCGCTGGTAATTGGCTATGGCTTCCAGCAGATGGATGCCGCGAAAATCGGGCCAGAACCGCTCGGTGACAAATATCTCGGAGTAGGCGACCTGCCACAGCAGGTAGTTCGACAGCCGCATCTCGCCGGAAGTACGGATCAGCAGGTCGGGGTCCGGCATGTGCGCCGTGTAGAGATGGCGGTGGATGTCTTCCTCGCAAATAAGCTTCGGATTCAGGTGTTTCTGCTCGATCTCTGCCGCCAGGCCCCGGAAGGCGTCCACCAGCTCCGAGCGGCCGCCGTAGTTCAAGGCCAGCGTGAGGGTTGTGCCGGTGTTGCGCGCCGTGGCTTCCTCAACCCAACGCATCTTCTCCTGAACTTCGGCCGACAGCTCATGCGTGCGTCCGATGTACCTCATGCGCACGTTGTTGTCCATCATGCGCTGCAGGTTGCTCTCCAGGTAGCTCTTCAGCAGGCGCATCAGGAAGCTGACTTCGGCGGGAGGACGGCGCAGGCTGTTTTCCAGAGAAAAGGCATAAAGCGTCAGCCAGGGCAAGCCGATGCGTGACGCGGTTTCGGTGACCAGTTGCACGCTTTTGGCTCCCTGCTGGTGGCCAAAATACCGCTTGAGGGATTGCTGGTTGGCCCAGCGGCCATTGCCGTCCATGATGATGGCCACATGCTCGGGTAGGCGCTCCGGTTTCAGGGTTGCGTAGACGGCGCGCTCCTCGGCGCTCAGTTCATCAATACGCAGTGTGCCAGCAGGATACAAAGACTTCGCCTCACAGGCGACGCGCGATTTCCTCGCCTTCGCCAAACTCTGCATCATCGACCGTAGCACAAGCGCTCTGGTGCCGCAATTCTTCATCGCAGACAATCAATTGTGAAAAATTTCGGCCTAGATCTGGGTGCCCCGCCCTCGGCGGTTTTTTGTTGCGCCTAGGGTGGGATGCCACCGCATTCTGTTTACGCCGTGCGCCGCTGTCCCATGGCCATGTCGCGCGCGGCGCCGTAGAGCAGCGCCCGGTGCAGGGAATCCAGGCAGGGAAGGGAGCCCGCAATCTCGGCCAGCAACGGATCGGCAAAAATCGACGCCACTTCCTCGTCGTGCAGGCTGCGGGCGTCGCGGATCAGTTGGCGCACATTCACGCCCAGAGCCTCGGCCAGCCGCGCCAGGGAGCCAAGCGTAGGGATGGCCTTGCCATTTTCGATTTTCGAGATATAGGTGCGAGGCACTTGCATACGCCCGGCCAGTTGGCGCTGGCTCATATGGCGCATTCGGCGGATTTCCTTCACCTGACCGGCCACCTTCAGCCCGGCTTCAGCCGAAGGATCAACAAAATGATCCTCAACTGCGATTGGCCCGAGCCGGACAGGCTCCTCCACATCCAGAGGCCTGTGGCACCTTCTGCACAGGGCGTTGCTCGGCCTGAACTGGATTAGCCTGCAGTCGGCAAAAGTGCAGCGCACAACTTCGCGTGTTTCCACGCTTACCGGGGTGGTTGCCATGAGTTGTGTGCGGAGCACCAGAGCAAGGTCTCCGCGGCGCTTTTCAGCACCACGATATATGCTACCTTCATGGAAATGAACCATAATTGTCAAGTGAAATAATAGATACAACCCCGAATGTTTCCTATAATTCCCGGAAAATATCCTGAAATACCAGGGAAACGCGAACCAGATTGAGCAACGGGAAGGCTGGAAGAAAAAATGAACACTTGCACAAGAAGTGATGCACAGGGAAAAGGTTCCAGCTATGGCCGTGAACAGGCCTGGCAACTGCTGACGGAGTGGACCGGGAGCGAGAGCCTGCGCAAGCACGCCTTGGCCGTCGAGGCCTGCGTCAGCGCGATGGGCGAGGCGGAGGCTGACCGCCTCGGGCTGGTCGCGGACGAACGCGCCGCGTTGGTCGAGCTTTACTCCACCACCGCACTTCTGCACGACTTTGACTATGAGCGCCACCCCACGGCCGAGGAGCATCCTTTCGTCGGCGTGCGCGAGTTGGAGCGGCTGGGCTGGCCGGAAGCGCTACGTACCGCCATCCTGGGCCACGCACAGTACTCCGGCGTGCCGCGCGTCACGCACTTGGACAAGTCTCTGTTTGCCTGCGACGAACTGTCCGGCTTTTTGACGGCCTGCGCGCTGGTCAAGCCGACAAAGGCGATTGCCGATGTGGAAGTGCGCGGCGTGCGCAAAAAGATGAAGGACAAGGCTTTTGCTCGCGGTGTCAATCGCGCGGACATCCTTCAGGGCGCAGCCGAACTGGGCGTTGAACTTGATGCGCACATTGCCTTCTGCGTGCAGGCAATGAAGCGGCGGGCCGCCGAACTGGGGCTGTAAGGCTCTGATCGTCTGCATCTGTACCAAGGCTGGGTGTTGGGTGCCCCAGGTCCCGATTTTGGGACCTGGGAACGCTCGACCTTCAACCGCAAAGCAAAAAAATCACGGTGTCAAGGGCTCAGAACGGGTTGTTCTCCCTCAGCTCGGCCACAATCTCCACTGCGGCGGCACGCGCCTCTTTTGCCTGGTCGGGAGAAAAGCTGATGGCGCCCACGCGGGCATGGCCGCCGCCGCCGTAACGTTCACAGACCTTCGCCAGATTCACCATTTTGTTCGGGTCGGCCGTGGTCCAGGGGTTCGAACCCACCGAGACCTTGGTGCGGAAGCTGGACTTCGACAGGCCGATCGCGTACGTGGCCTTGGGATAGAGATAGTAGGGAATGAACTTGTTGAAGCCCTCCAGCGGATGATCCACGATGTCGAAGAAAACGGTGCCGTTGCGCTCTTCCGCACGCTGGCGGATCAGCTCGATGGCCCGGGCGTGACGCTCCAGCAGCGGCGGTAGCAGATCGGCCACAAAAGGCTGGCTGAGCACCTCGGCCAGCGGCATCTCAGTCAACAGCGGAATCAGCCGCGGAATGAAGGCCGGGTCCTGGCTGGCTTCGATAATCAGCGTCAGCTTCATGGCCGGAGCGGCCATCTCGACGGCCGACTCGGGGCTCTCGTACTTTGCGCCGTCCACAATCGTGGCCCAGTGAATCAGCTCGCTGAAGGGCGTGATGTCGAAGCCGAACTGCGTTGAGGTGATGTGCGCGATGAAGCTGGTGCAGGAGGTGTAATCGGCATCGAGAAAGCGGTGAGAGCCGCAGACCGGGTCCTGCTTGCAGGCCAGATAGTGCTGGCGGTCCTCGGGTGTCAGAAAGGCCGAGAGATGATGGTCGAACCACCAGGTAATCTTGGGCGAAGTCGAGTACTTGAAGTCGACAATGGCGTTCTCGTCGCCGGTAAACTCGCTCTCGTCAAAGAGCGAACTGGCCCGATGCACCAGGCCGTGATACTCGTAATTGGCCCCCTGGGCGACGCACTTCTGATGGAAGCGCGTGAACAGCGAGGCTGAGCAAGCTCCGTCAAAGCATTTGTCGTGATAGAAAACGCGAACCCGCAAGATCTTAAGTCCTTCCTGATTGCTCAAATTCGAACTACCGGAACAGTTAAGAATCAGGCGAGCGGCCGTTTCTGTCAAGGCGGAGGATGGATTTTGCATCTCCAGGCAAAGACGAATAGGAAATTAACTCTGCTGGCAGATTTCTATATTATGCGGTATTATTTTGTATTATGACTTCTCCGCGCACCATCAGCTTTCGTATCGCTCCGGAAAAAGTCGCCCAACTGGACCGGATCGCCAAGTCCATGGATCGCGATCGCAGCTACCTGCTCAATGAAGCTGTGGGGAACTACCTGGATGAGCAGCAGCGTTTTTCCGCCATGGTGGAGGAAGGCCGCGATGATCTCCGCAACGGGCGCGCCTGTAGCCACGAAGAGGTGGAACGCATGGTGGGCGAATGGGAGAGCGCAGGCAGATGAACGTGATCTGGTCCGTCGCCTCGGTCAAGCACCTTCAAGAAGTCGTTGACTACATTCAGAGTGAAAGCTCCGAAGGAGCCATCACCACACGCCGTAGAATTCTGGAGACGGTGAGGCGAGTCGGACAGATGCCACAATCTGGACGAATTGGCCGCGTGGAGGGAACGCGCGAAGTCGTGATTCCCCGGTCGCCTTACATCGTGGTGTACCAACTCACCGCGCAAGCAGTAGAAGTCCTTGGAATCTGGCATAGCGCCCGCCAGTGGCCGGAATCCTTCTAACTGCGGAATTGCACTGACAGTTGTTTCATTGAGCAGCTTAACCCCTGTAGAATTCAGCGAAAAGGATTCTTTCGTTTTAGGAGACTCGATGGAGCCAGAGATTCAGCCCCCGCTACAAGAAGGGCTGCCCGCCGCAAAAGAAGAGAATGTACCCTTTACGCCCGAGTCCTCTGCATTTGCCCCGGAACCGCGGTTCTTTCGCTGGTTGAACTGGACTTTCATCGGTAGCCAGGGCCTGCGAGCAGGCTGGTCAGTCTTGATCTTTGCCACTCTGTTTGTTCTTTTTGCCAGCGCTGTTGGAATGGTGCTTTCTCCGCTCCACCTTGTCGATTCTGGCAAGCACAGCGATTTTTCCGCCTCTTCGGCGTTTTTCTCGGAGTTGATTGGCTTTGTGGCTCTGGTGGGGGCCGCAGCATTTATTGCGTTCATCGAGCGCAGAGGCAGTCTGCTGGCCTTCAATCTGACCGGCCCGCGGCGCGTTCCTCACTTTTTTAGCGGACTGGCGGCGGGGTTTGCGGCGCTTTCGGCGCTGGTCGGTGCCATGACTTGGGGCGGCTGGCTGCACTTCGGTTCTGCTGCGCTTTCCGGAGCGCAAATCTTCAAGTTTGGCGCGCTGTGGGCAGGCGTTTTTCTGCTGGTGGGCTGCGTGGAGGAGGGACTCTTTCGCTGTTATCTGCAGTCCACCCTCACCCGCGGCATCAACTTCTGGTGGGCGCTGGGCATCATCGGCTCAGTCTGCCTGTCGTTGGCTCTGAAAGTCAAAGGCATCGGGGGCGTGGGCGTCTATGCCATCGCGCTGTTGGGTCTTCTGCCCTGTCTGATACTCCACATTCGCAAAACGCCACGGAGTGGGTTCTGGCAGGCGGCCTGGGTCACTTCGACGCTTTTCGGTTCCATCCACACCGGAAACGGCGGCGAGAACTGGATTGGCATCTTTGCCGCGGCCTTCATCGGTTTCGTTTTCTGCGTCAGCGTGTGGGTCACAGGCTCAGCTTGGTGGGCCATCGGCTGCCACGCCGCCTGGGATTGGGCGGAGACTTTCTTCTACGGCACCGCCGACAGCGGTTTGCAGCCTCAGGGCCATTACTTGACCACCAGCCCCGTGGGCAATGCACTCTGGAGCGGCGGCGCGGACGGCCCGGAAGGTAGCCTGCTGGTGATTGGGGCTATCTTGTTGCTGTTGGCGTTGCTGCTCGTGGTTTATGGCCGCAGAAAGTCCTCAGCCGCGCCGGTCGTGGAGTAAGCCGCCGGGGTTCGCATGAAGTCCACTCCGGCGTTGTCATTTTGGAAGGGAGCCTATGAGAAAGAACCTGCTGTTTACCCTTGGATTGTGCAGCCTGTCTTGTGCTGGTCTGTTTTGGGTCGGATGCGCTGTCTCGCAGACTGTCCCACGGCCGGAAGTCCATCGAAACACACTCAAATCACCCGCGGAAATACAGGGCTATCCTTGCGCCAAGGGCTACGCCTGGTTCTATGCGGACGGCCGCTTGAACCGCTGCACCGTCACGCGAGAGATCCCGTTTGGCGAAGCGCGCATTCCCGCCGGATCGTACATTGCTCTGAATCCCGATGGCACACCCGATCTGGTTCAGATGAGCCACGACGCGCCGGTTCTGGGCTTGACCTGCCAGGGCGGCAGTTGGTTGGGGCCGGGCGAGGGCTCCGTCGTGGCTTTTTATCCCAGCGGCAAGCTGAAGCTCTGTTTCCTCGCTCACGAACAGATCGTGCAGGGCGTTCCCTGCGCCAAGGGCGGTTTCATTGCCACAAACACCGGCGTCGATCCCGGCGTTTCCTTCCATGAGAGCGGCAAACTGAGCGCCTGCAAGCTGTCCAGGGATTTCGGCGCGCAGCACAAGGGAGATCGTTTCGTCCAGGCGCAATGAATGCTCGGGTGCCCAGGTCTTCAGCGGGACTTGGGTACCCGGAGTCCTATTTCTTGCGCGCCTCGACGTCGAAGATCGCCGGGTCGGGGTTCTGGAAGAAGGCGGCGTGCAGGCTGCGCACAGCCTCTTCGGCGTCGTCCTCGTCGATCATGAAGCTCATGTTGATTTCGCTGGCGCCTTGCGAAATCATCCTCACGTTGATGTGACGGATGGCGTTGAAGACCTGGGCTGCCATGCCGTTCTTGCCGCGAATGTCGTCGCCAACCATGCAGATCAGCGCCTTCCGGCCCTCGTATTTCACGTCGGCCAGTTGGCCCAGCTCGGCGGAGATGGCGGAAAGCTTTTCGTTCGAGTCCACGGTCAGCGAGATGCTTACCTCGCTGGTTGAAACCATGTCGACCGGGCACTGGTACTTGTCGAAGATGGCGAAGACTTCGCTCAGGTAGCCGTGCGTCATCAACATGCGGCTGGCCACCACGTCGATAATGCTAAGCCTCTTTTTGACGGCGATGGATTTGAATGGGCTCTTGCAGGGAGGTGCCAGCGAGGTGATGCGCGTGCCTTCGCAGGTGGGGTTGCGGCTGTTGAGTACCAGCACCGGGATGTTCTTTTTGACGGCAGGCAGAATGGTGGCCGGGTGCAGCACCTTGGCGCCGAAATAAGCCAGCTCTGCGGCCTCTTCAAAGCTGATGGTCTTCACGCGCAGGGCGTCGGGACAGATGCGCGGGTCGGTCGTCATGATGCCGTCCACGTCCGTCCAGATCTCAATCGACTCGGCCGTGAGCGCGCCGCCCAGCAGTGCGCCGCTGAAGTCCGAGCCGCCGCGGCCCAGGGTGGTCGTGATGCCGGCTTCGTTGGAGGCGATGAAGCCGCCCATCACCGGTACCTGGCCTTGATTGATCAGTGGAAGAAGCTTTTCCGTGGCTCGCTTTTCAATGAGCGCGGGTTGCGGCACGGCCTTCTGAAACTGCGAGTCGGTGATAATCACATCGCGCGAGTCCACGTGCGCGGCGTTGATGCCGAGTTCGCAAAAGGCCGAGGCGACAATGCGGCTGGAAGTGCGTTCGCCATAGCTGACAATCAGGTCGGAGATGCGCGGGGTTAGCTCGAGAATAGCCGCCAGGCCGCGCAGAACCTCATCGAGCGAGTCGAACTTCTCGTCGATGAAATCGATCAGGGACGCCAGTTCGGCGGCATTTTTGACAAGGACGCTGGCCGTGTCGCGGTGGCGTGCGCGCAGCCGCGAGCTGATAGCCAGGGCACCCGTGCGGTCGCCTTGCGAGGCTGCCGCGGCGGCCCTCAGTAACTGGTCGGTGACCTTGGCCATGGCGCTGACAACGACCACGGGCTGTCTTCCCAGGGCGATGCGTCCGGCTACGATGGCTGCGGTACGGCCAATGGCCGCCGGGTCTTCAACCGACGTGCCGCCAAACTTCATGACTACCAAGCTCATGGGATTTTTCCTAAAAAGGCTGCCAGATCTCTGACCGCTTGATGTTGTACCAAATCGGGGTGCCCCAGGTCCCGCTTTTGGGACCTGGGAAAGCACGAACTCAATGAAACTTCTTCATCCGGTCAGAGACCGAGCTTCTAGCTGGGCGCTGCTTTTACAGCTTGCCCAGGCTTGCCAGCAGTTCGGCGTTGAGAATGGTGGCTCCGGCTGCGCCGCGAATGGTGTTGTGCGAAAGCGCGACAAATTTCCAGTCGAGCAAGCCGCAGGGACGCAAACGGCCCACGCTGACCGCCATGCCCTTGCCGCGATTGCGGTCGAGTCTTGGCTGCGGGCGGTCGTTCTGCGGCAGATACTGGATCGGCTGCTCGGGCGCGAAGGGCAGGTTCTGTCCGGCCAAGGGCTTGAACTCCGCCCAAGCCGCCAGAATCTCTTCGCGGGTGGCAGGCTTGGCCAGCTTGATCGAGACGCATTCGGTGTGGCCGTCCACCACCGCGACGCGGTTGCAACTGGCGCTGATGCCTGCTTCGAGGGGCTTGACCGCGTGGCCTTCGAGCTTGCCCAGCAGCTTCAGCGTCTCTTCTTCCATCTTGTCTTCTTCGTTGCCAATGAAGGGCACCACGTTGTCCACGATGTCCATCGAAGGCACGCCGGGGTAGCCCGCGCCGCTGATAGCCTGCATGGTGGTGACGAAGATTTTCTCAATGCCGAAGCGCTTCTGAAGTGGTTTCAGGGCCAGGACGAGGCCGATCGTCGAGCAATTCGGATTGGTGACCATGTAGCCGCCCGACTGCTTGCGCGTGGGCTGCTCCTCGATCAGGTTCAGATGCTCGGCGTTGACCTCGGGAATCACCAGCGGCACGTTGGGAGCCATGCGGAAGGCGCTGGAATTCGACAGCACCGCGCAGCCAGCCGCGGCAAACTTCGGCTCCAGTTCGCGGGCGATGGCGGCGTCGACCGAGGCAAAGATGATCTTCGGCGCACCTTCGGGCGTTGCGTCTGCCACGGTCATCTTGGCGATGCGTTCCGGCAGCGGCGTGTCCAGCCGCCACTTGGCGGCCTCGCCGTAGAGTTTTCCGCTCGACCGGTCGCTGGCCGCAAGCCACGCAACTTCGAACCACGGATGGTTTTCGAGCAGTTGGATGTACCGTTGGCCGACCATGCCGGTCGCGCCCAGGATGCCAATTGGATATTTTGTTTTCATAGCCTTGAACATTCCAGTGTACAAGAGAATGCGCGCAGGTTCTTCAAAAACACGCTATAAAGCAATGCTGAGGCCGACACTGTTGCCAACCGCATCAAGCTATTTCTTGAACTTGCGCGTTCCGTGGCTGTTGAGCAGCCCTTCCAGTTCTTCCTTGAACTCACGTACGTCCTTGAAGTCCCGGTAGACCGAGGCGAAGCGGATGTAGGCTACCGTGTCCAGTCCCTTCAGCTCATTCATGATCAGTTCGCCGATCTCTGCCGTCGAACGTTCGCGTTCCGGGGCGTCCATCAGAAATGCCTCGGCGGAGTCCACGATGACTTCCAGCTTGTTTGCGGGCACGGGCCGTTTCTCGCAGGCGCGCAACAGACCGCTCAGAACCTTCTGACGGTCGAAGCGCTCTCGCCGCCCATCCTTCTTGACCACCATGTAGGGAATTTCGTCAATCCGCTCATAGGTCGTGAAGCGGCGATTGCACCGTTCGCACTCCCTCCGTCGCCGGATCGAGTCGGCCTCTTTGCTTTCGCGCGAGTCCACCACCCGGTCCTGCCCGAACCCACAATAAGGACACTTCATCTTAGAGCGATTCTACGGCATAAAAGAGGCAGGGAATAGAAAACAGGGTTTAGTACCGCACTTTGATCTACGGGTGTTTCTCCGTCACGGGCCAAACGCAATCCCGGCCGTGGGCTTTGGCCTTGTAGAGCGCCGCATCGGCTGCGCGAAGCAGGCGGGCTGAACTGCTTCCGGAGCTGGGGCGTGCGGAAGCAGCGCCAACGCTGATCGTGACGCGAACCGGGATTCCGTCGTTGTCAGGTGGGGGCTCGACGTCGCGGACCGCATCGCAAAGCCGCTGTGCAATGACGATGGCGTTAGTCAGGGGCCGGTTGGGCAGAATAACGGCAAACTCTTCTCCGCCGTAACGCGCCACAATGTCCTGTTTGTCGCGAAGCGTTTGGCGAAGGGCCTTTGCTACGAGGCGGAGCACTTCGTCTCCATAGGCATGTCCGTGCCGGTCGTTAAGATCCTTGAAGTGGTCCAGATCAAGCATCAGGGCCGAGATCGGTTGTCCATCATGCCGGCGATTTTTCCATTGTGCGCGAAGCTCGCTGTCGAGATACCTCCGGTTGGGAATTCCGGTGAGTGAGTCGATGGTCGAGATGCGGGTCAGTTCCGTGTTCTGGGTGCGCAACTGCAGGCGGAGCTGATAGCTGATCCGCATCTGGCGCTCCATTGAATAGCAGGTATGCAGCGAAAGAATGGCAGCGGTCCAGAGCAAGCTGATGAAGGTCGCGGTTTGAGCAAAATCCAGTGCCCTGCTGCTCATCAGAAAGGCGGAATCGCCCAACGCCGTGGCGAGGACGGCATAGCAGGCGTACCTGAAATCCATCCACATGGCGTAGATGGAGTACAGCATGATGAGAATTAGTGCGATTTGTCCGAGAGCGATCAAATCCACGCGCCCGTTGTAGAGGACGAGAATGCTGGCGATGCTGGGCAGCGGGGTGGCCGCGAACAGAACCTCGCGAGACCTGCGACCGACGCGATCGACTACCACGAGACAAACCAGAGCGAGCGGGGTGACCATGCAGAGGCGAACTGCCAGACAGAGGCCAAAACTCTGCCGCAGACAGAGGTAGTCTGTCAACAAGAAGGCGTCATAAAGGGGAATTGCGTACAGGATCGAAAAACGGAAATGGTCGATGCGTTCCTGGCGGTGCTCCTGCTCAAACGCCTCTTCCACTTCCGGGGAAAATCGAAGGTCAAGGCGGGGCTGCGGAACAATTTCCCACAGAAGGTCAGCGAACCACGAGAACGTCAGATGTAATTTGGGCCACACTCACTATTATCGGCCGTGCCGGGACAATCGTATACCGCGATGCCAACCAGCCCGGCTGCAAAGTTCTCTGATCTTTGATTTCAGTCGAACACCACTGTCTTGTTGTCATAGCAGAGGATACGCCGGTCCAGATGCCAGCGGACGGCGCGTGAAAGCACAATGCGTTCCAGGTCGCGGCCGCGTTCGACCAGGTCTTCCACCTGATCGCGGTGCGAGATGCGCGTCACGTCCTGCTCGATGATGGGGCCTTCGTCGAGCGTGGCGGTGACATAGTGGCTGGTGGCTCCGATCAGCTTGACGCCGCGCGCGTGGGCTGCCTGGTAGGGCCGGGCTCCGGTGAAGGCGGGCAGAAACGAATGATGCACGTTGATGATTGCGGCCGGGTAACGCGCGACAAAGGCCGGGGAAAGCACCTGCATGTAGCGCGCCAGCACCACCAGTTCGATTCCGTGCCGCTCGAGCAGTTCAAGCTGCCGCGCCTCGGCCTCGGCGCGCGTCGCCGCCGTTACCGGAATGTACTCGAAGGGGATGCCGTAGAAAGCCGCCAGATTTTCGACCTCGCGGTGGTTGGAAATGATGACCGGAATCTCGCAGCGGAGTTCTTCGGTCCGCCAGCGGTAGAGCAGGTCGGCCATGCAGTGCAGGTATTGCGAGCAGAACAGGGCTACGCGCGGCCTTCGGTTGCTGGAGGCCAACTGCCAGTGCATTCCCAACTCGGCGGCCATGGGCGCGAACTCCGCCTTGAAGGCTTCCAGATCGAAGGCTTCCGGGTTGGCGCCCAGTGTGGTTGAATCGTCGCTCGCGCCGTTCAGCGCCCACTCCATGCGCATGAAGAACAGGCCCAGTTCGTGGTCCTGATGCTGGTCGGCGTGGAGGATGTTGGCGCCATGCTTGTAGAGCATGGTGGAAACGCGGGAGATCAGGCCTCTCCGGTCCGGGCAATCAATGAGCAGAACAGCGGAATCTTTCATGCTTGCTTCAGCATAAATCACCGTCTGCCAAGCGGCCGGCATGCGCCTGCGGTGCAAAGGCAGCCCGGTCTCTGACCGCTTGAAAGGGTACCGGAACTGGGGTACCCCCCCCGTATTTTGTAGGCAAAATCCTTGTTTTCTTTGGCTTACAAGCATGTCTGCGCTGCAAAATCCTGAAAACAATGAAGTTCCCTGCAAAATCGTCCAGGAAAAGAGGTTATGCGCAAATTCGGCCTCTTACGGTTGAAAGATGGCACGAAGAGGACGTACCAGGACGATGATTGGAAGAAAGACATCCAGGATCATTGTGCAGCGAAGGTTGGAAATGATCTGCAAGCACCTGCGGTGCGGCAGAGGGGACCCGGCGCATAGGGTACTCGGCAATCAGTGGGGATAAAACACGACAAAAAACGATAAATATGCCCATCTTATTGATCCGGCCCAAGATGAATACATCGGTTTCCCACCCTTGCGACAAAAAAAGTCGCAAGGATGGTTAGGTACTCACAACACCCGGTTCAGGGGAAGTGGAGCTGCCCCGTGCGGCCTATCTGGTTCCCGCCTTGGCGGCTTTCGAGGGCTCGGGAAACGACCATTCGCCCTCTTCGCGTGGCGGATCGGGCAAAGGCCATAGGCCCGCTGGATGCGCTGGCTGCGAAAGTGGCTTCGTCTCTTTTCGCCTCCCAAACAGGAAGAAGCCTCGTTTCTTTTTTGAGTTGGCAGGCAAGCCGCAGGCGGATCGAGCCATCTGGTGAATCACCTTTGAAATGGGCGAGTCCTGAAGCGCGATCGGATGAGCTGCGTCCTGAGTGCGCCGCGCCGTTGCATAATCGTCGGGAATCTTCCAGGTCGCGGGCCGGGTGAGGGCCTTGGCAATCTGCTTGTCATCGAACAGCAGGGCATGAGGCGTATAGCGGTTGAGCACGATCTCGAGCTTGCGGCCGCGCGTCGAGAGGAATTGGCTAATCAGGCGATTGGAGTTGCGCAGTTCGGTTACGCCGACCTGGGTAATCAGGTAGAAAAGGGCGGATTCGTCAAAGAGAGCCGTCTCCCTCAAGTCAACTCTTGAACCGGCATCGACGACCACGGAATCGAAGCTCTGCCGTGCGATGGCCAGCAGCTTGTCGATGGCCTCGTTGGTGGCGCGGACGGCGGAGAATTCGCCTGGCGCCGGGAGCACGAATAATCCCGAGCGGTGCTTGACCAGCAGCGAGCGAAGAAAATTCGCGTCCAAACGGCTGGGGTCCTCAAGCGCGTTGGCCGTGGAGTACTGGGCGCTCATCCCAAGGTTGATGGCCACATCTCCGAGGGGAAGCCCGAAGTCGATCAACAGGGTCCGCTGGCCGGACTCCTGGGCCAGCGCCAAGGCGAAGTTGGAGGCGATGGTGGTGACGCCGCAGCCGCCTTTGGCGCCGAGAAACACAAAGAGCTTTCTGGATGCCTTTTTGGTGTGAGGCGCTGCGGAATGGCGGATTGAAACTCGGGCCAGCGCGCCAATAATATCCGCGCGGAGAAGGGGCAAGGTGAGGAATTCGCGGGCGCCCGCGCGCATGAAGCGGATCGCCAGCTCGAAATTGGTCTGCGCCGAATAGACCATCACGGCCGTGGAGTTGGACGCGGCCAGGCTTTCCACCACGTCGAAGGCGCACTCCGGGTCGCTGTCCAGGCCGACGAGAACGGCGTCGTAATGCCTTTCCAGCATACGGGGCAGCTCTTCGATGTTGGCAGGGAAGGATGGAAACTCCCGGACCGTTATGCCTTGAAATCCAGTCAGGACATCGGCGACTTCCTGGCGGTTCCGGTCATCGGGATCGATGATCGCGGTCGACAGCGACATGGCGTCAGGAGTGTCGGAGATATGGAGAAGGCTTGACATCACACATGCAGCTTTCCTTGCAAGCGTTGCGGACAAACTTACACGAAGACCGTGATGAACCTGCGCAGCCCCGGAACAGGTCTTGCGGTGAGAAAACTTTTGCTCGAAGGCTCAAGCATTTTCGGAATTGGTGTAGACCGAAGCCATGCTGCTAAGTGGATTTTTCCTCAAGAAAAAGCCACCTTCCAGCACAATTGAAAAGTCTACCTGTATTCCGAAAATGCTCTCAAGCCCGCACCCTTTTCAAAACATCGACTTGTGCAGAGATCCCTTTAGTTCTACATTGCGGTCCTGCAAGGACAGTGAAGCAGTTTTACACATGGTGCAATGTGAAAATTGCAAGCAGGTACTGGGAATCCCACTCCAACGAGCAAAGATCACTCGCCGGGGTGGGATGCTCCGGTCGGTAGGGATGACAGCGCCGAGGGTTGGGCACCCAGCATTGGTCCCGCTTCAAGCGGAAAGCGAAAAGGTGAGTGAGACTTCCACTTTGGCGACACCAGGGCCTGGCTCGAATTTCCATTTGCGCACGGCATCTTCGGCTGCAAACGCAAGCAGGCTGTTTCCGCTGATCATTTTCACCTCGGTCACTTTGCCCTCCGCGTCTACGGTGGCTTCGACCTTGACTACGCCGGAAATTTTCATGCGCCGGGCAATCTCGGGATAGATGGGCGCGACCCGCGATTTGACCGCGCGCGAATCGGCCGCCATGGCTGGGATGGTCAGCGCCACCATCAATGCCAGTACGATTGCCTGCATCAGCCGCGTTCCCGAATACCGCAACCGGTTGAAATGAAACGGAAATTGATTTTTATTCATGGAAATCCCCCAAACTTACAAAAGTTCTTGTTGTGTATATCGGCATCGGGGAGAGATTTATTAATGCAGCTTTAGATTTTGATGACTGCGGGAAGGGCGGCACAAGGAGTTGCCGGGCTGGCCTGGCCCGGCGAAGCCGCGGTCAGAGCCTCTCTTTAGAGCATTTCTCTTAATGGTGTATGGTGTAAGTGGCGATACTCCGCGCACATGCTATGGCGCGACCTTATTCGGATGATTTGCGGCGCAAGCTGCTTGAGGCCTTTGACCAGGGCAAGGGGAGCC
>Ga0224531_1000532_pt1 | contig 18840 bp, 12 predicted proteins | sample CBST100metaG_FD_179876 | JGI IMG/M metagenome (GOLD analysis project Ga0224531, IMG submission 179876) | Peat soil microbial communities from Stordalen Mire, Sweden - C.B.S.T100 | ecosystem: Environmental > Terrestrial > Soil > Wetlands > Peat | place: Sweden: Norrbotten County, Stordalen Mire...
TGAGTTCGCCACCGCCAACCGCGCCCGCAAAGACGGCAAGACCATCGTCGACGGCGTCTCCTCATTCGTGCTCGGCGTCGACCACCCCTATGCGGTGATCGGCGACGAAACCCCCTCCCTCCTTCCCGAGGGAGCAGTAGCCGTCCGCTTCCACTCCATTGGCGGCTGGGGAGCCATCACCACCGGCAAAAACCTGGGCGCAATCCTCGGCGACTTGAACGACCTCATCTTCGAGCGCGACGGCGTCAAGGACGAGCTCGGCAACCCCAAGGAAGTCATCCACGTCAGCGCCAATCCCAAGTACGGCTCAGAGAAAAAGGGTGCGCCGACCTCTTACTTCATGGTTGCCGCCAAAGACCGCATCCGCGTCAACTGCGATCTGCGCCACGTCACCACCGTTCTCTGTTGCGACCCCAAAGCCTTCACCCACACCAACCCCCTCGACGGCATGGCCGAAGGCGGCAGCCTGGTTTGGGAGTCCGATCAGGAAGGCGAACAGGCCTGGGAGCAGCTCCCTCTCTGGGCTCGCAAGCAGATCATCGACAAGCACATCCGCGTCTTCACCCTCCCCGGCTTCGCTATAGCCAAAAAGGCCACTGACCGCGGCGACCTCCAGCTCCGCATGCAGGGCAACGCCTTCCTCGGCGCGTTCTTCCGTTGCAGCACCCTGCTCCAGGAGTTCGGCATCACCCAGGAGCAGTACCGCGACGTCGTACACAAGCAGTACGTCAAGAAGTTTGGCAAGTTCGGCGACGCCGTCGTCGAGTCCAACATGGAAGTCATGATGCAGGGCTTCGATCAGGTCAAGGAAATCGCCATCGGCGAGCTCTCCGCGGCCGATCTCTCCAGCCTCCGCGGTCAGGCTCTCCTGCCTATCCTGGAACTCGCCACCGCCGGCGGATCCTGCGGCACCGGTTGCCGTTCCACCCCACTCCCTGAGGGCCAGGCCACGCGCACCCCTCTCGCCTCCATCACCCACTTTGACGCGGAGTTCCGCTCCAACTACGGCTACGATCAGCCCGCCACGCCGCTCTCGGCCATCGGCATGATCGCCGCCGCCACCGGCGATACCAGCTCCAAGTACGTCGCTCGCCGCGAAACCCCGCTCTACATCGCGGAAAACTGCACTCAGTGCATGGAGTGCATCTCTGTCTGTCCGGATACGGCCCTGCCCAACACCGCGCAAGACCTCAGTACCCTGCTCTCGACCGCCGTCAGCTACTACGTAGCCGACCCCGCCGACCGCTCCAAGCTCCTCCACGCCCTGCCGGAAATCGAAAAGCAGGCTCGCGTGCGCATGGTCGCCGAGGCCAAAACCGGAACCCCGCTCCCCACCATCCTCCGCGATGTTGTATCAACTGTAGAGGGACTTTCGCCGTCCGCGAAGGACCAGTTCTTTGCCATCATCGCCAAGGTGCCGATGGCCTACCAAAAGGTCAACGCCATCTTCAGCTCGCCTGAGCGCAAAGCTCCCGGCGCGGGCGGCGTCTTCTCCATCTTTGTCAGCGATCTTTGCAAGGGCTGCGCAGCCTGCGTCACCGCTTGCGGCGACCACCAGGCCCTCAAGATGGTCCCCGAGACCCTGGAAATCAATGCCGAACACACCACCGGCACCCAGTTCCTCGATCTCCTGCCCGACACCGCGCAAAAGTACCTCGGCTTCTACAACGCCTCCAACCCCGCCGACTCCAAAACCGCCACCCTGCGCAACATGCTCATGGTGCGCTCCAGCTACGACGCCTTTGTCTCCGGCGACGGCGCCTGCGCCGGCTGCGGTGAAAAGAGCGTTCTCCGCTCCATCACCTCGGTCACTGAGGCTTACATGCGCCCCGTCTTCCACGCCAAGAGCGATCGCTTCCTGGCCAAGGCCGGCGAACTGGAAAAGACCGGCGTCGCCAAGCTGGCCGTCCTCAAAGCCCGCAACCTCGCCGAGTACGATCTGCTCCGTCAGGCTATTGCACACCTCATCCTCGGCCTGGGGGGTGAGGACATCAAGGACACCAAGGCCCGCATCGCGGCGTACGAACTTCAGCACGGCCCCATCACCGACGCTGAGTTGGTCGAGGCCATTGCCGCCGTCCTGCTCACCGAAGCCTTCAACCACAGAAACCTGCAAGCGGTCGACGGCCGCCACGCCAACGGCATGAGCGTCATGGGCATGGCCGCGCACACCGGCTGCAACACCGTCTACGGCTCCTCAGCTCCCAACAACCCCCACCCCTACCCCTGGATGAACTCCCTCTTCCAGGACGGCGTCACCGTCGGCTGGCTCATGGGCGAAAGCTTCATCGTCGACCACGCCCGCCGCTCCGTCGTTCCCGAGCGCCTCGCCGACATGCTGCTCACGCGCGAAACCAATGTAATCGACGACGAGCAGTACTACCACCTCAGCCACTTCACTGACGCGCTCATGACCGATCAGGAGATCGTCGAACTCCCCAAGGTTTGGGTCGTCGGCGGCGACGGTGGCATGGGTGACATCGGCTACCAGAACGCCTCCAAGGTCATCCTCCAGAACCGCCCCAACGTCAAGGTTCTGATGCTTGACACTCAGGTCTACTCCAACACCGGCGGCCAGAACTCTGACTCTTCTCCCATGCTCGGCGGCGGCGACATGAACGTCTATGGCGCAGCCACCCAAGGCAAAAACACTGAGAAGAAGACGGTCGCGGAAACCTTCCTCGGCGGCCACGGTTCGCCCTTCGTCGCGCAGGTTTCCATGGCCAACGCCCCTAAACTTTATCGGGCGATTCTGGATGGGTTGGAATACCGTGGAACGATGTTCCTCCAGGCCTTCACCACCTGCCAGCCGGAGCACGGCGTAGCCGACGACATGGCCCTCTTCCAGGCTCAGCGCATCCGCGACAGCCGCGGCGTGCCGGAGTTTGTCTTCAACCCCCGCCTCGGCGAGAGCTATCAGGAAGCCCTCGACCTCAAGGGCAACCCATCCATCGATTTGGATTGGTACGAGACCAAGAACAAGGTGACTGGCGATATCTCGCGCTACACGGTCGCTCACTGGTGCACAACGGAAGCCCGCTTCCGCAACCACCTCAAGAAGATCAAGCCCGAAGCCGCCGCCAACCTAGTCTCGCTGGATAACATGCTGGTTCGCATCAATCAGCAGGATGTGGTTTACCGCCACTATCTCAACCCCGCTCACCGCGCCTTCATTCCCGACTTCGGCGTCTACATCACTTACGAGGAGAACGGCAAAACACAATACCGCACTCTCTCTCGTCAGTTAGTGATGTTCTGCGTCGAGCGCCGCAAAGCATGGCGCATGTTGCAGTCCAAAGCCGGCATCGTCAACCGCGAATACCAGGCGCAGAAAGCAATCCTTGCAGAAGTCGATGCAGGAACCCTGCCCCTCGCCGACCTATTCGCCCACGGCCACGAGTTACTTAAAGAGCGCCTGGCCGCGACAGCCAAGGCCTAACCCACTAACTCATCGCACCAAACGCAGAGAAGGCGAACCCAAGGGTTCGCCTTCTCTGCGTTTGTGCTCAAACCAATAGGACCGGATCAATAAGGAGGAGCTGCCGATTTAGCAGCCAACAGATGATGGGAGATTTAAAGCCAAAAAGCGGAATCTTTAGCCAAAAAACGCTCAAATCTGCCCAAAAACGGGTTAAAAACAGGCGTTTTTTCTTGTCAAAAAGAGACGCTTAGCTACCTGCAAAATGTTCATTCCGTGTGGCTTATATGCATATTTACGGTTATAACAGGAGTTGCAAACAGGGGGGAGGGGGTGGGGTATTGGGATGCAGAGCGGGCAAAAAGCGGTCCTTTTGCGCCGGGCGCTTCTCCAGCCCTCTGCCAGTATGCGCCGAAGGATAGTAATTGTTGGCAAGCGGGAGGACGAGAGGCGCTGCCGTCGATCTTCGCTCGCCGCATCGCTTGCTATGCACGGACTGGGCGGTGAACCGAGCGGAACAGTCTGCTTGGCATAAGGCGACTTTAGGTGAGTAATATTTCCCGACTGGAGCTTTTGTGCTATCCCAGGTCTCAAAATCGAGACCTGGGGCACCCATCTTCAATGGTTGTTCTCACTTCTCCCGGCACCTAGGCCACCCGCCAAAGCCCCACTTTATAGGGCTTTTCTCGACGTTGCAAAACCTTTTCCTTGTGAAACAATGGTGCGCAAGAAAGAATAAAAGGTGGAAACGATGACAAAAGATGATTTCAATCAAAAGTCCATCCGTATGAACAAAATAATCATCGCAACATTGGCAGTCGTCATTTTGAGTGGCGCAACATTCGGCGCATACATGGTCTATCAAAACCACCTGACATCGGAAGTTCGAGCCCTATTGGTCGCAGCTAATGACTCACACGCTACCGAAGCAGAAGTGATGGCGTACATCACACAGGCACGTCCATTGCTGAGGACTAAAAAGGACCATGAAGTGTTTGGGGAATTTGAAGAGGGCGTTACACTGCCAAAGACAGCAGAAGAACAAGAAAAACGCGAATTCGACGAGTGTTCCCGACTCGCTGACCAATACGAGAAACCGGATGTACGATGGCCTAAACTAACGTCGTGCATGAACGACGCAGAATCTCGCATGTATGCAAAGCTTCCGAAGGGGGTAGAACTGGTAAATGCCGCACGTAAGTCTCTCGGAATGGTTCCTTTGCCTATACGCTAAGCACACCTAGCCCGCAATCAGAACGCCATACTTTATCTGCACACGATCTTCTTCCAGTCTTCCATTCCACCTATATCGCAATGTGTAATTTCCATCTTGCGTTGCATGGCCTCGCGCGAGTTCAATTTTTGCTAGAGCACGGTCAATGGAACCCGACTGCTCGCATATAGTAAGGCGCAGTTGAACTGTTTGAACATTAGCCCCGTCCACTAGGTCGCCGGAAATCTGCTCAAATACGGTTTTTGACATGTCGCAATTCTTCATCCCCCCCTGCACATGTGTCAATTCTTCATCCATAAAAAATTGCGCGCGTCGTATTTAATTGATTTTAATTGGTTTATAAAAACAAGTGTAAAATTTTCAGTTGAATATTCTGCGCTTTTCTGCCAAACTTCATGTAGGCATAAAAAGGCCCCTGGTTTTACGAGAACCAAGGGCCTGCTGATCTCTAGCCATGCCATTGGTTAGAGGGTCACGGTTTCACTTCTTAGCGCTACTAGCGGATTTTGTTGTACAGACTGATGATCTGTCCAGCAAGGCCGATAGCTTGACCGAGAAGAACGAGAAGCTGCTTTAGCTTCTCAATCCAGTTGGGTTTGTGGATAGCACATTCCCTCCTATGTAAGTTCAACACGCTCTGTCTTGGCCGACAGGGCGTTGTTGTGTGGCTTAAATTCACCACTTCCTAAAGAATAGCCCTAGTTCATTTTTTGCCGCCGGTGGAAAACCCGGCCCCGCAACCATCCCCCGGAGCGTCTCCCAGCTTCGGCGCTTTGCCTTCCACATGCTGGCGCAGGGCCTCGTTGATGAGTGTCTGGTAACCAATGGCTCCGCCCGACGCCTCGGCCGCTTTCAGAAAGTGATCCACCAAATCCTGATCCAGACGAATCGTGATCCGTGTCTTGCCGCGCGGCTCAGGCTCTGGAGCCGCAATCCGTCCCCGTTTTCCCTGGCTGAAATCGTAGCTCTGCTTCATCTTGATTCACGCAATAACGGACATGCCGGTGCTCACCTGCGAGCACCGGCATGTCCGTTATTAACCCCTAACAGCATGTGGTAAAAGTCCAAATTTCCGAAAAACATCCCTCAGGGGCTAAACAGGCTGCGGAAAAAGAGTGAAGTACGGGCGAAATCGTCGAGAAGCATGACGCAGGGGCTGAAGCCCACGTTGATTTTGCGACACTTATGGCACGACTGAAGTCGTGCCCTTTCAAAACTCGACTTTCACCACAGGCTGCTAACCCCTATCCACCTACCGGTTAAAGCTCACATAAGTGCGTCCCGCATACAGCCGGAAACCACCCGCCGGATCAGCCACCACTTGCAGAGGCAAAGGCCGCTTCAGCGCTTCATCGGATGCTGAGGTGACGCTCAGCACGTCATGCCCGCCCACATCGGTCACCACGAACTTGTTATCCGCTATGAAACCCACGCCATACACACCTGCAGGCAGGTTCTGGCCGCCGATCTTGAGAACAACTTCAGTGACGAAGTAAGCCTGATACTTGGCCGCTACGCCGGTTGAGTAACCGCTGGTATCCACCAGGGTTGTCAGCACAAAGTACCCGTCGGCAAACTTCACGCCGCCGGAGTTGCGCAACTGAGTGGGAGCCGACTGGCCGCGATAGAACACGCCTGCCGGCAATAGCTTTTGCGTATCCGCGGGTTTAAGGACCGTATCGCTCGCTTGCGCCTGGATCGCCGCCGGCGCCGCCATCACGGCCACAGCCAGGGAACCAGCCCCCAGCATCTTCAGAATTGTCTGCCAACGCATGGTGAAACCTCCTTGATTCTGCTGTGTACCGGAGTATAGCGCACCCTGCGCCGCGCTTGCCCAGGGCCCCTTTCCTTGCACCACAACCAACCGAAATTTGCCGCTTCCAAGCCACCCGGCTGTCAGCCTATACTCTGCATCTGAGGAGAAATGCCCCTATGAAAAATCTCTTTCTCTGTACCGGCTTGCTCATGGCAGCCACCGCTGTTTATGCCCAGCCCGCCCCCATGCATGCGCCTTCAGGCCCGCCCAAGAGCCCGGCAGCCACTGAGACGGCGAACCTAGCAGGCAAAGCCATCTCCATTACCTACAGCTCCCCCCGTGTGAATGGACGCGCCGGCCACATCTTCTCAAAAGATGGGCTCATCAGCAAAGATCCGAACTATCCCATCTGGCGCGCTGGCGCCAATGCCGCAACCAAACTGCATACCGATGCCGACCTGACCATCGGCGAGTTGAACGTGCCCAAAGGCGACTACACCCTGTATATCAACCTCGCCGATCCGGATAACTGGGAATTGATCATTAACAAACAGATCGGCCAATGGGGCCTGACGCATGACGCCGCGCAGGACTTGGGCGTGGTAAAGATGACCATGGCCAAACCGGCAGCGCCCATTGAGAACCTGAAATACGCCATCACCGACCTGGGCGGCGGCGCCGGCAAACTCACGCTGGAATGGGAAAACTACTCCGCCTCCGTGCCCCTCGCCGCACATTGAATCCTGGCTCAAAAGAACACTCCCTGTAGGGCGGCGCGTGCTCGCAAGTGTCGCCCTGCAGATAAAAATTAGAAGTGCGGATACAATAGAGGTATTGGGGAGTCTCCCCAAAGAGGTAAAGTACATTGCCGTTATATGCCTATCGCTGCACACAGTGTGGTCATCGCTTTGAAAAGATCCAGCATTTCAGCTCCAAACCGGAGCTTGTATGCCCCAATTGTCAGGGTCTTTTGGAGCGGCCACTCACCGCTCCTGCCTTTAAATTCAAGGGCTCCGGCTGGTATGTGAACGATTACGCGGGCAAGAACGAAGCCAGCGCGTCGAACGATTCCATATCCACGCCCGCCCCGGCTGCCGCGCCGGCCGCAGCAGCAGCACCAGCTGCGACCCCAGCCCCTACTGTTGCCAAGGGCTAAGCCTATGCCAGTGCAGGACGAGCATTCTTCCCCTGCTCGTTCTGCGCCGCCGCGATCCTTCTGAACCATAAGCCCGCGCATCGCCTCCCATTCCCCTGCTGCATCCTTTTTCAATAGTCCGCATCCATATTGTGTTGCCGTTTTTGTTTACCAAGTCTGCACTGAACTCTTTAATTGTTGTCGATTTTGATAACAGAACAGAGACAATGTTGGCCTGGCACAAACAGTAGAAGAGCGGCAGCAGAGACGAGGACTTCCCCATGCTTTCCATCCGCCGCTCGGCAGATCGCGGCCACGCCAATCACGGCTGGCTGGACACTTTCCACACCTTCAGCTTCAACACCTACTACGACCCCAAGTTCATGGGCTTCCGCGGCTTGCGCGTCATCAACGAGGACTTCGTCGCCGCCGGCCAGGGCTTCGGCACGCATCCTCACAACGACATGGAGATCGTGACCTATGTCCTCGAGGGTGCTCTGGCCCACAGGGATTCGCTCGGCTCCGGCGACGTCATCCGCCCCGGCGAGTTGCAGCACATGTCGGCCGGTTCCGGCATTCGCCACTCGGAGTTCAACGCCTCGCAGACCGAAGGCGTCCACCTGCTGCAAATCTGGGTCATGCCCTCCGCGGAAGGCTTTCCGCCCAGCTATGAGCAGAAGCGCTTTCCCATCGCAGAAGAGCAGGACCGGCTCCACCTGGTAGCCTCGACCGACGGCAGCGACGGCAGCCTGGTTTGGGTCACGGACGCCGACCTCTACGCAGCCCGCCTCACCGCCGGCAGCACGGTTTCGCACGCTTTCACCACCCGCAAGTATGGCTGGGTACAGATGGCTCGCGGTACGGCCACGATCAATGGACTCGAACTGAAGCAGGGCGACGGCCTGGCACTGAGCGAAGAGGCCGCGGCAACCATCACTGCTGGCACCGAGGGCGCTGAAGTGCTGCTCTTCGACCTGGCCTGACAAGGGATAATGGACCTTGAATCCTCAAGGTCCATTCATGACTCCCAATGCAACGCCTCAACTTCCGCTGCCTGCAACTCGCACTGTGCAGCGCTTTCTGCTGGCCGCGGCTGCCGTGCTTTTCGCGGCGGGCCTCGCGGCCGGTTTCTTTTCCCTGCCAGCGGAGTGGGCCGTCACCCTCCGCTGGGTGGGATTTGGCTTGTTTGTGCCCTTTGCTGTGCGCCGCCGCTCTCTGCTAGTTTGGACCTTCTTCGCCATGCTGGCTGGCGCGGAGCTGGGCGTGGACGCGCCCCAATTCGCCTCCCAAAGCCACTTTCTCGCCGACATTTTTCTGCGCCTGATTCGCATGATCGTGGCGCCGCTCATCTTTGGCGGCATCGTCACCGGCATTGCAGGCCATGGCCAACTGGGCGGCGTGGGCCGCGTCGCGGTCAAGGCGCTCATCTTCTTTGAGGTAGCCACCACGCTGGGCATGATCCTGGGCGCGCTGGCCATCAACTTCTCCCAAGCCGGGGTGGGCATCACCTTGCCCGCCGCCGTTCAGGCCGTGGTTCCCGCCGCGCACCAGGCCAATTGGCAAGAGATTCTGCTCAACATCTTCCCGGAAAACATTGCCCAGGCCGTGGCGCAGAATCAGATTCTTCAGGTCGCCGTCTTTGCGCTGCTCTTCGGCACAGCGCTGGCAACCCTCTCTGAAACAAAACGCGCGCCACTGCTGAGCGTGTTGCAGTCGCTCACTGAGACCATGTTCCGCTTCACGAGCATCATCATGTTCATGGCTCCCGTGGCTGCGGGCGCGGCGCTGGCTTATACCGTGGGCAGCATGGGCCTGCTCACGCTGCTGCCGCTGGCCAAGCTGGCCGTCACCTGCTACGCGACGCTGATCGTCTTTGCGCTGTTGGTGTTGGCGCCCATCCTGCTGCTGGCCCGCATCCCTTTGCGCCGCTTCGCCGCAGCCGTTGCCGAACCCACCGCTCTCGGTTTTGCCACTACATCGTCGGAAGTCGCCTTGCCCCTGGCCATGGAGCGCATGGAAGAGTTCGGCGTTCCCCGCTGGATCGTCAGCTTCGTTATCCCCACGGGCTACAGCTTCAACCTGACCGGCTCCAGCATCTACCTCTCCATGGCCGCCCTATTCGCTGCCCAGGCCGCGGGACTGCACATGTCCGTCGGGCAGCAAATCTTCCTGCTAGCCACGCTGATGCTCACCAGCAAAGGCATTGCCGGCGTGCCACGCGCAACGCTGGTCACCCTGTTGGCTGTCGCTGGTTCCTTCCACATTCCCGCCTCCGCCGTCCTCATGCTGCTCGGCGTAGACACCCTGATGGACATGGGCCGCACTGGCATGAACGTCGTCGGCAACTGCATGGCCGCCGCTGTCGTCGCACAGTGGGAAGGGGAGTTGAAACCGCCCGACTTGCCCGCCTGAGTGCTTCCCAAGGCTTGCTCAGATCAGTTTGATGGCGTGGGTTCCGTACGACGCATCGATGCGTAATTTCGTCTTCTTCCGATCGCCAAGAAAGGTGGTCCAACCAAAAAGTGTTCTTTTGAGCGCCACCTCCCAAGTCAGCGTCACCCCTTCCTCGGCAACAATCTGGTAGCCCATGATGCATGTGCCCGGTGAGGGGCTGCGCCTAACAAGAGGCCATGCGTAATAAAGAGCGAAGGCGGGGATAGCGAGGACGAACAACAAGAAAAAGAGCAGACCATCCCCGGGGGCTGGGCTCGTCCGCTCAAAACTCCATGCGAAGGCACCAGTCCGCCTCCACTCAAAGAGAGTGGGAAGAATGCCAAAAATCGGACTCACAGCCATCACCGCAAGAATTAAATCCAGCCAAAACGCACTCAGCCGGCGCCACCATCCCGGGAAGGACAGTTCAGCTTTCGCGGGTCGGGTATACATGAGCAGGAAATATAGACTAATAATCAGCGCAGCGAAGGCGAGTGCCCAAGGCGTTGTCCCGCCCGCAATGCGATATTTGCCGTCAGACATCTCTCCGGTTAAGCCTATTGTCACCGGGTCAGACAAATTAGACACAAATGCCAGCAGGGCCGCGAACACAGCTAGAAACAACCACCGAAAATGCTTTGCGCTCATCTTGCACACCAGCATACATGAAGCATTCCCCTCCACCCCGATAAGATGGTGATGGAAGAGAAAACCATGCCCCTGCTCGATCCCATCCCGTCTCCGGTGGAACACGCCGACTATGCCACCCTTGAATGGGAGCCGCTACTGGCCCTCATCGCTGGTTTTGCCGCTTCCCCCGTCGGCCGCCACGCCATCCTCGATCTCAAGCCCTCCACCGACGAAGCCTGGATCGCCCTTCAACATCAGCTCACCGGCGAAGTCCGCCTGTTGCTCGCGGAGCAGGTTTCCGTGCCCCTGGGCGGCCTCTTCGATCCCACCAAGCTGGCGTTCAAGTCGCAGATTCCCGGCGCAGCTCTTGAAGCCAGCGAACTGCAATCCATCGCCCGGCTGGCCAACGACGTGGCCTCTTGGCAGTCGCTGCTTGAGATGCCTCCCGCGCGCCTGGTGGGCCGGCTGCCCGGTCTCTCCTCACTCTCCTCGGCTTTGATTACCAGCCTGCGGCCATTGGCTGAGTCGATTGAGCGCACAATCCAGCCCGACGGCACTCTGGCTGATAACGCCTCGCCGGAACTGAGCCGCATCCGCCGCGAACAGGAACGCCAGCAACACCTCATTGAAGCCAGCCTGCGCGCCGCGCTGCGCAAGCTATCCAGTGACGGCTCAACCCAGGAAGACCTCATCACCATCCGCGGTGATCGCTTCGTCATTCCCGTCCGCGCGGAGCTAAAGCGGAAGATCTCCGGCGTTGTTCACGGCGCCAGTTCTTCCGGCCAAACCGTCTACGTCGAGCCTCTCGAAACCATCGAGCAAAACAATGAACTGGTGCGGCTGCTGGAAGAAGAGCAGGCAGAGATTCATCGCATCTTTGTGGCGCTCACCCGGCAGGTGGGGGGCTATGCCCATGGCCTGCGTGAAGGCGCGCGCGTGCTGGCGCTAGTGGATAGCCTGCAAGCCCGCGCCCGCTTTGCCCGCGACTACGAATGCGTGGCCCCCACCATTACGCCCGACCTTCTGCACTTGGACGCGGGCCGTCATCCGCTGCTGGAAAAGCGCCTGCGCGCAACCGGCGGCAAAGTCATCCCGCTTACCCTGGAGCTGACCGCCGCCGAGCGGCAGCTCATCATCAGCGGCCCCAACACCGGCGGTAAAACCGTTACGCTCAAGACCACAGCCCTGCTGGCCATGATGGCTCAAGCCGGACTGCCTATTCCCGCCACGGCGGCCAGCTTCCCGGTTTTCACGGCCTTCTTGGCTGACATTGGCGACGCGCAGTCCATTGAGGCGGCGCTCTCCACCTTCTCCGCGCACATCACCAACCTGGACCGACTGGCGCATCTGGCCAATAGCAATTCCCTTGTCCTGCTGGACGAACTCGGCTCGGCCACTGACCCCGAAGAAGGTTCGGCGCTTGCCGTTGCCATTGCCAGCCACTTCCTGACGGCTGGCGCGTGGTCGCTCATCTCTACCCACCACACCTCGCTCAAGGTCTACGCCGCCAACACCGAAGGCGTGATGAACGCCGCGGCTGGCGTGGACGAGTTGACGCTGGCGCCTAACTACCAGTTGCGCATGGGCGTGCCTGGCGCTTCGGCTGGCATCCAGACTGCCGAGCGGCTGGGCCTGAACGCAAGCATCATCGCCGCGGCCCGTGCGCGCCTGGGTTCACAGCAGGTGGATATTGCCCGCTTCCTCGACAAGCTGCACAACGATCTGACCCAGTTGGAAGCCGACCGCAAGGCCGCCCGCGAGCAGCAGTACGCGCTCAACCAGGAACGCGCCAAGCTGGCCCGCGAAGGCGACGTGGAGCTGCGCAAGCGCACGCGGGAGTTAGAGACAAAGCTGGCCTCGCTGCTCAAGGACTTTGAGTTCCAGATGCGCGAGACGGTGAAGGCTATCGAAGATCGCGTCGGACAGCAGAAGCTATCCAAGGAAGCCGAACGCCGCATTCTGCGCCTGCGCCACGAGTTTCAGGAGAGCTTCAACCAGACCATCGTTGCCCATCGCAGCGGCGCGGATCAAGGCGACGCCAACGCCCAGCCGCATGTGGTGAAGTACGTGGCTGTTGGCGATCAGGTGCGTCTCAAGTCCATGAACAAGGTTGCCGTGGTGCAGCGCGAGGTGGAGAAGGACCTGTTCGAAGTCGCCCTCGGACCGATCAAGATGCGGGTCAAGCGCGACGACATTGCCGAAGTGCTGAACACGGCGGAAATCCGGCTGAATGAGCGCGCTGATCCGTTAGCCGCAGCACGCAAGCAGAAGAACGTTCACGTCACCGTGACCAGCGCCAACAGCGACGATATGCGCATGGAGATCAACCTCATCGGACGCACTGTGGACGAAGCTACCGAGGAGTTGGAGAAGTATCTGGACCGCGCATTTCTGGCTGGATTGCCACGCATTCGCGTGATTCACGGCCATGGAGCAGGCATTCTTCGCCGCGGCGTGCGCGAGTTCCTGAAAGGCCATCCGCACGTCGCCACCATCGCCGAAGCGCCGCAGAACGAAGGCGGCCAAGGCGCGACGCTGGTGGAACTGAGGCAGTAAAAAAGACGCCGATTTCGCAGGATTTCGAGCAAAAAAGGCTGATTTTTGGCTCAAAATGGGCCAAAAATCGGCCTTTTTTATTGCCGTCCAGCGCGCGAAAGTTGCTTGCAAACTGTTCATTCCATGCTGCTTACTTTCATTTGTAGGGGTATAGCGGTAATTGCGACATATACCGTCTGTAGGCTATTCATTCCGTGTGAGTTATATGCATATGTAGGGCTATAACGGGAGTTGCAATAGAAGAGGGGGGGGGGTAGCATGGGCTGGATCGAGCAAAAAGCTGACATTCTGCACCGCGCATCTCTCTCCCTATCAGCCAGTGTGCGCCAAAAGAGGGAATTTCTCTGCAAGTGGGAACCTCGTGTTGTCGGATCTGACGGCATCCAAGGTCGAGAATTTGGACTTGTGCACACAGCAATAGAAGCGAAAATAGTAGTTGCAAAATAGCTACAACGTAGCTACGATTGTGATGATGACATCCCACGACGGTCGATCTTCGTGGAATGGTATCGGAGGATGGAGGGGGACCAAGATGGGACATTACTCAGGGAAGAAGAGGAAGATGAATCGAAAATGGAAGACCTCCAGTTTGATTGGAACGAACAGAACATCGGGCATTTAGCCCGTCACCAGATTTCGCCAGATGAGGCCGAGCAGGTTTTGTTTAACCGGCCACGCGACATTGAGTCTCAACTTCGTAATGGCGAAGAGAGAATGACTCAGGTCGGCGAGACCGATGCAGGCAGAATTCTCATCGTGGTTTCAACTATGCAGGACTGGAAGGTTCGCGTAGTCACAGCTTGGCCTGCAAAGGACAGACTCCGGCGATACTTCCTGTCGCAGAAGAGGAATGGGAATGTTGGAAGAATTGAAGAACAAGACCTTCGCGAATGAAGCGGAAGAGGCAGCGTGGTGGGAGTCGCACGAGGACGCGCTAGCCGACGAGTTTGAGAAAGCCACCGCTGAAGGACGAGCAGGCATTGGCACCGTCGTCAAGCGAGCAGCATTGCCATCCACCACCATTCGCCTCGACCCCGAAGACATTGCGAAGGCCCGCGTGCAGGCAGTAAAGCGCGGATTGCGCTATCAGACTTACTTGAAAATGATTATTCACGAGGCGTTACGCGAAGCGGAAGGCGAAAAGAAAGCCGTGAATTTCTGAAAGAGTATTCACCTCTCCCTAGTCCGATAAGCCGAACCAAGGGAGCCCGGCACCCGGCCACAAATTATTGGATCTAGGATAGATTATGGGATAAAATTATTTTGGATACCGGGGGAGGACTCGAACCTCCGACCTCCACTTCGACGAGGCTAGGTTTCTCCATGCGCATGGGGCCTAGCCTCATTGCTTGTGGTGCTCTATCCACTGAGCTACCCGGTAATCCTGTCTCCCAAATAAACCCAGACAATTGACCGAAAACCGCTATTCCATCTTTCCAAAACAGGAATCCGGTATCCTCACCTCAACAAGAAATTCTTTGTCGGGCATTATGTCAATTGTCATGGGTCTGCGTTGGGAATAGTCAATTCCAGCAAAATCTAAAAATGTCTTAGCTGAAAATCCTGCTCCGTTTCCTTTGTCGTTGTACCGAACAGTATAGGCGCGAGGGTCTTTCTCATCTGAAGTCCGTTTTAGAGCGAGTTTTTTCCCTTCCGAATCCCACATAAGAAAAACGTTCTTAACTCCAGCCTTTTCAAGCTGCCTCGCTGCTGTCTGATTAAATGAAACAGATCCAATCTTCGAGAATGACAGAACCGGCGTTCCCATTCTTGGCGTTTTCTTTTCGAACATAGCATACGGCATATGACGCGCCTCCATGATTGGAACTGAGAATACTGTAGCACAAGGTCGGATATAAATCACGCAAAAATAACTTGCATTGTAATAAAATCTGTATTGATCTGTGGAAAACTGGCAAGTATCGCAGTCGGTGTTCGTAATAGCGAAATCATGTTTAGGCTGTCCGCCGCAAATCAGATATAAAGCGTAGTTTGTCCTATCGCTAACCATGTGGTGTGAAGAGTCAAGCATATGGAGCGATAGCAATATGCGTATTTCCGGCTCTTCTGCAGGATGCACAAGCTCGTGACGAAATCAGCGGAGTTCCCACCAGAGGCCTAACCATCGACAAAAACGGCAGAGCCTGGGCTCTGCCGTCCTGTCCCACCCGAGTTACGCCATTCCCGCGCGTCTTACGAGCGCGGGCCAGCCGAAGGCGTCTGCCGCACCGCAGGTGCCTAGGCCATTGCTTCCTTGCGCATCGGTTCGAACTTCAGCTTGTTGGTTGCGCGGTCTACGTCGATGCGGACGTGTTCGCCGTGCTGCACTTCGCCGTTCAGGATCTTGATGGCCAGCGGGTCCTGAATCATGCGCTGCAGAGCACGCTTCAAGGGGCGCGCACCGTAGGCCGCATCCGATCCGGTGGTCAGGATCAGTTGCCGCGCGGGTTCGGTCAGTTCGAGCGAAATCTGGCGGTCTTCCAGCAGCTTGGTTACCTCGTTCAAGCGGAGGTCCAGAATGCGGCTCATCTGCGCCTGACCCAGCGGATGGAAGATGACGATGTCGTCCACGCGGTTGAGGAACTCCGGGCGGAAGTGCTCGCGCACCACGCGCATGACGGACTCGCGCGCCTGCTCGAAGTCGTGCTCGGTCTTGAGCGTGTCGCCCACCAGCAGGTTTGCGCCCAGGTTCGAGGTCATGATGAGCACCGTATTTTTGAAGTCCACGGTGCGCCCTTTGGAATCGGTCAGGCGGCCGTCGTCCATCACCTGCAACAGGATGTTGAAAACGTCGGGGTGCGCCTTTTCGATTTCGTCGAAGAGGATGACCGCGTAGGGACGGCGATGTACAGCTTCAGTCAACTGGCCGCCCTCGTCGTAGCCCACATAGCCCGGAGGCGCGCCAATCAAGCGCGCGACGGAATGCTTCTCCATGTACTCGCTCATGTCGATGCGAATCATGGACTGCTCATCGTCAAACAGGAACTCGGCCAGGGCGCGCGCGGTTTCCGTTTTGCCCACGCCGGTGGGACCAAGAAAGATGAACGAACCGATGGGGCGGCGTGGATCGCTCAGCCCAGCGCGCGAGCGGCGAATGGCATTAGCCACCGTGGTCAAAGCCGCATCTTGCCCGACGACTCGCTCACGGAGCCGCGTCTCCATTTCGACGAGCTTTTTGACTTCGCCCTCTAACATGCGCGAGACAGGAATGCCGGTCCACTTGCTGACGATGGCGGCGATGTCTTCCTCGTCCACTTCTTCCTTCAACATGCGCGCAACACCGCCTTTGCCGTCCTGCACGGCGTTGAGCGTCTTCAGCTCGGCTTCCAGCTTGGGCAGTTCGCCATATTGGATTTGCGCGGCGCGTTCGAGCATGCCCTTGCGGGTCTGCTCCTCGCCCTCAAAGCGCAGAGCCTCGATCTTCTTTTTCAAATCGCTGACGCGGGTGATGGCCTCGCGCTCTTTGTTCCAGCGAGAGCGCAGAGCGGTGATCCGCTCAGTCAGCGTAGCCAGTTCGCGCTCCACTACTTCGCGGCGCTCGACACTGTTAGTGTCGGTTTCGCGCTTGAGGGCGGCGCGTTCAATTTCGCGCGATGTTTTCTCGCGCTCCAGTTGATCAATCTCCGTGGGGACGGATCCGATCTGAATGGCCAGGGAAGCCGCGGCTTCATCCACCAAATCGATGGCCTTGTCGGGCAGGAAGCGGTCGCTGATGTAGCGGTGCGAAAGCGTGGCCGCGGCCACAATGGCCGAGTCCTTGATGCGCACGTTGTGGTGCGCCTCGTAGCGGTCTTTCAGCCCGCGCAGAATGGCGATGGTGTCTTCCACGTTAGGCTCGCCGACGTAGACAATTTGGAAGCGCCGTTCCAGCGCCTTGTCTTTCTCGATGTACTTGCGATACTCGGCCAGCGTGGTTGCGCCAATGGCCCGCAGTTCACCGCGCGCCAGGGCCGGCTTGAGCATATTGCTGGCGTCGATTGCGCCCTCGGCCGCTCCGGCGCCGACCAGCGTATGCAACTCGTCGATGAAGAGAATGATTTCGCCGTTCGCTTCGCCGATTTCTTTCAGAACAGCCTTGAGCCGTTCCTCGAACTCACCGCGGAACTTTGCGCCGGCCAGCATCGCGCCCAAGTCCAGTGAGACCACCCGCTTGTCTTTGAGGCTCTCGGGCACGTCGCCCGAAACAATGCGGCGGGCGAGGCCCTCGACGATGGCCGTCTTGCCAACGCCGGGTTCGCCGATCAGGACTGGGTTATTTTTGGTGCGGCGGCTGAGCACTTGCATCACGCGGCGAATTTCTTCGTCGCGGCCGATGACCGGGTCAAGCTTGCCGCGGCGGGCCAGTTCGGTCAGGTCTTGGGCGTATTTTTCCAGCGCCTGAAATTTGCCTTCGGGATTCTGATCCGTCACGCGCTGCGATCCGCGCACTGCGGTGAGAGCCTGCAGGATGGCATCGTGGGTTGCGCCGACGGCGGCCAGAGCTTCGCGCGCCGCATCGCCCTTGATAGAAGCAGCACCCAGCAGCAAGTGTTCGGTGGAGACGTACTCATCTTTGAAGTTGGAAGCTTCGCGAAAGGCCTGCTCCAGGACTTTGTTGAGTGCCTGGCCAATGCCCGGCTGTGTGGCTGAGCCGCTTACCCGAGGCAGTTTTTCCTCAAGGGTGTGCAGCTCGGTCTCAAGCCGCTCGGTGGGAACACCGATCTTTTCCAGCACCGCGGGAATGACGCCTTCGCGGTCCTCGATGAGCGCCAGCAACAGGTGCACGGGTTGCAGTTCAGGATTGCCCAGTTCGGTTGCCCGCACCTGCGCCTGCTCCATGGCCTGCGCCGACTTCACGGTAAGTTTGTCCCAACGAATCGCCATAAAACTCAGCTCCTAGCTTCTAGCCTCTAGCTTCCAGCTTGGTCTTGCCATCCGCCAGAGCCAAATTGCTCACAGAAGTAAATACTTCCTGCTTCCAAGTGTTCTGAAAAAGCCTGCGCCGGGCAGGCAAATTGAATCCATACCCGGCGCGTTCATGTCCTAGCCGTTCGCCAACCTCAGAAATGCTAGAGGCTAAAAGCTAGCGACTAAAGGCTGCTTTTTTACGCCGCCACGTTGATCTTGATCTGCTTGGGCTGCGCTTCTGGCTTCTTCTTCAGCTCCAGTTTCAGCACGCCTGCATTGTAGTTGGCCTGAACCTTATCGGTCTCAACGGTCGAAGGCAGTGTGAAGGCGCGATAGAAGCTGCCGTAGGCGCGCTCGATGCGATGGAAGTTCTCTTCCTTCTCCTCGGCCTCGAACTTGCGCTCGCCCTTGACGGTGAGGGTGTTGTCTTCCACGCGGACGTCGAGATCCTTCTCGTTGATGCCAGGAATCTCCAGCTTCAACGTGAGCTTGTCTGCGTCCTCATAGATATCGACGGCCGGCACAAAGCTGGCTGTCGTCAGCGGATGCTCTTCATCGTTCAAATTGCGGAACAGGGAATTGACGCGGTTCTGTAGCGAAACGACCTCGCGAAACGGGTCCCAACGAGTGATAGCCATGGTACATACCTCCTGATGTGATTCGATATGTGGAGCGGCGGAGTCTTAGTCCAACACGCTCAAGTAATCTGACAAAACTATAGCACAAACGATTCAGAAAATGTGCGTGTATTACGCTCATGTTTTGAGCAAAATTAATATCCATCGAAATAT
>Ga0224531_1000533_pt1 | contig 18825 bp, 20 predicted proteins | sample CBST100metaG_FD_179876 | JGI IMG/M metagenome (GOLD analysis project Ga0224531, IMG submission 179876) | Peat soil microbial communities from Stordalen Mire, Sweden - C.B.S.T100 | ecosystem: Environmental > Terrestrial > Soil > Wetlands > Peat | place: Sweden: Norrbotten County, Stordalen Mire...
AAGCGAGTCGCACCAGCGCCATCTGCGGTTTGTGAGCGCCATGGGCTGGCAGGTATCATTGCTTTTCATGGTGATTGCGCCAACAATTCAAGCTGCCAACCTGGGCATGGCCGACTCGCTGATCCTTATGGTGCTGGCGCTGGTGGTCTTTGGCCCGCGGCGGCTGCCCGAGATTGGCCGCAAGATCGGCAAGCTGATGTACGAGTTCCGCAAGGCGTCCAACGACTTCAAGTTCCAGATGGAAGAGGAGTTGCGCAACGCCGAGGATGCGGACCGCCGCAAAAAGGAAGAGGAACGGCTGCGCGTTCTAGCGCTGACGGCCCCGGCTCCGGCCCCAGTCCCAGCTCTGGAAGCAGAAGCAGTTTCCCCGGCCCCGGAAGCGGTTCTCTTCGACGAGGTCAAGGCAAGCTCCGAGACAACCACCATCGAAGCGGCCTCAGCATTTACCGAAATCCAAAGCCCGTATCCCGGCGAAGCGCTATACCCCGTGCAGCCCTCGGCGGAAGTCGAAATCACGCCGGAAGACGCCTATCCCCTCATTCATCCGCCCACCACTGGAGAACAGGTCCCGTCCCTGCGGCGCACAACCCTGGCGGCGCAGGCAAAGGAAACGGAAGAAACCGGGGACGTGATCAGCCCGGAAGCCACCGCCACATCCACCGCAAAACCAGCGGAACAGAACAGCCCCGTCACGGAGCGCACGAGCCAAGATGCTTGATCCCGCAGAGGCAATCGACAAGGCGCGGGAAGCTGTGCACCAGCGCGCGGACCTCCCCGGCATGAGCCTGATGGAGCATCTGGACGAGTTGCGCAAGCGCATCGTCCGCTCCGCCATCTTTCTGTTCCTGGGCTTCATCGTGGCGTACATCTTCCATGAGAAGCTCTTCGCGCTGGTGCAGGCTCCGCTGACCAAGATCGGCAAGACCCTGGTCTTTACCCACCCCATGGACCCCCTGAACATCTACTTGCAGGTGTCTTTGATCGGCGGCGCTATTATTGCCTCGCCCTTCATCCTCTACCAGGTATGGATGTTCATCGCGCCGGGGCTTTACCAAAAAGAGCGGCGCTTTGTGGTTCCGTTCATGGCGGCCACCGTGGGACTGTTCCTGACCGGCGCGGCCTTCGGCTACTTCTGGGTGCTGCCCGGCGCGCTCAAAATCCTCATCGTGGACTTCGGCCACAACTTCACGTCGATGGTCACCATCGAAGAGTATTCCGGCTTCTTCCTCTCGATCATTCTCGGCCTGGGCATCAGCTTTGAGATGCCGATCCTCATCTTCTTTCTGGCCCTGTTCGGCATCGTGAGCCCCAAGTTCCTGTGGAAGAACATCCGCTACGCCATTCTGGCCATCTTCCTGGTGGCGGCCATCATCACGCCCAGCCCCGACCCGTGGACCATGTGCATCTACGCCGTACCCATGATGATTCTTTACCTGATCGGGATCGCCGTTGCCTGGTGGGTTCATCCCTCGCGGCGCAGAGCCAAGGCAGCCAAAGCCAAGGCCATGGAGGAAGGCAAATGAACTTTCCCTCGTTTTGGAAGAACGCGGGGTTTTGGAAGAGCGCGGCGGCGGGACTGATCCTGCTGGCTCCGCTTGCCGTTCCGGCGCAGCAGCACTTCAACGGCGCAAAGGCCTATGAGTATGCCCGGCAGTTTGCGGCCATCGGCCCGCGCTGGCCCACCGGCCCAGGGCACCTGAAGGCCGAGGCCTTCCTGCGCAACCAGTTCAAGCGCGACCATGTGGAAGAGGACACCTTCACCGCCAACACACCCATCGGCGCAGTGCCCATGCGTAACTTCATCGTTCGCTTCCCCGGCAAAAAGAACGGCGTCATCGTTCTCACAACGCACTACGAAACCAACTACCCGCTGCGCAATACAAACTTTGCGGGCGCCAACGACGGCGCGGCGACCACCGGCCTGCTGCTGGCCATAGCCGACCAACTGCGCGGCAAACCCCTCCAAGGCTACTCCGTGTGGCTGGTCTTTTTCGACGGCGAAGAAGCCATCAAGTGCCTGCAATGCTGGTCCGATTCCGACTCGACCTACGGCAGCCGCCACCTGGCCGCCAAGTGGGGCGGCGACGGAACGCTAGGACGCATCAAAGCCTTCATGCTCGCCGACATGATCGGCGACAAGGACCTCAACATCCAGCGCGAATCGCAATCCACCGGCTGGCTGGTTTCGCTGGTCGGCCAGGCCGCCCACAAGTTCGGCTACGACCGCTACTTCTTCCAGAAAGAAGAGCCGGTCAGCGACGATCACCTGCCCTTTGTGCGGCGCGGCGTGCCTTCCATCGACATCATCGACCTCGACTACGGCCCCGACAACAGCTATCACCACACCACCCAGGACACCATGGATAAAGTCAGCTCCCGCAGCCTGACCATCAGCGGCGACGTGTTCCTGGAAACAATTCGGCTGGTAAACCAGAGGTAGCGGTTAGGAATCAGTGGTTAAGTGTCAGTCGCCCACCGGCTTAACCGGCCCACAGCGGATGAAACAGGGTGCCCTATCCATCCGCGTTTTTTGCGGATGGGTGGGAAAGCATACATCTCACAGCCACCATTTTTTTCTTGAACCTGCATCCTCGTTTCTTCCTAGCTACCAACCCACACTGTCCCTTGCTTTTCGGAGCTTCTAACTATGATTGCCGGCGTTTCGTGGATTTGGTGGATCGGGTTTCACCTGGTGGTGGCGGCGCTGCTCGCGGCCGACTCGCTGCTGCCCGGCAACCGGCGCGAGACCCATTATCCGCAACTTTTCGCTTGGATCACAACTGCAACGCTGGTCGCGGCAGCCATCTGCTTTGCGGTCTGGGTCGGCGTGACCCAGGGGCGGCAACCGGCGCTGGAGTTCGTGGCCGGCTACGCCATTGAAATGTCGCTCAGCGTCGACAATCTTTTCGTTTTCATGGTCATCTTTCAGGGCTTCCGCGTCAGCACCCATCGCCAGCACACGGCCCTGCTGTGGGGCGTGATGGGAGCGGTGGTGCTGCGCGCGCTGTTCATTGCAGCCGGCATTACGCTGATCCAGCGCTTCGAGTGGATCACCTGGGTCTTCGGCCTGTTCCTGCTCTATGCAGCGTGGCGGCTGGTGCGCGGCGACTCGGCCAACGCGGCGGTTCCCGCGTGGATTGGCCGTCTGCATTCATCCAAGGGGTCGCTGCTGCCCGTGATTCTGGCCGTCGAACTGACCGATGTGCTGTTTGCCGTCGATTCCATCCCCGCCGTGCTGGCCATCAGCCACAATCCCTTTGTGGTCTACACGTCGAACATTGCCGCCGTGCTGGGCCTGCGCTCGCTCTACTTTGCACTCTCGTCGCTGCTCAACCAATTCCGCTATCTGCACTACGGGCTGGCCGCGCTGCTGGGCTTCGTCGCTCTGAAGATGCTAGGCGCGCACTGGATCGAAGTGCCCATCACGATCTCGCTGGCAGTGATGGGAGCAATTCTGGCGATTTGCGCGGTAGTGTCGTGGATCGCTGCTGCCAGAGAACAGAGATCAGAGATCAGAAATCAGAGATCAAAGACCAGAGAGCGGTAAGAAGCTGGATGCTGTCTGCTTCTCTTACTCCGCTCGAAACTCATCGAAAACGCGATAATAAGCCACTTATTCGCGTCACAATCGCACTTATTTCGCAGACATTTCAACTTTTTACTCCATCCACAGCCCCCGAAACACACCCCATTGCTCGCCTTGCAGACCGAGTTTTTCTAAAATCCCTGCGCGCCCATTTTCTAGCCCTCCAAGGCCAGAGCAGCAATTCTCTGATCTCTGATCTCTGACACCTGATCTCTGTCTTACCACTCTTCGAAGGCGACCTGCCCATCGCGGCTGAACCGCGAGTGCTTGCGGAACTGCTCGTCGTTGCGCTTGGGATAGTCGTTGCGAAAGTGTGCGCCGCGGCTCTCGGTGCGGGCCAAGGCGGAGTGCAGAATGGTGTGGGCCACGCAACTCAGCGCCTGCGCCTCAAACAGGCGGCGGCTTCCCTTCCCTTGCCCGGTCAGTTCGGCCAGACCAGCGGCACAAGCTTCCTGGGCGGCAAAGCCTTCGCGCAGCGTGGACTCCTGTCGCAGCAGCCCGGCATAGGCCCACATGGCCGCTTGCAGGCTGGCGATTAGCTCTTCCACACGCTGCTCCTCGCTCGCGGAAAGCGGCGTGACCGGCGCGGGAGCGCCTTCCGCAACCACCAACGGCAAGCCATCGTCTAGCATCGATTGCGCCGCGCGAGCGCCGAAGACCAGCCCTTCCAGCAGCGAGTTTGAAGCCAAACGATTGGCGCCGTGAACGCCGGTGCAGGCGGCTTCTCCGGCGGCATAAAGACCAAGCATATTTGTGCCGCCGTCGAGGTCGGTCTTGATGCCACCCATCAGGTAATGCGCCGCCGGGCGGACGGGAATGAGATTGCGGCCCAGATCAAGACCATGCTGGGCCAGGAAGGCGCTGATACCCGGAAAGCGTTGGTGCAGGTCCATCTCGATATGGCGCATGTCGAGATAAACCAGGCGCACTTCGCCGGGCGCTGCGCCCATGCCTTCGCGGGTAATGGCGCGGGCCACCACGTCGCGGGGAGCCAGTTCGAGCAGCGGGTGATACCGCTCCATAAAGCGCTCGCCCTTGTCGTTGCGCAGATACGCGCCCTCGCCGCGCAGGGCTTCGGAAAGCAAGAAACGGGGCACGCCAGGCAACGACAGCGCAGTGGGGTGGAACTGGTAGAACTCCATGTCCGCCAGTTCAGCCCCTGCCTGCGCGGCCAGCGCGATGCCGTCGCCAGTGGCCACACTGGGATTTGTCGTGTCGGAGTAGACCTGCCCCGCACCTCCGGCAGCGATGAGAACCGCACGGGCGCTGATTCTACGCGGGTTATTGTCGCGGTCGAGCAGATCGACGGCGACCACGCGGCCCTCGGCAACCACCAGGCCGGTGACCATAGTCCACTCGGCAAAACGAATGCGCGGGTGTGTGCGGGCAAAGGCGGCCAGCGAGCGGCTGATTTCAGCTCCGGTGGCGTCGCCATTGGCGTGCAGAATGCGGGGCAGCGAATGCGCGCCCTCTCGGGTGCGGTGCAACTGGCCGGCCCGTTTGTCGAAGTGCGCGCCCCACTCGATCAGTTCGGCCACGCGGAGCGGTCCTTCCGTAACCAGCGCCTTGGCGGCGGGACGGTAAACAATGCCATCGCCGGCACTTACGGTGTCTTCCATGTGGAGAGCAACGTCCTGTTCGCCCTCCATGGCGACGGCAATTCCGCCCTGCGCGTAGTGCGTATTGGACTCGCCCAGAGACTCCTTGGTGACCACCAGAACATCGCCGTAGTTGGCCAGTTCAACCGCCGCACGCAGGCCTGCCACTCCCGCACCCATCACCAGAAAGTCCACCTGAGACGCCTTTTCCATGAGCTTTCAGGCTACCACCGGAGCAGAAACCAGAGATCAGGCAGAACATGGACTCTGCTTCCTATTGCTCAGACTGGAGTGCGGCAGGCGGCTAGAGTGAAGCACGTAAGGATAGTTAGACAGACGACAACCCCCGAGATTGTGAGGGAGCGCCATGGACGGCTTCAAAATCCTTAGGTCAGCTGCTGTTGCCGGGCATTTCTTTCCGGCCGCACAGCATCCCACGCAACAAAAGGAACCGCAGACACCTTGAAGGGAGTCACACATGCGCGGACTCAAAACTCTACTTGCAAGCACAGCGTTGTGCGCCGGCCTGGCCCTGGCGCCAGCGGCACAAGCACAAATCTCCATCCGCATCGGAGTCCAGCCGGTCTGTTCATACGGCTATTACGACTACGAGCCCTACGCCTGCGCGCCCATGGGGTTCTACGGGCCAGGCTATTTCTATAACGGCATCTTCCTGGGCATGGGTCCCTGGGCCGGCTGGGGTTATGGACACGGCTGGGGCCACCATCGCTTCGACGGTGAACGCGGCGGAAACTATCACGGCGGCGGCGGCTACGCGGCAGCCCGCGGAAATTATGGACGCGGACCGGCCATGCGCGGCGGCGGAATGCGCGGCGATGGTGGAATGCGCGGTGGCGGTGGGGGAGGAATGCATGCCTCACCTTCGCATAACAATGGCGGCGGCAGACCCCAGGGCAACGGTGGGGGCGGCGGACATCAAGGCGGTGGCGGTGGTGGACACCAGGGTGGCGGTGGTGGACACCAGGGTGGCGGTGGTGGACCGCACGGTGGCGGCGGCGGACACCAGTAGCCTTTAGCCGCTGCATCAGGCAGCGGAACATAGAAGAAGCGGCGGAGCGTAACGGCTCCGCCGCTTTGCGTTTTGGGCCAGAGGCGCGCTTCAAACAATCCCCGTGAAGCCCGTCCGCGTCGATCCTCCGCGCAGGGGTGCATTTAAGATCAATGCAGTATGCAGACGATACGAGTAGAAACGCCTTCGGCGAAATATGACGTAGTAGCGGGCAGCGGGCTGGTCGAGACGCTGGCCAAGCGGATTGAGCGCATTGCAGGCAAGCTGCCGCGGCGGGTTTTTGTGGTGACTTCGCCCGACATTTGGGCGCTGTGGGGCGAAACCTTTCTAGGCTCATTTGCCGAAGCGCCGATTGTGCTATTTCTGGAGCCCGGTGAAAAGCACAAGACGCTGGCCAATGCAGGCAAGCTGGCGCGGCAGATGGCCGGAGCCGGCGGTGATCGCGGCAGCTTGGTGATCTGTTTTGGCGGCGGCATCGTAGGCGACGTAGGCGGGTTTCTAGCGTCAATGTATATGCGGGGGATTCCGTGTATCCAGGTGCCCACAACTTTTCTATCGCAGGTCGACTCCAGCGTGGGAGGCAAAACCGGCGTGAACCTGCCCGAGGGCAAGAACCTAGTGGGAGCTTTCCACCATCCGCTGGCCGTGTTTGCCGACATTGGGGTGCTGGGCACCTTGCCGGACCGGGAGTTGCGCGCCGGGCTGATGGAGAGCGTGAAAGCAGGAATCATCCGCGACCGGACGCTGGTGCGGTTCATGGAAGAGCACGTGGACGACATTTTGGGGCGCGATCCCAAGGCGCTGGAAAAGGTGATTGCCGCATCGATCCGCATGAAGGCTGGAGTGGTGAACCTGGACGAGCGCGAGAACGGGCTGCGCATGATTTTGAACTTTGGCCACACCGTGGGCCATGCGCTGGAGCAGGCGACCCACTATAAGGCGCTGCTGCACGGCGAGGCGGTGGGATGGGGCATGGTGGCCGCGCTGTTCATCGCGCGGGAGCGGGGCACCATCAGCAGTCGGCAGGCGGAGCGGCTGGAAAGTTTGATTTACCTGTACGGACCTCTGCCGCCGCTGAAGCTGCGCGTGGACAAGGTGGTGGCTGCCACCGGCGGCGACAAGAAGAACCTGGGCGGAGTGCGGCGGTTTGTGTTGCCACTGAGCATTGGCGACGCAGGAGTGGTGGAAGACGTAACTGCGGCGGAGTTGGAAAAGGCCGTCGGGTACATGCTGGCGCGAGCTGCGGGGGAACAGGCGTAAATGACCACGACGGGGGCCAAACCGGAAGGTGCAAAGGACGAGGCAGGCGCGGCGCAGGCTGTGCAGCAGATGTTCGACGCAATTGCGCCGCGCTACGACCTGCTGAATCATGTGCTCTCAGCCAACGTGGATCGGCTATGGTGGTGGCGGACGGCGCGTCGATTCAAAACGGTGCTGTCCAACCCCGACGCCGCGGTGCTGGACATTTGCTGCGGCACGGGCGACATGACCATGGCGCTTTTGAAGCGGCGGCCACAGAACGCACGGCCCATTCTGGCAGCGGATTTTGCGCGCGGCATGCTGAGCCGCGGCGCGCGGAAATTCGGCCATCAGGATAGAGCGGCCAATGCGGCCTACGCGGTTCCTTTGGAAGCCGACGCACTGCATTTGCCGCTGCGGTCCGGCTCGCTGGACCTGATTGTTTCCGCCTTCGGCTTCAGGAATCTGGCCAACTATGAAGCCGGGCTGAGGGAGTTCTACCGCGTGCTAAAGCCGGGCGGGCAGTTGGGGGTTCTGGACTTCAGCGAGCCGGGTGGCCTGCTGGGCAAGGCCTATGCGGTGTACTTTCGGCGGGTTCTGCCGGCCATTGGGCGGGCAATCAGCGGTCCAATTGCAGGAGGCCAGGACGGGGCCTACAGCTATCTGCCTGCTTCGGTGGGGAACTTTCCGCCACCCCAGGAGATGCTCGCGCTAATGCGCGCTACCGGCTATGAAGAATGCGCTTGGCAGCCTTATACGTTCGGCATTGCCGGATTGTACACGGCCATGCGCCCGCCTGTAGCATAAGGACTCGATGACTTCCGATATCCATAAAAACGCCTCCAGAATCGCCGAATTTTCCAAGGAAAAGCGGACCGTGGCGCTGCACTCGGCGCTGGCGGCGGCGGTGATGACCGTGCTGAAGCTGGTAGCTGGACTCATGTCCGGATCGCTGGGCGTGCTGTCGGACGCGGCCCACTCCGCGTTGGACCTGGTGGGCGCGACGATGACCCTCTTTTCGGTGCGCGTCTCCGACAAGCCGGCCGACGAAGACCACACCTACGGGCACGGCAAGATCGAGAATCTGTCCTCGTTCGGCGAAGTCATTCTGATGGCCGTATCCAGCGCCTGGATCATCTGGGAGGCCATTCAGCGGACGCTGTACCATTCCGTGGAACTGCGCCACTCCGTGTGGCCGGTGCTGGTGGTGTTGACCTCGATCGCAGTGGATTATTGGCGGTCGCGGCAACTGCAGCGGGTGGCGGACAAGACCGGTTCGTCGGCGCTGGCCACTGACGCTTTCCACTTTGCCAGCGACATCTGGTCGTCCGTGGCCGTGCTGGCCGGATTGGCCGCCAGTTGGATTGGGATGGAGTTCGGAATTCCCGTGCTGCGCTATGCCGATCCACTGGCAGCCGTTGTGGTTTCGCTGCTGATTCTGAAGATGACGTTGCGCCTGGGCCAAGAAGCGGTGGCGGTGCTGCTGGACGAGATTCCCGTGGAAACGCGTCGACAGATTGTGCGCGAAGTGGAACAGGTTCCCGGAGTTCTGGCCGTGGAGCAGGCGCGGGTGCGCCGGGCGGGCGCCAACTACTTTGCCGACCTGACGCTGGCTTTGCCGCGCCGCTATACCTTTGAACACACCGGCGAGTTGGTGCAGTCGGCCACAGATGCCGTGCATCGAGCGCTGCCGGAAGCCGACGTGGTCATCCACACGGTTCCGCGGCAAGCCAGGGCGGAAAGCATTTTCGACAAGGTGCGGGCTGTGGCGGCGCGCAACAATGTGAGCGTGCATGAACTCAGTGTGCAGTCGCACCGCGGACGGCTGCGGGTAGAGCTGCACGTGGAGTTGGACGAGACTTTGCCGTTGCTGGATGCGCACAACTTTGTAAGCGCGATGGAGGCAGAGATTCTGCGTGAGACGCCGGAGATTGACGCCGTGCTGTCGCATATCGAGAGCGAGCCGGCGACTATTGAACAGCCCGACGAAGTGGATGCGGAAGACCGCAAAATCGAGTCTGCAGTGCAGAACGCGGCGCAGCTGTTTCCAGAGATTGTGGACGTGCATGAGATCAAGGTAGGCCGCAATGGCGAGCACATCCACGTCTCCTGCCATTGCACGTTGCCCGACGACCTCACCATGCAGAAGGTTCACCTGGTGATTACCGGGCTGGAAGACCGCTTCAGGATGGAGTGCCCGGAGGTCTATCGGGTGACGATTCACCCCGAACCGGCGACGGACAACCTGCGCTAAGACTGGAATGCTCTAGCGCGATGCAGTTTTCTTTTGCAGGGCGCTTTGCACAATGTAAGAGGAGCGGGTGAGCCCTTGAGCGCGGGCGCGCCGGTCAATCTCCGCAATCTGGCTCTGGCGGGCGGTGATGTTGATGCGAACCGTTTTTTCCGACTCACGGAGTTCGGCCAGAAAAGCCACAGCCCCCTTCATCGCTGGATCGCCGCGCAGGTCGTCGAGAGTGGAGGGTTTGGGAATTGCCTCTCCGTCCTCGCGCATTCCGGCTACGTGCAGGGCCAGAGCTTCAGCCGCCATGCTGCGCGCCTCTTCCAGGGTAGAGCCGGCGGTGATACAACCGGGAAAGTCGGGAAAGCTGACGCCGTAGTCCGAACTCTTGTCTTTATGCAGGTAGGCGATGAATTCCATAGTCCCTCCGTTACTGGAGCTTGAGGCCAGCTTGTTTCTCAATGCTCTTGAGCGTTCCAGCAGGAACATCCTTCTTGGGGGAAGGCACGGTAACCCGGCCTGGCTTGACAGGATGCTTGAATTGCTTGTGGCTGCCCGCATGTGCCACCTGGAACCAGCCGTCCTGCTGGAGCCTGCGGATTATTTCCCGGCTGTTCATCGCGGCGCGCCCTTCCGCTCAAGAATACACATTTCGTATACACTCATCAATATTCGGAAGTGCTTCCGAAAGGGAACCCAATGATTGCACACAGCGAATGGAAAAGCGGCAATCTCTATCAAGGGATTGCAGAGAACGGCAATACGGTCCTGTTCGATGCGGACACGGCGCACAGCCACGGGCCCAGCCCCATGGAGACCGTGCTGATGGCGTTGTGCGGATGCACCAGCGTGGACGTGGTCTCGATTATGGAGAAGAAGCGGCAGCCTCTGACTGGACTGCGGGTGACGGCCACCGCCACCCAGAGCGAGACGCCGCCGCGGGTTTTCACGCAGATTCTGCTCACCTATGCGGTGCGCGGACCGGTGAGCCGCAAGGCCGTGGAAGACGCCGTGGCGCTGTCGAAGAACAAATACTGCTCGGTTTCGGCGATGCTGGAGAAGTCGGCTGCCATCCGGTACGAAATTGTGTTTCCCGAGGGTGAGCCGCAGCCATGAACAGCCGTCCGGTCGTGAATTTCATTCAGGTGGCGTCGCTGCTGATGTTGCTGGTGGCGGTGTCGTTGGTGGCGGCCATCGTGACCATGCACTTTGCCATTCATGGGGCAGAGGTGCAGGTGCCCACGCTGAAGGGAATGACGGTGGCGGATGCGCGCAGCCAAACCTCTGGGCTGGGGCTGAACCTGAACGTAGACAACCGCTATTACTCGGCCGACGTGGCCGCGGGGCACATCCTGACGCAATCGCCGGTAGCAGGTACGGTGGTGCGCCGGGAGTGGAAGGTGCGGGTGGCCGAAAGCCTGGGTCCGCAGAAGGTGGACGTTCCAGACACCGTGGGAACCGTGGAACGGGCAGCGGGACTTACGCTGCGGCGCGTGGGCCTGGAAGTGGGCGTGACGGCGCGGCTGCCCTATGGCAAGGCGGCTGAGGGAACGGTTCTGGCGCAAGACCCGCCTGCGCACGCACAGGGCATTGAGCGGCCAGGCATTAACCTGCTGGTGGCCGCAGCCGGCGAGGATGCTCCCGACGGATTTGTGATGCCCGACCTGACCGGGCTACCGGTGGTAAGCGCGCAAGCCGAGCTGACCAAGGTGGGCCTGAAAACGGGGCCGCCCAACTTTGTGGATGAGCATGTACCCCCGGTGGGCAATGGAAATGCACCGCCGAAGACGCCCGTGAAAACGGGGTCGGTGACGGCGCAACAGCCGCCAGCGGGTGCGCGCGTGGATCAAAGCTCGCTGGTGAAACTGACCGTGGCAAAATAGGCAAGTCAGCAAACGACGGGAGGAGCGGCGCGATGAGTCTGAGCGAAGATCTGGAGCGGGTGGCTTTGCAGGAGCGCGAGTTGCCGTTGCCGCATCTGGACGCGGCGACGGCCTGGGACCTGGGCGTGTGCCTGCGGAGAATGGCGGAAGAGCGCGGCCTGGCGGTGGTGATCGACGTGCGGCGCTTTGGGCAGCCGCTTTTTTATGCAGCCATGGAGGGCACTACTCCGGATAACGTGGAGTGGGTGCGGCGCAAAAGCAACGTGGTGGCGCGCTTCCATCGCAGCTCGTATTCCGTGGGATTAAGCCTGAAACAGAAGGGTACGACGCTGGAGACCAATGGCCTGACAACGGCCGATTATGCCTCGCATGGCGGCTCGTTTCCACTGCATGTGACAGGCACGGGCGTGGTGGGCTCGGTAACCGTCTCCGGCCTGCCACAGCGCAACGACCACGAGCTGGTGGTGGAAGCGCTGTGCGGGCTACTGGAGCGGGACTATGCGGAACTGCGACTGGCTGCGGAGTAAGTAGCAAGTCGGCAGGTCAGCGAGTCAGCGCCGGAACGAGCATTTGTGCCAGCCCACCCTAACCGCAAAAAACAAAAGCGCGGTGAGGGTGGGGCACCCGGAGATCTTTGCACTGAGCAACGAGGGACTCCGTTCAGAACGGCAAATACTTATTTTTTCAGCCACTTGCAGTATTATTTTCATCCATAACTTCTTGTGGATTTCCTCTTGATTCTGCTTAGGCCGTCTTCTCAATCACGGCTACAAAGAACCCGTCGGTGTTGAAGACGCCGGGCAGAAGGCGCAGTGCGCCCTGAGGCGTGAGGCAGCGGGACAGCCGCTCCGCGCCGGAGGGGGTCAAGGTTCCTTCGGCCAGAAGAGCCTCGAGGCGGGGGCCAAGCTGGAGTTGGCGCGCGTTGGGAGACTCCGCCAGAACTGCGGCGATGACCTGCTCGTTCTCTTCCGGCTCCAGCGAGCAGGTGGAGTAGACGACGCGGCCGCCGGGGCGGAGAGCGCGCAGGGCGGCGATGAGGATGGCGCGCTGACGCTCGGCCTGACGTGTGAACTCTTCCGGGCGCAGGCGATGGCGAATTTCAGGGTTGCGGCCCAGGGTTCCGGTACCACTGCACGGCACATCGGCCAGGGCGAGATCAAAAGCCGCGTTCTGGACCAGGGCGGCGGCGTCAGCCAGACGGCACTCGATTTGATCGGAGTGGGCGGCGAGCCGCTTGGCCATCTGCTCCAGCCGGGTTGAACTGGACTCGCAGGCCAGGATGCGGGCCTGAGTGTTGCGCTCGGCCAGGATGAGGGTCTTGCCGCCGGGAGCGGCGCAGCAGTCGAGAATAGCCGTTCCCGGCCCCGCGATCTCGGCCACCAGTTGCGACCCTTCGTCTTGCAAACGGACACGGCCTTCACGAAAAGCAGGCGTGGCGGTCACGTCGCCGGAGATGACGGCGCGGGCCGGGATGAGCAGGTCGCCGGGCTCGAGATAGACGCCGGCTTTGGTCAGTTCCGCTTCGACGGCGGGGCTCTCGATGCGCACTGTCAGGACCGGTTGGACCTGGCCGTGGCGGCAGATAGCACGGGCTGCGTCCAGGCCGAAGAAGCTGACCCAGCGCTCGACCATCCAGGCGGGATGAGCCTGGGCGAGAGCGAGGGAGGCGGGAGTGTCTTCGGGAGCGCATTCCTCCTTGATTTTTCCCCCCGCTGATTCTGGAGCATCTATGGCAGGACTCAAGTCGTGCCCTGACGCGGAGCGGCTTGCTACCGCTGCTTGATGGGCCACAGCCAGCTTGCGCAGAACGGCATTGACCATGCCGGAGGCGAAGCGCTGACCGGCCTTTTTGGCCAACTCTACGCTCTCGTCGATGGCGGCGCGGGCCGGGATGCGATCCATGTGGAGCAACTGGAATGCGCCCATGCGCAGGACGATCCGAACCTCTGGGTCGAGCTTCGCCTTGGGATGTTTGAGAAAGGCCTGCACTTCGTGGTCGAGGCTGATCTGCCAACGAATAACGCCCAGCACCAGTGCCGTGGCCAGGTTGCGGTCGGGCACGGAGAGCGCGTTGACGACCCTACCGCGCAGCAGATCGTCGGAGTGGGAGTGGCCGCGCTCGACGGCCATGAGGATGCCGAAAGCTGCCTTGCGAGCTGCGGAGACGGCGGCCATTAGCCCAACCGCGCGCCGCTCAAGAGCGGCGTTCCGCGCAGAAAGTCTGCGGCCGGGAGGCGTTTTTTGCCTTCCAATTGAACTTCAAGCAACTCGATCCAAGTGTGGTTGGCGCAGGCTACCAGAAAGCGGTGATTCTCAATACGAATTTGGCCGGGGTCGGCGGGGCCGGACTCCTCGGCTATTTTCATGCGATGAACGATCAGTTTTTTCCCTTCGAGGGTGGTGAAAGCGCCGGGCCAGGGCTGAAAGCCGCGCCAGCGATGGCTGAGTTGGGCAGCGGTGCGGGCGGCAAAGTCCATGAGGCCGTCTTCTCGGCGGAGAATCGGGGCCAGCGTGGCCTGAGAGTAATCCTGCGGGCGAGGTTTAACAGTTCCATTCTGCAAACCGGCCAGGGTCTCCAGCACCAGAGGCGCGCCCGCTTGCGCCAGCACTGCAAATAGATCCACTGCGGTTTGGTCGGGGGCGATGGCGACGGTCTGCTGAAGCAGGATGGGGCCGGTGTCGAGGCCTTCTTCCAGCAGCATGGTGGTGTTGCCGGTGACGGCGTCGCCCATGGCTACGGCCCACTGGATGGGTGCTGCGCCGCGGTATTTGGGTAGCAACGATCCGTGCAGGTTGATGCAGCCCAGGCGCGGCAGGGCCAGCATCCACGCGGGGATGATGCGCCCATAGGCGACAACAAGAATGGCGTCGGGGGCGATGGCTTCCAACTGGGCGCGGAACTCGGCGTTGTTGCGAATCTTTTCTGGCTGCGTGACCGGCAGGCCGGCGACCAGGGCCGATTGCTTGACCGGGGGCGCGGTGAGTTGCTGCTTGCGGCCCACGGGGCGGTCGGGCTGAGAGACGACCAGCGCGATTTCATGGCCCGCCGCGAGCAGGGCTTCAAGCGTGGGAACGGCGAATTGCGGAGTGCCACAGAAAACGAGTTTCATTGGACTCCTGAGGGGCGGGTCGGTTGAGCGCATTGGTTTCCCGCCCATTCCTCAAAAAGCCGAGGAATGGATGGGGCACCCAGATTTTGACGGGAACGAGCAGAGAACGAGTGGGTATTTGCGGGTCGCGTCGTGCTCGTCACACTCGTCATAGTGGGGTCTACCACTCGCCGGCACGCTGCAATTTGCGAATCTTGCGCTGCACCAGGTCGCGCTTGAGGGCGCTCATGCGGAAGATGAACAACTGGCCGTCGAGGTGGTCGATCTCATGCTGAAAGCAGCGCGAGAGCAGGTTTTCGCCGTCCATCTCGAACCACTTGCCGTCCAGATCCTGAGCGCGGATACGCACTTTGGCCGCGCGCACCACCTTCTCCATGATGTCAGGAAAGCTGAGGCAGCCTTCCATCTCATAGACCTTGCCTTCGCGAGAGATGATTTCGGGGTTGACGATGACCAGTTTTTTGGCTGGGTCTTTGCCGCCGCTGAGATCGATGACCGCAAGGCGCTTGGCAATGCCCACCTGCTGCGCGGCCAGTCCTGCGCCCTCGCCGGCATACATGGTCTCAAACATGTCCGCGGCCAGCTTGCGCAACTCGGCGTTGAACTCAGTTATAGGCTCGCCGGGCTGCAGGAGCACCGGTTCTGGGTATTTAACAATCTTCAAAATCATCTTCTTTTCTAAAATCTCCGTATCTGTTCGATGTATCCGAGAAAATTCCGCTTCATTTCCAGAGCCGAGTCGCCGCCAAATTTTTGCTGGGCCACGCCAGCAACGGCAAGAGCGACCATGGCTTCGGCAACTACACCGGCGGCGGGTACCACGCAAATGTCGCTGCGTTCATAGCTGGCGCTGGTGGCCTCGCGAGTGTCGAAGCGAACCGACTCCAGCGGGCGGCGCAGCGTGGAGATGGGCTTGAGGTAACCGCGCACCACAATGTCTTCGCCGTTGGAGACGCCGCCCTCGATGCCGCCCGCGTTGTTCTGGTCGCGGGTGAAGCGGGTGGGCTGGCCGGTGTCTTCCGCGGCGTAATGAATGGGATCGTGAACCTGGGAGCCGAAAGACTCCGCGCCAACCACGCCGCGTCCGATTTCGACCGCCTTGACCGCCTGGATGCTCATGACCGACCAAGCCAGCAGGCCGTCGAGCCGCTCATCCCAGTTGGCATAGGTGCCCAAACCGGCTGGCACGCCGTGAACCACCACTTCGAAGACGCCTCCAACGGTGTCACCGGTGCGGGAGGCTTCTTCGACTTGCTCTTTCATACGGGCTTCAGAGGCCGGGTCGACGCAGCCTAGAACCACTTCGTCTTTTGCGGCGAGAGAGACGATCTCATCCCAAGCAGCAGGGCGGTCCAGCTCGGCCTTGCCGACGCGGATGACGTGGCTGGCCACTTCGATGCCCAGTTCCTTGAGCAGCAGCTTGGCGAATGCGCCAGCGGCCACGCGGGAGGTAGTTTCGCGGGCCGAGGCGCGCTCCAGCACATAGCGGGCGTCAGGGAAGTTGTATTTGAGCGCACCGGAGAGGTCGGCATGGCCGGGACGGGGCGAGGCAACGGCCTGATGCAGGGCCGGATCGCCGGTTTCCACCGGCAGCTTGCTCTCCCAATTCTTCCAGTCGCGGTTTACCAGCTCAATGGCGACGGGGGTGCCAATGGTTTTACCGTGGCGCACGCCAGAGAGAACGTGAGCCTTGTCGGTTTCGATCTTCATGCGGCCGCCGCGGCCATAACCCTGCTGACGACGCCACAATTCGCGGTTCACGAAGTCCAGATCGACGGGCACGCCGGCCGGCAAGCCGGAAACCAGCGCAATCAGAGCCTCCCCATGGGACTCGCCAGCGGTTGAGAAACGAATCATATTCTCTTGATTGTAACGGGAAAGCAGGGGTTAGGGGTCAGGGATCGGGGGTTAGGCAAAAACCGGTCCGGCGAGACTCCCTATTCCCTGCTCTGGCGCCTCTCGCTTACGATAAAGCGCATGGCCTACTTCCTCTTCAAGACCGAGCCCGACGTGTATTCCTTTGACGACTTCCTGCGCGACCAGGAGACGGTTTGGGACAATGTCGCCAACCCCACTGCCGTGAAGTATTTGCGCGAGATGAAGGCGGGGACAAAGTGGATCTTTTACCACACCGGCGGGGTGCGCACCGCGGTGGGCACCGGAACCGTGGTGAGCGTGGACCCGACGGATCCCAAGGTTCCCATCGTCAAGGTGAAGGTGGGCAAACGGCTCAAGCAGCCGAAGACACTGGCCGCCATCAAGGCCGAGCCGCTGTTTGCCAAGTCGCCGCTGGTGATTATCGGGCGGCTCTCGGTGGTTCCGCTGACGCTAGAGCAGTGGGAGTGGTTCCTGGAAGACAGCAAGTAGGGAACAGAAAGAGCGTGCTCACGTCGGCTGCTCAGCGGAGCCGGATCGTGGTAAGATTTCCTTGTTTCCTTAAATGAGGCGAATCATGCTGGCCAAATTGACGGTGAAAAATCAGCTCACGCTTCCCAAGGCGGTGGCCGCTCGCTTTGGCGGAGTGGAATACTTCGACGTCAGCACGGACGGGACGTCAATCACCCTGCGCCCGCTGCAACGTAGCCGGGCAGACGAAGTCTGGACCCACCTGGAGAAACTGGGCATCACAGAACAGGACGTGAGCGACGCCGTTCGCTGGGCGCGCGAGACCGAATGAACCCGCATCCTGCCTGCCGGGTGGTCTTCGATACCAACGTGGTTCTGTCTGCGCTGCTGTTTTCAGCCGGCCGGCTGACTTGGCTTCGGGGACATTGGCGTGAGGGCGGTTGCGTGCCGTTGATCTCCCCAGCCACGGCCCGGGAACTGACGCGTGTTCTTGGGTATCCCAAGTTCCGGCTGTCCAGGGAGTACTGCACGGAATTACTGGCGAAGTACGTTCCCTACTGCGAAAGCCTCGATCCAGCGAACAAATGCCCCATTGCGTGCCGGGACGCCAAGGATCAGCCCCTGCTCGATCTGGCCGAGAGCGGAAATGCCGATCTGCTGGTGACCGGCGACGAGGACCTGCTGGCGCTGGCCGGACAAACGGCGTTTCTCATTGAAACGCCGGAAGCCTATCGGCGAAGAATCATCGGCCTTGGAGAGCATCCATAACGCGATTGAGATTTTCTCATCCCTGCGTTTTTCTGTTCCCTATTCCCTGCTACTTCTCTACTCCCAGCCAACGCTTGGTGTTGAGCAGCTGGCGCTGGTCGAGGGACCAGACCTTGTTGGTCAGCTCGTTGGGGCCTTTGCCTTCGCGGGCGCACTTTTCGAATTCGTTGGCAACGGCCTGCATCTTGGCGTCCAGATCGTCGAGGAAGCTGAGCACGAGCGCCTCGGGAATCATGGGCAGCTTGGGCGAACCGAACTCCAGCTTGCCGTGGTGCGACAGGATCATGTGCAGAACCAGCGTCTTGAGCTTGGGCGGGAAGTTGGGGAGGCTTTCGATGGCCTTCTCGGTCAGCGCGCTGCCCATCTGGATGTGGCCCAGCAACATTCCTTCAATGGTGTACTCGAAGCCGATCTCCCAGGAAAGCTCGGTGACCTTGCCGATGTCGTGCAAAATCACACCGGTCAGCACCAGATCGCGGTCGAGCAGCGGGTAATGGGGGACGACACGGTCGGCCAGGGTAATCAGGCTGACCACGTGCTCCAACAGGCCACCCAACCACGCATGGTGCAGCTGCTTGGCGGCGGGAGCGGCGCGATAGGCAGCGGCCAGATCCGGATCGGTAAGCATGGTGGTGAGCAGGAGCTTGAGGTCGGGATTGGTGAAGCTGTCCACGGCGGCCATCAGCGTCTGCCACAGGCTGTCCACGTCGTACTGAGTGGAAGGCAGCATGTCGCTCAGGTCCGCCTCGCCGGGCGCGGCCTTGCGCAACTGGTCGACCTTCATCTGCAGGCGCTCGTCGAAGCGCGAGGCGCTGCCGCGAGCCTTGACGATGTCGCCGCGCTCCACATCCTTGGAGATACGGGGATCGTTCAGCTCCCAGACGCGACCTTCAAGCTGGCCGGTCTTGTCGCCCAGAATGAGATTCAGATAGGCCTTGTTGTTCTTGGTTGTGCGCTGCTGCTTGGCCAGGACCAGGAAAAAGCCGTCAAACAGCTTCCCTTCCTCAAAGGCCGCGAGATCGGAGA
>Ga0224531_1000537_pt1 | contig 18671 bp, 16 predicted proteins | sample CBST100metaG_FD_179876 | JGI IMG/M metagenome (GOLD analysis project Ga0224531, IMG submission 179876) | Peat soil microbial communities from Stordalen Mire, Sweden - C.B.S.T100 | ecosystem: Environmental > Terrestrial > Soil > Wetlands > Peat | place: Sweden: Norrbotten County, Stordalen Mire...
CGCGATCTGTGGGCCTTGGAGGCCATCCTCAACGACACACAGCCTGCCACCGCGCAGGTTGCCGCGTAGTATCATCAACCCAACCGCCGTTGGTAACTTTCAACTACGCGCGGGACACCCTCTCAAGCAATGAAGCAAACCTATTTACAAATGCGTTTCAGAAAATGGGCCGCTCGCACCTTATCGTCACCAGAATTGCGGAGTCGAGGCGACATGAAAAGGTATTCTTTGATATTCGCGATCTCTTTCAACAGGCCACAGGAATCCCGTACGGCGTATTCGAAGCCATGATGGTCGTTGTATTCACACATCTCGTAAATGTTCCAGAGGCTTTGAAAGACGCATCCAAGTTCGGAATTGATGAGTCTTATTTTGCAAAACTGCCTCTACCTTTCGTACAGATCAAGAAGTTTTTTGCGCTCGTTTCCGCAACCCCAGGTGAATTTCGTGCTGCATTGACTGCACAGAATCCCAGACCAAACGACTTCCGAGTTATACGGAATAAGCCGCTCATCAAGATTGGGAATCGCTATTTCCCACTTGACGCACAAATTGGATTTGAGAAATTTGATTCTGCCGTTTACTGGAGCATACTCAAGTTCTTGCCAAAAGAGCAGAAGGCGATCTTTCCTGTCTTTTGGGGCGGAATCTTCGAGGACTACGTTATCTGGCTATTACAGAAGACCGTGAACGAAGAAATTAATCACATCATTTCTGATCCGCGATATTCCGACAATGCGGATCAGCAAGTCTGCGATGTGATCGTGCAATGTGATGAAACCGCGATCTTTGTCGAAGTCAAAGGAAACATGATCACCTCTAAAGCCAAATACAGCGGCGATATTGACTCATTGAGAGATGAACTAGAACAGAAATGGGTAGGTGGGAGTGAAAAGAAGAAGGGCGTGACACAGCTTGTGCCCGCCATCAAAGCGACCTGTTGTGACGAGGCTCCGCGGCGCATTAACGGAATCGATATGCGCAACATCTCGACAATTATTCCTCTCGTGGTCACCCGCGACGAGTTCGGCGGATATATGGGTGTGAATACATATTTGAACAACCGCTTTAGGGCGACTTTGGGAAAGGTTCGATACCGGAAGAGCATAACTCCGCTCCTCTGCATGTGCGTGGACAGTTTGGAGAAGCTGTCCCCTTACCTCGATGATACGCGTCTAAGCGATTTGCTCTCCGTACGATTGCGAGGCGATAAGAAGCTATCCACCCAATTCTTCGACCCCCTTGGCCCCTATCTGAAGCATAAGAACAGCGGGAAAGCGGATCGTCGTCCAACAATCTTGAAGGACGCAACATTTGATGTAAGTAAGGCGGCAGCCGAGGCCTTTGGCTTACGACCGGAGGAAGTTGCGGCATCGGATTCGGAGAGCCGATAGGCACGCGCGGCGTGTGGGTTGCCATAAGTCGTCACGAGAACGAGAGTGCGACATCGTCAACGCAGTTGTATCACGAAAAAGTGGGATAGCACGAACCTCAGCATGCGGTGTTTGCACCATGTTGGATGTGGATCTGGCCTCAGTTGGCGCCAACAGCCCAGAGCACTCATCGACTTGTCATACAGGCGTTCTCCGGGCTTCGGGTGGGCTGCCGACAAACCTAAATCAGGTGAGTCGGTTCCTCAATACATACCTGCTTGGCTCGGCGGCAGTCGACGTGAAATTTCCGGGAAGCATCTTTCCGGGGCCAAAGCGCGCGCAGCTTCTCTTCAACGAGTTCCAGGTTCCCCCGGACAATTTCCAAGTCAAGTATCGCTCTATTTATTTATCGAAACCAGGCTTTCCACCTGACTGTGCAGGCTTCCCGCCGGCAATTAGGCTTTCCACCGGGATAAGCCGTAGTTCCGGCGGTCCGGCGGTCACCTGTTCCTTCCAGCCCGGCAGGCTCTGGTCGCCCGTAATGAGGCGCGCGGCGCGGGTAAACGTGAAATATGTCCATATCCAGGCAGCAAATACGGCAATCCGGTTGCGATAACCGATCAGAAAGAAAATGTGCACCGTAATCCACGTGATCCACGCTGGAAAACCGCTCCAGTGCGCCTTGAACGGCCAGGCCACCCGTGCAACGGCAGCCATGCGCCCAATGGTGGCCATGTCCCCCTTGTCGAAGTACCTGAAAGCAGGTCGCGTCTCTCCGGCAAGATCGGCGGCCAGCATGTTGGCCACATGGTCACCCATCTGCATCGCCGGCTGGGCCACTCCGGGAACCAGATGTCCGTCCAGCTCCAGATGAGCCAGATCGCCGAGTACGAAAACCTCCGGCAGTCCCGGAGGATTCAGCTTGTTATCCACCTGCACGCAGCCGCGCCGGTCCACCGGCGCGCCCAGCAGTTTACCCAGCGGCGAGGCCTTCACGCCTGCGGCCCATAGCGTAACCGCCGCGTCGATGCGGGCCTTGCCGTTCTTCCCCTCAACCTCAACCCATCCCGGTCCAACCCCCGTGATGCGCTGGCCTGTATGCACCTCCACGCCCAGTTTCCGCAGCGTGTCCTCGGCTTTCGCTGAAAGGTCTGCTGGATATGCGCCCAGCACCTTGTCCGATCCCTCAATCAGCAGAACGCGTGCCTTGGCCGGGTCAATGTGGCGGAAATCGTGGCGCATGTAAAGCTGTGCAATGTCGCTGATCGCTCCGGCCAGCTCAACCCCCGTGGCACCCGCGCCGATGACGACAAAGTTCAGCGAAGGGTGCCAGCCGTGCTCCACCATCTGGCGCTCGGCCAGTTCAAATGCCAGCAGCACACGCCTGCGAATCTCCGTCGCGTCTTCGATCGTCTTCAGTCCCGGAGCCAGCGGCGCCCACTCGTCTCTGCCAAAATACGAGTCGCCCACTCCGGCAGCCAGCACCAGGTAGTCATAGTCCTGTGTCGCGCCGCTTTCCAGGGTCAGCCTGCGCTCTTGGGAATCGATGCCAACCACCTCATCCATCAGCACTTCCACGTTTTTCTGATGGCGCAGAATGGTGCGGATAGGCTGCGCGATGTCTGCTGGCGACAGAACCGCCAGGGCCACTTGATAGAGCAGCGGCTGAAAAAGGTGGTAGTTGCGGCGATCAATCAGCGTTACATCCACCGGCAGTTGGGCCAGCCCCTTGGCCGCATGGATGCCTGCAAATCCCCCTCCAACAATGACCACGCGAGGACGGCGGACAGCCGATTGAGTGCTGTCGGAAGATTCAGTCGATATGGATGAAGACTTGGTCTGTATGAATTCGGTTCGCTTGTCCACTTGCACCTCGTCCTCCATTAACAAGATGCCCAAAAAAGCCAATCGATGCACGCGGCTGGCGGGTGGGCATGATTCCAGTGCTCCGGCACCTGCCCCAGCCATTTCACGCCGCTGTCTTTGTACTTTGGATAGCGTGGCAGTTTCATGCCTCGTCTCCTTCGGAAGCATCGGGGGCTTCCAGCATGAGGCTCCACTCGTGGAGTTTCTGTTGGAGAACCGCTTTGGGAACCATGCGCGTTTCGTACTGGGCGACGAGCGCCGGCGAGAGGTGGCGACTCATGGCATATTCCACGACTTCATCGTCCTTGGAGCGGCAGAGCAGTACGCCGATGCTGGGGTTTTCGTGCGGGCGCTTGTGATCACGGTCAAGCGCTTCCAGATAGAAGGTCAACTGGCCGGCGTTATGCGAAGCTTCGCATAATGCCGCTTATGGAAAGCCGGACGTTATGAAAAGTGCGGCATAAAAGTCATTGATATAAAACGGTTGCGATTGGTTTTCTTTACATAATCCTCCAGACTTTATTTGGCCAACCAAGGCCAGAATCAGAACCGGAGGAAATCACAGTGATAAACGACACAAGGACGATCTCCGATTTGGTGAATGCGATTTCGGAGGAAATGACACGGCTTGACTACAAACCGACCGTGTTGAAGCAGTACCACATCGTATGGAACAAGCTGTGCAAACGCGCAGGTGTACGGCCTGCGAATGACTTCGACATGGAATTTGGGATGAAATTCCTTGATGAGGCAATGCGTGCCCATCAGAAGCATCTGAACGAGAACAGCAAGCATCGATGGATTAAGGCAATTTACACGCTCGCCGATTTCAAGCGTACTGGCATCCTTTCTCTGCGGAGGGAGAAGCGCGGATTTGTTTTTTCCGAAGTGGCCAAATCCGCATTCCAGAAATTCACGGCGCATCAATCGGCCATTGGACTATCCGAAGCGCACATACGCGACACATGCCTCTATCTGGAGCGTTTCTCGAAATACTTGGAGCAACAATGCCTGGAGAGCATTGCAGGGCTTGACACTTGGCTTGTGCAAGGATTCGTTAACAGCTTGGCCATATACGAACTACCCACGATCTACCATACGACTTGCGTGTTGCGACGCTCCTTGCGCTATCTGTATGCCCAAGGGATAACTGCGGCCGACCTAAGCACGGTTGTTCCGAAAATCCGATACAGCAAGAAAGCAAAAATACCTTCCGCCTACTCGAAAGAAGAGATCGAGCGTATGGTCAACAGCATCGACAGGGGAAACCCGAGAGGCAAAAGGGACTACGCGCTAATCCTTCTTGCCGCCCGACTGGGCCTTCGGGCATCGGATATAGCAAACCTGACATTCTCCAGCTTCAAGTGGGATAAGAACATCATTGAGGTTGCGCAGCAAAAAACCGGGGAACCCGTGACACTGCCATTGCTAAACGATGTCGGGGAGGCCGTTATTGACTACATTCGCTATGCACGGCCGAAATCGGATGTGCCGTTTCTATTCCTAAAGCTCAACGCTCCCAATGACGTGATGTATGCCAACTCGATACATCACACGGTCTATGCAAGGCTGAAAGAAGCGGGAATCCGCATACCACCGGGTAAGAAACACGGTCCCCACGCGCTAAGGCATAGCCTGGCAAGTGCCCTGCTTGAACACAACGTACCCATGCCGGTCATCTCGGAAGTACTGGGACATACCGACACAGAATCGACATCCGTATACCTTAAGATCGATGTCGCTAGATTGCGCGAGTGCGCAGTTGAAGTCTCCGCCTTTTGTGGTGGCCACGAAAGTCAGTTTGGAGGCGCACGCTAATGAAAAACGACGAAGCTACCAGCTATTACGACAGCGTCTTCGCTGCGCATATGGCCGACTTCATCCGCTACAAGCGTGCGCAAGGCCTTAAGTACGACGCTGTACCGCGTTCCCTGCGCAGCTTTTCAAGGTTCTTGTCGGCTAAGAAAGCGGATGAGGCAAGCATTGGGAAAGAGTTGATTGAGGAATGGTGTTCGTTCAGACCAAATGAAAATCGGCACACACAAACACGCCGCATCGTTGAGACGACCCAATTCCTGAAGTACTTGTCAGAACGAGGCATGGATGTGCATTTGCCTCGCCCAACGCGAAACTTGCGAAGAGGAGGAGCGTTTGTTCCGCATATTTTCTCCCATGAAGAGTTACGACGATTTTTTGAGGAATGCGATCGAATCAGCGCAAGAACCCCTTCCATGATGCCAGTGATGCTGCCTGTTCTTTTCAGACTGCTCTTGGGCTGCGGGCTGCGAATATCCGAGGCCCTTGGGCTTAGACTCGGCGACACTGATCTTGACAATGGCATCCTTGTTATCCGGAAGTCAAAGTTCAACAAAGATAGGCTCATCCCCTTGTCGGATTCATTGTTGGCCGTACTTCGCGGATACAGCGCTACTCGCCACAAGATATCGAAAGACGACCAAGAACCATTTTTCGCTCACAGGGACGGCCGCACAGTCAGTAAGGACAATATCTACAGATGGTTCAGGAAGGTGATATGGGCAGCGGGGATCCCTCACGGCGGACGCAGCAACGGTCCCAGAGTGCATGATTTTCGCCACACATTTTCGGTTTATTCGTTGAAGGCGATGACGGACAAAGGGATGGACATGTACTGTGCCCTGCCGCTCCTGTCAACCTATCTTGGCCATGCGTCGTTGTCTGCTACAGGGCAGTATGTCAGGCTAACGCAGGACATGTTCCCTGAAATTATTGAGAAGGTAAACGCCATTGCGGCCTTTGTCATTCCAGGGGAGGTGCGGTAATGAAAAAGACAGCGGATTTCTCTTATTATCTGAGCAAGTTCCTTGCCCGATATCTTCCCGGCGAGGCGGGCGCCAGTCCAAATACAATCCTGTCATACAGGGACACTTTCTTGCTGTTCATCAAATACTGCAAGGCACAAGAAAATACACCTCCGGAGAAAATCACACTCGAGTTGCTGACAAGGGAACGGATATGCACTTTTCTCTCCTGGATCGAAAATGAACGTAATTGCAGCGTCTCAACAAGGAACCAGCGTCTTGCTGCGCTTCACTCCTTTTGTCGCTTCATGCAGACGGAAGATGTAATGCGCCTCAACCAGTACCAGTTGGTGATTTCGATTCCCAAGAAAAGGGGGAAATCGGGAACCGTCAATTACATGTCGCCAGAAGGCATTAAGCTCATACTCGAACAACCCGACGCAAAAAAGATGTCTGGCCGCAGGGACATGGTTTTGCTGAGTCTGATGTACGATTCTGGCGCTCGTGTTCAAGAGATGGCTGATATTTCCGTAGGGGATTTCAGGGCGGAGACACCGGCGACTATCAAGATAACTGGCAAGGGCGGTAAGACGCGCATAGTCCCGCTCATGGAGCCGACAGCTACCATCGTACGCCAATACATTTCTGATACTGGCTTGACTGGCAGCGGCAAGCACTCGTATCCACTGTTTCCTAATCGACATGGGAAAAGGCTCACGCGGGCAGGGATAAAATACATCCTTGATAAATGCGTTGAGCCTGCCCGCAATAAGAATCCCGGTGTCCTGCCAGAGGTCATATCGCCTCATTGTTTCCGGCATTCGAAAGCAATGCATCTGCTTCATGCCGGGGTTAACTTGGTTTACATCAGGGACATTCTTGGTCACGCAGACTTGAAAACGACTGAAATATATGCGCGCATTGATGGCGAGATGAAGCGCAAAGCACTGGAAGAAGCGTTTACAAACACAGTTTCCTCCGGAGCTGTTCCGTTATGGCAGCAGGACGGAGAATTGCTGAACTGGCTTCAGAGCCTTGGGAGATAGGATTTCGCGGGACGTTATGTTAAGAAACAGTATAGAAATGTCGTGTATTTCAGGCGAATCTATGCTGCTCTTTTCATAACGTCCGGCTTTCCATAACCCAAGTGAGCGGGTTCAAAGCGCCCGGTCTTGAGTTCAAATGCCACGAGGCATTGCAGATCGCGATGGTAGAAGAGCAGATCGAGTTCGAAATCCTGGTTGCCGACCTGTACGCGCACCTTTTCGCCGACAAAGGCAAAGCCGTCGCCCAACTCCATGAGAAACTTGCGTAGATTATGCAGCAGGCCAGCCTGCAAATCGGCTTCGCTGTGGCGCTCCGGCAGGTCGAGAAAATCGAGCAGGTAACTGTCCTTGAAGACGCCGGTCGCGTCTTGTGGCAAGGCCCGCACCGCCGGTGCGAGTTTCTTGTCCGACAGGACGGTACGCTCGAAGGCTGCGCTGTGAATCTGGCGAGCCAACTCGCGCGAGCTCCAATGCGACTTGGCCGCCAGACGGAGATAGAACTCCCGCTCTTCCGGTCGCTTGCCCTGCCCGAGAATCATGAGGTTTTGCGTCCACGGCAAAACTCGCAGCACTGCTGCGAGTTTTGGCTGGTCGGCGTAGGTTTCGTAGAACTGCTTCATCCTCCACAGGTTCGAGGCCGAAAACCCCTTCAGATCGGGAGACCGAGCCAGCAGCCAGTCGGACAGTTCCCTGACGACTCCTTTGCCCCAATCTGCGTCGGCCACCTTGCGGGAGAGATGCTCGCCGACAGCCCAATAGGTATCAATGAGCGCGACATTGACCGCTTTGTACGCCTTGGCGCGGCCAGCACGGATGATACTGAGCACCTCGGAAAACTCAGAGTCCTTTTTGATCAGCTTCGTGCTCATTCTGCCAATCCCTCCAGCATAGTCATGATACGACCGGCGACGGTCTTCAACTCCGCATCAATCTCGTCGAGCGGGCGCGGTGAAGACGTAGAAGTGACGGTTGAAAGGAATCTCGTAGCCGATGCGGGTCTACGATTCGTCGATCCAGGCATCAGGCGCGTGCGGCAGCACCTCGCGTTTGACGTAGACATGAATGACCTTGCCATATTATGCCGGCTTGTAGGGCCCGCGTAGCAGGTCGGCAACCGACCAGATGAATGAGACTTGCTCACTGAAGTTCGACACGATTCTTCCTCAACGCGTGATCCGAGCTGGAATCCCATAGATTCTCGACATTTTCATTCTGGTGTTTCTTGGCAACCGGCGGGTCGCCCTCGGATCAACATTCCGAATGGATTGGATCAACATTCCAAACGGATTAAAGATCAGTGTCGTTCATGTGGTCAGCAGGTGTAAAGAATGATCGCGACGTGGCAGGGACAGCCTAGTTCTTGAGCTTGACCTCGCAGCATACCAATGGCGTGCGATATGCTCGCGCAGACGCACCTCGGCTTCTCGAAAGGTCCAGTCTTCGTAGCGCATCAGACAAAACATTGCCAGAAACTGCGGCTGCGTTAAAACATGTTTGCTGAAACGCGTTCGTTGTGCCGGCAATACCGATCGACCGACTTCCATGGCCAGACGGTCATATCGCACCAGCCCTACTTCAGACATGTCCGTTCGCGGAATCGCCAGATCAACTTCAGCTTAACTCTGTTCCCGCCTCTATCTGCTCATGCAGGCGGCTCGGCGCTATGCGCCGTTCGCCACGCTGGTTCGCCAGCGTGGTTGTCAGGCTGATTGGGCAATGAACTACATCGTCACGTGCCGAGGAGTCTGCAGACTCCTCGAATCATTACAGTTCGTGCGTTTTGTCGTCTTCTGCGTTTCGTATGGCTTGCAATATCAGACTTAGAAAGGCAGACTTGCTATAAGACCGGAAAAATGGATCACGGGTATCCGAGAAAGCTATTTCTTACCCGTGATGTTTCGCCCGTGCCGTATTGCGGCGCGCAGTGAAGAAAGGTCAGCTACGTCATGCAACGGGCAAGTTCAACAATGGTGTCTCCCGCCCACGCGGGATTGTTTTCAGAGAAGATGGCTTGTCGTCAAGAAGATCAAGGTCTTACGGTGACTCGTTCAATTCATCTGTCGTTCATCTGTGATTACGCAGGTAACGTGCTGAGACTCTCGAAAAAGGGGACATCGTTATGTATAGACCTGTCACCCGTGGTGAGATTGCTGATGCCTTAGTTCACATACGCGGTCTTTATCGCCAAATCAAACCTGCCGACGAACAGGAGAGCCGTGCCTGCGAGCGGCGCGAAGTCGGGATCAAGGATCTCCTGTCGAATCTCCCGCGCACCAAAGAGCACCCCACGCTCACCACGGTCGATGAAGTCGCCGACATGGCCAGGCTGACAAATGAGGGAGTACACAGTCTGTTCGGTTACAGTCTGGCACAAATTCGGGAATACGACTTGCGGTTCAATGGTGGACGTACTCACATCATTGAGTCATATCCGTTCGAGCGTGACCAGCTGATTGATCTGCCGCTGGAATTCGCATCGGAAGAAATATTTGGGTTCAGCGGGATGTTGGGCGACTTCGTGACCAGATGGCAAACCGGCATTCCTATACGGGTTTTGGAAGAGGAAGGCTGGCTTCGGCCAGGCGTCTTCTTCGTCCATATTGGAACAGAGGACAGCCTGGGATCAAGTCTTCCCCCCGGATCAATAACTTTAGTCGAACCCATCGCAGCGGATGAAAACTTCCGTCCAAATCCGCGCGTGATCTATCTGCTTCAATTCGGCAATGGCTACCGCTGCAGCCGTTGCGTCGTATCACGCGGCAAACTGCAATTGCTCACTTCGGAAAGAACGTATCTCGGTCCTCAGAGCTTCGACTATCCCGGCGCGGCGCGGATCGTGGGGCGCGTCCGGATGTTTGCTTTGAAGCTTCCCTTACCCGAGTATCCCTCGCGGTATTCCCTTCCACTCTGTAACAATTGCGCCGATCTGATCCTGCCCATGGAGCAACTGACGAGGAACGTTCTTTTCGCAACCGGGCATAAGCGATTCAATAGGACGAAGAAGGATGAACAGTTGGTTCGAGAAGCCTTCCGGGCGGTTTTTGGTTCCAGCCCGAGTCAGCGGACGGAGCGCCGGTATCGAGCATTTACGCTTTCAGAACCGCACGTGGATTCCTTGATCTATTTCACGGTGGCAAACTTTGCGCGCTACACGGACACGCTCAGAACAGGAGGATCTCTCGTTACCGATACGGGCCGTTTTTCTCTGGAAACTCTGCTCAATGCCAGACAGTGGGCCGACGTATTGGCTATAACTCCACAAGTGCGTTTGCCCCAACCTGTCAAAGCGTGGGAGGTATATCGGAGGGAACTTGTCGAATGGGCTCCGCTGTTGTCTTATAAGTTTCCCGAATTGCACCTGTGGAGCGACCGCGCACTGCGCTTAGCCAACGGGTGCGCAATTCAAGGTCTCGATCCTGCAATTGCGCCTGGCTCGTGGATGTTTCTCGAAAAAGCTCCGGCGATTCCCGACGTTCAAAGCGAGCAGAGAAAAACCGGCTGGTCACGGCCCATCTACGTGCTTCGCAAAGGATTGGATACTATCTGCGGCTACATCGAAAGAGATGGCGCTGGACACGCGCTGCTATCCAGCGCCTACGGATACGAATCAAAAACGATCCTCGCCAAGGATGAACTTAAGGATCTATGGCGCGCAGGTTGCGTCCTTATTCCGGTCTAGCAGCGTCATCGGAAGCATCTGTCATCCCATGATGTAATTTTGGCCAAAATGGCATCTCGCCACTGCACCATAAATGCAACTCGCGGCGAGTGCAACCTCTTTGGATTTTGTCCGCGAGAGTAAGTTTGGCCATCTGCGCGATTTTCATCTGCAAACATCGTAATCCGCGCTAAGCTCTGTCTCATTCCGGCATGTTTCAAGTGGGCCGGATTTGCGAGGAGACGCGCATGAGAGATTCCAGCACTCATCTACGAACTATTGCGAATCAGGATGGCGCTGTCATTCTGAATTCCGTGGCGGGAACGATCACGACGCTCAATTCTACGGGAGCGTTTGTGTGGCAGGGGTTGGAACGCGGTGAAGATGTGGACACGATCGCGCAAAATCTGGCGCGTGAAACCGGCGAAGAAGTAACCGCAATTAGATATGACCTGCTGGAATTCGTTGCCTGCATGGAGAAAGCAAAGCTTTCCGCCTGTTCATGCGGAGGCGGTACGGTGACACAGGCACACGCTGGTTTGCCGAAGGGAGATTTCGATGAAGCGTCTCGTTTTTGAAAGCTGGCTTCTGTTGCTCTACTTCGAGTGGATACTACGGTTCCGTGCGTTCAATGCGCTTCACAGGATTGTAGGTGGAGAGGCTGTTCGTGCAATTGCATCGACTCGATTGATCCCGAAAGAGAAACTGTGCGAAGCGATGGATCTTGCCTGCGTGTTCTATTTCAAGCGCGTGCTCTGCCTGCAACGGTCCGCTGCGACGGCGAGGCTCTTGCGGCATCATGGCTGGAACGCTGAGATGGTGATCGGCGCACAGGTTCTGCCCTTTCAGGCTCACGCCTGGGTAGAGGTGGACGGCGCCGTCGTCAACGATAAACCCTATGTCGCAGAGATCTTTCAACCGCTGGAGCGCTGCTGAGCAGGAGGGCGTCATGAGCATACTCTTCGGAATTCTCAAACAGCATGACGGCATTGTTCTCGATCAGCAATTGCACGAGTTTGGCAACGCCAATTCGCGCTATGCGCCCGAGGGAACATTTGCGGTCGCGGATGGATATGTTGGAATGGGTTTTCAACCTTATCCCACAACCAGCCGGTCCGCTCTTGAGCAACGGCCGCGACGCGATGATGCAGGAAATCTGCTGCTAACTTTCGATGGACGGCTCGACAACCATGAGATTCTGCGTGAGACTCTGCATGTCGAAGACACGGCGGCCACGGATTCAGAGTTGGTCCTTGCGGCCTACCGGCAATGGAACGAAGAGTGCTTTCGCCGCTTCGCCGGAGAGTGGGCGCTCGCGTTGTGGGATGCCAGAAGCAAACGCCTGTATCTGGTGCGAGATCACGCCGGAACGAGGACGCTCTATTACCAGACACGAAAGGACTCCCTGGTGTGGGCGACCTATGTCGATACCTTCTTTGCCGGCAATGCGGCGCAAACAGTGGACGAAACCTATGTGGCTGCGTACCTGGCCGGTGCGCCCAGTCAGGGCAGAACACCCTACGCAAACATTCGCGCAGTGCCTCCAGCCCATGTCCTTATCGTCAGCGAGCGCGGCATGGCGCTCAAGCGCCATTGGAGCTGGATCGCGAACGACCGCATCTGCTACAAGAATAATGGCGACTACGACGCGCACTTTCTTCATCTCTTTGGACAATCGGTAGCACGGCGCGCCACACAGGGAGAACCCATTCTGGCGCAACTGAGCGGCGGCATGGATTCGACCTCCATCGTCTGCATGTCGGATCACTTGCGTCGGCAAGCTGATCCGCACAGCATCCTCCTCGATACGGTCTCCTATTACGACGACACGGAACCATCCTGGAATGAGAAGTCTTACTTCACCATCACCGAAGCCCACCGTGGACGAGTAGGTCTCCACATCAATGTCTCGATTCCTCGCCGCAGTTTCCAGCCTGCCGCAAGCGCTTCAGGCGAAGTATTCTACCGTTGGCCCGGCTTCGATAAAGAATCCTGGGAGCACGAGCAACGGCTTTATGAGCAACTCCAGTCCTATGGCTATCGCGTCCTTCTCTCTGGGATTGGTGGTGACGAATTGCTGGGCGGAGTTCCTACTCCCATCCCGGAGTTGTCGGACACACTTGCGGCTGGCAACCTCGTGGGGCTGTTCCGCAAGACGACGCGGTGGTGCGTAAAAACACATACCCCCGTCTTCCACATGCTCGCGGACGTTTTCCGGTCCACTTGTGCTTTGTATCTCCCCATGCATTCGGACCGGGTGACACCTCCTTCATGGATGAGCCCGCGGCTGAACCGGCTGTTGGAGGAACCGCCTTCGTATGCCCCGGATTCAAGACGCCTTTTCGGTCTTCGTCCATCCGCCATCTTCGCTGGCCGCGCGTGGTTGTCCGTACTGGAGTCTTTGCCAAGCCTCAATCCGGAGTTCTTCTCCCGCTACGAGTATCGCTATCCATATCTTGACAGAGACCTGGTCGATTTCCTGCTCCGCGTTCCGAGAGAGCAGCTTGTCCAGCCCGGCAGACGCCGGGCCATGATGCGGCGCGCCCTCGCCGGCATCGTTCCCGAGGAGATTTTGGAGAGAAAGCGCAAGGGCTTTATCGCTCGTCAGCCGCTCGCTGTCCTGCAGAACTCTTCGACTGCGATTCGAGCGCTCTTTGCTGATCCTCTGGTTGCAGCCAACGGCTGGGTCGATTCCAAAAAATTGCAAAGGTCTGTCGAGCGGATTACGAGCGGACAGGAAACCGAGTCGTGGCCAGCATTCCAACGGCTTGCCACCATGGAGATTTTCCTCCGAAGCGGCGTTGCCGCCAGCGCAACCCGGATCAGCCTTGAGCAGGATGAACCACAGCAGGGAATCCGGTCTGGATTCCATTTGCTACAGAACGACACTGCGTTTGTGGAGGATGCACGATGACCATGCCGGAAGTAGATCGCGAAGGCATAGTGTGCCAGGTCGCCATGATTCTGCCCTCCCGCGAGATTCTCGTGGAAGACGGTGCCCAGAGTCCATCGTTACCACGCATCGTGATTCCACCTTGGACACGCCTGGGAGAATCTGTGACCGCCGCCATCGCGGATCGATGGCATCTTGCGAGCCTTCTGCTTTCCTGCGCGCGGGAAGACTTCTCATCCGGCCTGCTTGCGATTGTAGAGGTTCGTTTGCCCGTGACCAATTCCGAACTGACGCCAGTTCCAGGCAGCACAATCGTAGAACAGTTACCGTCCGGGCTGAAGAACCAGCTCGATAGAATTCTTCATAACCACGTTCCTGGCAGCGAGCCGTTCTCCCGCCTCGGATGGCTTGACGAAGCGATGATTTGGATTCAGGCGTCCGTCCCCGCTGGCAGAATCCCGTTTACTGGAAAAACGTCTCAGTTCAATGCCAGCGGTCAGTTCCAACTCATCCGTTTCGACACGGAGCATCCGCCCGCATACTGGCTGAAGGCCACCGGCCATCCCAACACCCATGAATACGCCATCACGACGTTTCTTGCGTCGCGTACTCCTGACTATCTTCCGCGCATCGTAGCGGCGCGTCCGGACTGGAATGCATGGGTGATGGAGGAGCACGGACAGTCGCTCTATCATTCTCTCAGCCTGGCGACTGCAAAAATTGCACTGGTGCGTCTGGCCGAACTACAGCAGCAATGGGTTGGACAAGAAGCCACCCTGTTGGCGCACGGATGCCATGACCACCGGCTCCATGTACTGGTCGCGCAGATCGACGCGATCATTGACTACCTCGACGAAGCGATGCGCCGGCAGACCTCGACAAAGGTCGCGCCGATGAGCCGGGAGCGTCTCGTCGCACTCGGAGAAATCCTGAAGGACACCTGCGCCGCAGCTCTTGAATTGCCCATCCCGGATACACTGCTTCACAACGACATCAGCCCAGGGAGCATCCTCTTCGACGGAAGCACGTGTGTCTTCTCCGATTGGGCTGAGGCCTATCTTGGCAATCCGTTTCTCACGCTGCAACAGTTCTGTTCTCACCTTGAGCGCTGCTGCTCTGACGCAGTCGAATGGATACCCGGACTCCGCAGTCTCTATGGCCAGTGCTGGATGGACCGGCTCGGCGCATCCACGGTGGAACGCGCACTGGCTCTTTCTCCGCTCCTCGCGGTTCTCTCGTATTTCTATGCGCATGGAACGTGGCTGGAGCATCCCGACTTCGAGGATGCACATCTGGCTGGCTACCACCGGAGTATGGCAAGGATCATGGAACGGCTCGCCAACGAAAACACTTTGATGGAGGCGCTATGCTAGTTACTTCATCGCCGTTTGAAGAGGTGGTAGAAACCCTGCACGGGACGCCCGTTCACGATCCCTATCGCTGGCTTGAAGACAGCACGTTGCCCGAAACCCGCGCATGGATCGACGCGCAGCGGGCGCAACTGGAACGCTACTTCGCCGGGGCTCCGCTCCTTGATGTTTTCCGTGACCGCGTCCGGGAGTACCTCGTATGTGCAGACCTCGATCAACCCTGCTCCGTGAATGGAACGCTTTTCTATCGGTGGCGAGATGCAGAGAGCGAGCAATACAGTATCCGCGCTCGCGGTCCAGAGGAGGCCGAAGAACGGATACTCGTCGATCCATCGAAAGATGGTCCGTTCGCCACTGTGCTGATTTGCCGCATCTCCAGCGATGCGGCGCTGCTTGCTTACGAACACAGAATTGGCGGCGAGCACACCCGCGCTATTCACATCGTCGATGTGCGGCAAAGACGTATCCTTGAGGACTTTCTGCCTACCGGCTACGCGCGGGGCTTTGTCTTCGCTGCCGGGAATCGTGGCTTTTACTACTGCCATGAGCCAGCAACGCCGTCTGAGAGCGGTTGCAGCGAGCACGTCGTTCGCTACCATGCTTTTGGCGCATCGCCGGATGCCGATCCCATCCTCTTTCGCGTGACCAAGTCTCCCGATAGCAAACTGGTCCTGATCGGCGACGATAACCACCTCGGCTGCATTCACTACCAGCGGCACGACGGAGCGTACACCGCCAGCCTTTATGTCGCCGCGCAGTCCATGACGCCGCACTGGCAATGCGTCTGCACGGGCAGGAGCACGCCATTCTCGGCGATGCTTCGCAACGGCGAGATCTTCGTCCAGAGCTGGGAATCGGCGCCCAACGGCGAGCTTATCTGTCTTTCCCCAAGCGGAGCACGGCTCCGCACCGTGATTCCGGATACGGGAGAGGAGATCAGGCAACTCGCCGTCATCGGCGACCGGCTTTACGCTGGCTACGTAATTGAGGGCGAGCCGGTCATCCGCATCTGGAGTTTTTCCGGAGAACACCTCGGCGAGTTGCCCATCGATCAGAAGGTCACGCCGCAGCTATGTCCAGCCTATAGCCAGAACGCGGACAGCCTCTTCTACATCACTGAGTCCTTTCACCAGCCTCCGGCCGTCTTCCGTTATCACCCCTCAGGCCAAAGCTCTGAATTGGTCTTCCGCAAGGACATTCGCTCTACGGTGGAAAAGTATGAACTCGAACGCGTGACCTGCACCTCCAGAGACGGAACATCGATTCCCATGTGGCTGGTTGCTAGCAGCAAACCTCTCCAGAGCAGGCAACGGCCGACTATCCTCACGGCTTATGGCGCCTCCGGTTTTTGTATGCTGCCGCAGTTCACGGTGTTCGTCTCCATCCTTCTGGAATTGGGTTTCGTCTTTGCGCTTCCTCTCATTCGGGGCGGCGGAGAATTTGGCAGGAAATGGCACGAAGCCGGGCGCAGGAGAAATCGGCAGAACTCCATTGATGACTTCCTCGCAGCCTCGCAGTGGCTCGTCGACCAACGCATCACGACGCCGCGGCGACTGGCCATCTTTGGCGGGTCGTTCTCCGGACTTCTGGTGGCCGCCGCAGTCACACAGCGTCCCGATCTCTATGGTGCCGTGCTCTGCCTGTCGCCGCTGCTCGATATGGTCCGCTACCACCTCTTTGACCGCGCTATCGTGTGGGCCGACGAATTCGGAACGGCGGACGATGCGGAGGATTTCACGGTACTGCTCGGCTATTCGCCATATCACCAAGTAGAGGAAGCGACCAGCTATCCGTCGATGCTTTTCATCACCGGCGAGCTTGACACGCGCTGCAATCCCGCGCATGTACGGAAAATGGCGGCCCGTCTTCAGAATCGGCACATACAGAAGAACCCCATCCTGGTGGACTACAGCCGCGAACGCGGGCACGCGGCAGGGATGCCACTGTCTGTGCGGATTGAAGGACTGGCGCGGCGCCTTTTCTTCATCGTTACAGAGCTTGGGCTTGCTGAAGAGTTGGGGCGCCATTGCGATTCGCAGCGCCACGGCTCTCATGCCGCCCAGTAAACCTAAAGAAAGGAGGAGAGATGGAATACGTGAAACCAACCATTCTGACAACCATGCAGGCCTGCAGCGTTATTGCTGTTGGAGCCAATGGTTGCAACCCGTTGATTAAGGCGTTTGTCCTGCAAGACGCCTGTGATCAAGTTTTCCACCGATCTACCAGCGGTGCCTATCAGGCGGATGAATGAAGACGCTGCAAACAGTTCTTTCCCTTAATTTGCGAACAACCGCCGCGTCGGGCTTGCTTGCCGGCGCGGAAACCATCCACCTCTAACCGAAGAAGGAGATTGACCATGTCTGTATATGTGAAGCCAACAATCGTGTCTGTCGTGCGTGCATCGAAAGCGATCGCACAGGGGCTCCATGGCAGCAATTCAGCCACCAAATGTGGCATCAAACAAGATGCCGTTGATACAATCCTGATGCGCTCCACTACGGGCGCCTATCAGGCTGATGAGTAGTTGTCGTCTGATGTGATTACCACGTTTGCTGGGATGTGGCCCACTCCGATAAAAAGTAAGGGCAGGCCACATCCCGGCGAATTGCGGACAGATTGACGCTCACTAACTCTCCCGCCTGTGCATCTGGATACTTCTTACGCTACTTTTCCGCGTGGCTCTTGAGCTGCTCAATCCGTAGTTGACGCCAACGAGAATACTGATCAGCTTTCGCTGCATCAGTGTCTTCATAGCCTTGAAGCCAAAAACGGAACCAATCGACGTTTTGTTGCAACGACTCTATCCTTGCTTCGGGGGCATCGGGCATATGGCCCTGGTTCGGGAAAAAGTACAGCTCAACCGGTCTGTTCAATTTTTCGAGGCCGACAAATGTCTCGTATTTCGCTGCAAGCTTCGGCGGTATCTCTCCAGGAATCTCGTTGCTTACACCGTGCCCCATCGCCTCCATAAGAAGAGGCGTGTGTACTCTATCCAGGTTAAACGCGATGGAGTATTTGATCCAGTTCTTCAGGGCCGGACCGTAGGGCGATCCACCGTAAATACGATCATAGCTATTAGATGCGTTGTTCAATAGCCAATATTCGCCGAGACTGTACTCCACATTATCGGCGACACTCGCCGCCGCAAAATGGAATGCTCCATGCGTCAGCATGAATTCCACGTACCAACCGGTTCGACTGAATCCGATAATGCCCACCTTCGCCGGGTTGATCAGGCCCTTTGCACTCAGACTCTTGATGCCGCTCTCCCAAATATCCATCTGCTGGACGGCTTCAGCAATTCCTGCTGGATATTTTGAGGTCTGCCTGTGCGCTATTTCTTTTTCTTGATCGTAATTCTCGGGAGCCGTTCTGATCAGGTACATCATGCCACTGTTGGCAATGGGTTGCGGCGCGAACGCGGGATCGTGATTCACGCCGGAGTCGCAGACAAAACTACTGTTGTCCTGCTGCCCTTTCGTCTGGATTACCAAGGGATACCGGTGTCCGGGCACATAATTCGTGGGCAGAAACAGAAGACCATGAACTTCCATGCCATCGGAGGTATACCACCGAATAGGATCAGCCTTCGCCAGCGTTGCATCTGCAAGTTGTGGATTAAGATCGGTGATGATCTTGGCCCTGCCCGTTTCTAGATCGAGTGTATAGAGATTCGGCGGTGTCG
>Ga0224531_1000538_pt1 | contig 18667 bp, 13 predicted proteins | sample CBST100metaG_FD_179876 | JGI IMG/M metagenome (GOLD analysis project Ga0224531, IMG submission 179876) | Peat soil microbial communities from Stordalen Mire, Sweden - C.B.S.T100 | ecosystem: Environmental > Terrestrial > Soil > Wetlands > Peat | place: Sweden: Norrbotten County, Stordalen Mire...
CAGTCAAAAAGGCAGCGAAACGCAAGGCAAACCGTGAGGGTCAACGATGGACGGACGACAGGCCGGGAATGACGCTGCGCCTTCCGCTTGATCTCCGCGAAGCGATTACCGAAGAGTCTCGCGTAAAGGGCGATCTGGCTAAGATCGTCCTTTACGCATTGAGCCACGTGGACCATGACAAGGTCGATATTCAGCAGACTCGCAAGGCTGGTTTAGAACTAACCAAGCCTCAGCTCCTCCACGTTGGCGCAGAGGCCCGAGCCAAGCTGAAGGAATGGGCTGAAGCCGAAGGCGTCAGCGTCAACGCCATTGTCGTGAGCCTCCTCGACGAGTTCTTCAAGCGACTCAAGAAGAGCAAGGCACTGCGAGAGGCATTGCGGGAGGAGCTTCGCAAGCATAGGGGATTCCTGCAAAGCTGACTCGAATTTGCTTCTTGGCGACGACGGCGTTTAAGGGTAGTAATCCTGAAAAATCCATCCTCTTCAATCCCCGGTCTCCAAATGCGAGGGACCGGGGCCACCCGCCACTTAGCTTCCCAGGAATTCATTGAGGCGCTTGGTTGTGAGCTCACGGCGCTTCTGAAGGAATTCTTTGTAGTTCTCGATCCCAAGGACGGAAGTGTCTGCCGGAATGCACTGGGCATCGAATGCACCCTTCCCAGACTTGGCAAGTATCGAAGGAAAATAGTCCTTTGGTGCCTTGTCGCTGATTTGGCGGTTCGTCTTACCAGCGATGAAGCAGAGGTTGCCAATATCGTCTGCCTCGCGGCCTGTGAAGCGTCCTTTGAGAATTGCTTTGGGGAAAATGTGGTGAAACTGTAAGCGATGTTCAGAGCCTGAATGATCGAGTGCGATTGCGACCTGTGATTTCCAGTCCTTCGCCCCAGCCGCGCGGAATGCGAGGAACATCGTCTTGAAGAGCGCGCTGCGTTGAGTGCGTCCCTCGAATTCTTCGGGAGCAATGTCGAGCCGCCCCACCTGCTGGCGAAGCCGGTCAATCATTTCTTGCGCCCCTCCTCCGTCACGGAGCGTCGCAATATCCTGATCCAAAATCGTTTCACTCGACCCTCGCGAATACCGGCCCTTTGCATTGGCTACAAGAACCCAATAATGCAAGCGTGCTGACTCTTCAGGCGTCAACTCGTATCCGCGCTTATGGCCGTAGTACGCAATCGTGATCAGCATAAACGGCGATGAGAGAAGGGCCGGGCTGCCAATCTTGGCATTGTTTTGTAGGAAGTTTAATGCGAATTCCATACCCTTTCGACTGGCATCCCAGCCAGTCTTGAGAGCCTCTACCTTTTGGTTCCCAACAGTGAGAAAGCGTGACTGGCCTGTGGCGAAGACAACAAGATTCTTAAGATGCAATCCAAGGTCAAGATCGAAATTCTTTTTGGCGCATTCCTTCTGGAAGGCCTCGAAGATTTGGAGGGAGTTCCGCCATTTTGCTGTGATTTGCGCGAGTGCGAGGTCGGAGCTTCGAAGCTTGGCACCGAGGGAATTCACGCGTACAAATATTTCAGTGACCTCATCATAGGAAAGTCTTCTCTCCAGAACATCCATTCGATATACGTACTTACGAATTCCTCGGAGGCGCGCCAGCCGTTCGCTATACTTCTCGTATCTTGGATCCTCAAAGCTGTTGACTCCTGCGTGCTTCAAGAAGCTTGCATCGCTGCTGCTCTTAAAGACGTCGGTGACCTTGATCCAATGTGGGAGTTGTTCCAGTTTTCGTGTCGACACAACAAAGGTCATCCGGTCGAAGCGCTTTTGGAGCTCGTCCTCGCTTGAATCAGCTTCGTCATCAGTCAGGTCTTCCTCATCCTCATCCCCATCCTCTTCCACTTCCGTTACTACGTTCATGCCTTCCGGGTGTTCTAGGTTAAAGAGGAGTTCAATTGGCCTCTTGCGACCTCGCACCTTCACTGCTTCTCCGCCGATGACAGCAGCGAGGGAGGTCAGGCGTTGTTGCCCATCAAGTAACAGACGAGTGCTTTTGAATCCGCTGGTTTCTTGCGGGACCGCCATTTCCTGCAATGGCACAGCCTCGTCAGCCTCCCAAAGCAGTATTGCACCCGAAGGGTAGCCACGGTACAGGGAGTCCAAGAGGTCGCGGACTCGGGGCGAGCGCCACACGTACCGTCTTTGCATCTCTGGCAGGCGCAATTCGCCCCGTGAGATCATTCCAACCAGTTCTTCTACGGATGCTTCTTGCTTTGCCATGCTAAACTCCCGCTTAAACGAGATCACAAGTCCATTCTCTTGGCGGTTCCACACCGGAAAATGTGAGAATCGCCTCCCTGGCTACGAACTTGTGGTTCGCTAAATGATAATTCGCCGAGGCGCTCACCGGGAACAAAAGGAACGTTGTGTACTGATATGTCGCCCAGTATAAAGAATCAGCAGCCGAAGCCCGTCGGGTGGGCCAAACAAGCCTGACGCGCAGTGGCAGCACATCACAGGGCGGGAAGACGGGCGCGTCCGATGAAAAACGGAGTCCGGCACGCCGGACCCCGTTCTGATTAAAGGTTCTCTGATTCGACTCTACGCGGCCTTGGGCTTCTTTTGGGCCACTGACGGCGTTTGGTTTGGCTTTGCAGTGGTCGCTGTCTTCCGGGTGGCTTGCGCTTTTTCCTTGGCCGCGAATTCCTGCTTGACCTTGGCCGTGATTGCGGCCACGTCCACCTTGTAGAATTCGGCGGCTTCGCGCAGGGCTTTCGCGGATTCGTTGGAACTGTGCGCCGATTGCAATATGGTGATTGCCACCAATATCCGGCCAAGGGTGCTTTCGTCTGCCTTGCGAAGAAAGGATGCAAGCAGCTTGGCCGGGGTGTCTCCGGCTCCGCTGGCCTTGCAGATGCCATGGAGCCGAAAGATGACCGCTAGACGGCGTTCGTCCAAGACGGCGGCAAGGCGCTCGGTGACAAAGAGCAGGTCACGCTTCATCATGCGAACGGGAACCGCGTCACTGGTTGCTTTCAGGACGCGAAGGCCGGTCGCCTGAGCGATGGCCTCCTCACGACGGCGCTTCTCCTGCTCTGCCTTGAACGCCGCGTCGGTCGCGGGCCGTTGCTTGCTGGCGTGGTGAATTGGGCATTCGGGATTCGCGCACACCTTGTGTATGGTCCCGATGTCGCTGCCCTCGGTGACGATGGCGTCGGCGGCATACTTGCACACCTTGAACTCGGGACGCTGTGCCTCTTCCTTAGACTTCGGCGTGTCGTCGCGAATCGCGGTGTACTTGTTGCGTGGCAGTACCGGGCTACCTTCCTTTTGCCCACCGTATGCCGTGCTGATCTGCACAAGGCTGGGCTTGGCGGCAACAGTCTTCGCAACGTGCGCCGAGAGTTTGGCATTGAAACAGCGTGGATCGGTGCAGCGGTCGCCCTGTTTTCCGAGGTCGTCGCCGAAGAGCAGTTTGTTGTGGCCGGTGCGCTTTGGGCAGTCAGCGCAACTGCCCACTGTGGCAACAAGCCGCGTATCGCGTTTATCGAATGGTGCGTCTTTCAGGATGAGCAAAACATTCGTCTCAATCCAGAATTGCAGATTGCGCACGGGAAGGAGAATCCGCGCTGGATTCGTGCCGCCGTTGTAGACTTCCTTGAAGCAAGCCGAGAGGGCCTGTTGCTGCTGGTCAGCGGGTAGCTTCGCCAGTAGCAGCGCATGGCCTACGCCAATTTCATTGGCGTAGAAAGCATCGACGACAGCTTTTTCGAGGTCGGTCATTTTTAATCTCGAAGCCACGAACGAAGGGTGCTTTCCAACCTTGGCGGCGATTTGCTCGATGCTATACTTTGGCTCCTCCAATGCTAAAAGCCGCGCGAAGCCTTCGGCTTCTTCCATCGGGTGAATTTCAGAGCGAATCAGATTCTCGACTAGCTGCGCCTCCAATACTTCGGCATCGCTCATCTGCTTGATGCGTACCGGCACGGTACTCTGTTCGGCCATCTGCGCGGCGCGATAGCGCCGCGCACCGGCCACGATCTCGAAGCCGTTTTCAGTGAGTGGCCGGACAAGCAAGGGCGACAGAACACCCTGGCTGCGGATGGAGTCGGCCAGTTCTTTAAGGCTCGTCTCGTCAAAAACGCGACGGGGGTTGGTCTTTGATTCATTCAGCAAGGCAAGCGGAAGCTCGCGGTATTCAGTTGCATTGATAACGGTCTGTTCCATGACGAAAGCTCCTTTCGAGCGGTTGAAGGGTGAAGGCGCGCGGAGCGGATACACATTGGGCCTGTAATCCGCTCCGCAGGGAGCGGACTAGCCGAGAATCGATTTGTCGTTAAAGGCTTCGAGGAATCCTTGCGCGTGGATATTGCGGTCCCACTGTCGGGCGAACGTCTCGTGCTCTCTGTGCAGGTCAGACAAGACGATGCAATCTTTCTCGCTCACATAGCGTGAATACTGCTCGATGCCGAGGTAGTCGTTCCGAAAATAGAAGCTCGACAAGCTCAAAGCGCCGAGAGGCGGTTTCACCAACTCGAAGCACATTTCCGGGTCGCGCATCGGGTCGCCGTTTTGCTTGCCGTAGTGTGCAATCGAGATTGCGGGTAGCCCGCACGGTTCCGGCTCTGGCGTGGCTTCAATCACAAGGGCCATGAAGGGCGGGTTCTCGATCTTGAGGTAGAGCGTGGGCCGGTAACCTCCGGCCCGCTCAAGGATGCGAAGAATGGTTTTCATTACGCCACCTCCGCATATTCGTCCTGCATCTCTGTCGTAGCGGTTGCATGTGTCGCGTGTTTGCCGGTTGATTCCTCGATGATGGCTTCAAGGATCACGGCGGAGGTGCGCTGGATGACTTCAAGGCTTTCCGCCAGAAGTGCCGCGTTTCCCGCATACATCTGGATGTAGTCCGAAGATGCTTTTCCCATCTCAAGGCCGATAGCTTGTCCAACGATGAAAGCCACAGCCTCGGCTTCGGTCTCGCGCACGGTGGCGGTGGTCATGGTGCGGCGGTCGCTCTTGTGCAAAAGTTCATGCGCCGTTTCATGGACCAGACAAACCAGATCCTCGGCGGGTGTCTGGCCGGGCAGAATGGCAATCTTTCCGCCGTAGCTCACGCCAAGAGCGGGCGCAATTTTCTCGCTGTATTCAAGGGCGATGTTCTGCGAGTCAAGAAAGGCAATCAGCCGGTTGCGGTGTTCGCCCACTTCGCCGGTAATGTTGTGCTCAAACTCGGGCAGGTCCGCGCCTTCGGTCTGCTCCACATCGAAGACGTAGACCGCGCGAAAGCCAATCAGCACGGGCGCGGCCTTGGCGTTGTCGTCCTGCTTGCTGCGCTGGTTGCCGTCGTCTTTCGTGCGCCGCTTGCCGACCATCGGGGCGAGAATCTGAATTCCCTTTTCGCCACGTTTCACGAAGCGGCCAAACTCTTTCCACGCATGGAATCCGGCAACGTGGGTTGCCGTTGGGCGTTGCCGCGCTATGCTCAAAATGTTGCCGAAAGAATACGCATGGAAACGGGCCATCGCCGCGAGATACGCGGTCAGTGTTTCGCTCTTGCCCGCTTCAAGCTGCTGGAGCAGGTAGTCCACGGCCTGTTTGATGAGTTGCTGCGTGGGGTTGTCGCGCTGCGTGGTGCGCTGCTGGTAGGGGGATTCGCTCGGCATCGCCGCATTTTTACTGTGCGGCGCGGTGTTGGCGGTGTTGCTGCTGGCGTATGGCATGATGTTCGCTCTCCTGTGTGCCCGCGTGGGGCGAGATTCTGAAGGAGGGCATCTGCATCAAACCAAATTTCTTTTGTTGAGTGCCCCCGCTTCATGTCTTGCGCGGCGGGCGGGGCGCGGAGGGTTCTGTCAAGGGCGCAGCTTTTCGCGTTCATCGAAGCGCAGCGGAGACCCTTGACGGGTTCCGACCGCTTCTGCCATAAAGCCGCATGAAGCGGGGGCACTTAACGAAAGAAGAAATTAGGTTCTCTTCCGCATGGACTTGGGGAGGGGAGTTGCGGGGAAGGAACGGCCCCGCTGAAATGGGAAGCTTATGATTCTATGTCTTGCCTGGAATATTCATGCATAAATAAGAACGGGCTTTATGCAATACAACTTCTACATGTCAGGCTAGAAATCGCTCAAGCCTTTCTTTCCGCTTCTCCCAGTCACGCATTGCTCTTTCAAGTGTTCTGAAATAGCGCGGGTTATGGCTCGGCTCAATAATGTGACACAGTTCGTGTGTGATCACGTAGTCAATCGTATCTACCGGAGCCTGAATGAGTCGTCGATTCAGCATAAGCCTATGCCCTTGCGACATTGAACCCCAGCGCTTTTGCATTGCTCGAATAATCAAGCCGTTTGGCATAACTGTTGTAGGACGGGAAAAACGTTGTGCGCAAGCATCTATTCTTTCAAGGAACTTTGAACGTGCCTTGGTTTTATACCAGTTTTCCAGCAAGTACTGGGTTTCTTCATTGCTCTCCGGTTTACAGCTCTGAATCACGATATATCCACGCAGCAGCTTCACGGATGATTCTTCCGCTCGTACCACCTTCAGTCTGTATTGCCGTCCTAAATAGAGATGGGTTTCTCCCGAGAGATAGTGCCTCTCTGGTGTGCGCGGCTTGAATTGCTCAAAATATCGCTGTTGCGCCAGAATCCAGGCAGCGCGTTTCCGCACTTTGGCTGCAATGCTTTCCGGGCTTGCCGTCATTGGCGAAGCAACTGACACAGTTGTATCCGGTTCGACAGCAATCTCCAGCGTCTTTCGCATTCTGCGAACTATGCTGTAGCTGATAGAGAGCTTGCCATACTCGATGCTGTAATGATCCGACTTCATCCGGGAAACCTCGCACGCGCCAGATTCATGATTTGCTCGTCTATGTCATCCATCTTCTCAACGGGCAAACTTATCTGCTTCTGGTCGCGCAGAACATCGAAGAAATAATCATCCACGGCATTGCGCATGTTGTTCTGGGCTACATCGTTCCGCCAGACATCCACGATGTGGTGCTCTTTGATGATCTCGACGATGGTCAACGCAATCTGCGCGATCTCATCCTTATCAACCGGCTTTCCGTCGGAATCAACAAGAACGTCATCGAGAATACCGTAGAAAGCCTGACCATCTTCATTGCCCCGGATAGGTTCAGGAACATCATGGCCGCGATCCTTGTGCGAAATCTTTGCGGCAAGATCGATGACCTGCTTCAGATAATCTTTTTCCGAAATTCTCTTTTCTCGGTAATCACGAATTGTGTCGTTGAGTAGTTCAGAGAATCGTTTGTAAAAGCTGGGGTCTGCTTCCATCTTCTCGTGGATCACCTTGCGTGTGGCACTGGCGATTCTGTCTGCCTTGGATGCGGGTGAGACACCAGCTTCTTTCACTACAGCCTCAAGCGCATTCGGATCGTTGATGTTCACCAACTCGACGACAATTTCCGCGGGCATGGCAACAACGTGATCGTCCAGAAGTTTCTGGATCTTGGGCTCGAACTCCTTCAGGTCCACCGTCTCCTGATAGCGAATCTGCACAGAGCGCTTCAGCTCGGAAAACTGCTTCCAGTCCCGCTTCATGCGATCTACATCAGCATCGGTGTAAACATCCAATAGCTTGTCAGAAGAAAGAGCGATATGCAGGCAGCGGCTGAAGGCACGCAGACGCGCATAGAAGTTCTGGCGGGTTGGCTCGTCGGCGAGGAACTGCTCGTACTGCTCCATGTCCTTCTTGTTCTTGATGGATTTGAATAGGTCGAGCAGTTGATCGTGCAGTCCGCGCAGCTTGCGAATTTCTCCACGCACGTCATGCACGGTCCCGTCGATGTCGTCGCCGTCATACTCCTGAAAGGCGCTGTACTCTGTCAACGCGCTATCGAGTTCACCAAGCAATCCTTCGTAATCCAGAATGAATCCGAACTGCTTCTCTTCGCCATTTTCTTCGTAAAGGCGATTCACGCGGGCAATCGCCTGCAGCAGATTATGTTCCCGCAGCGGCTTGCACACATAGAGAACCGTATTGCGCGGAGCGTCGAATCCCGTCAACAGCTTCGAGACGACAATCAGAATCTCGGGGTCGCCCGAGCCCTTGAAGGCCTCAATGACCTGCCGGTTGTATTCGTCCTCGCTCTTGTAGCGCTTCATCGTCTGTTCCCAGAACTTGCGGACCAGATCCTTCGATTCCTTGTCTACCTCTTCATTGCCCTCGTTGTCATCGGGTGGCGAGATAATGATCTCGCTTGTCACGTGGCCAATCTCGTCCAGCACTTCTTTGAAGCGCACAGCCGCTGCCTTCGACGGTGCGACCAGTTGTGCCTTAAAGGGCGTACCCTGCCAGTACATGCGGTAGTGTTCCGAGATGTCGAAGGCCTTGGCGCGAATCGCCTGCGTCGTCTTTGACAGCGCGCTAATGCGGGAAAACTTTCGCTTCAGATCGGCCTTTTGCTGGTCAGTCAGTCCTAGGCTGATCTTCTCAAACCACTTATCGATGGCATCGGCGCTGATCTGCTGCTCTACCATGCGTCCTTCGTAGAGTAACGGAACCACAGCTTCATCTGCCACCGCCTCATCAATCTTGTACGAGTGAATCAGGCCGCCAAAGCTGACCAGTGTTTTCCTCTCGCCCTTCAGCAGCGGAGTGCCTGTAAATCCTAGGTAGCAGGCCATGGGCAGCAGGCGACGCATCTTCATGGCGAATTGGCTGTGGCCACCGTGTTTGCCTGCCTGGGTGCGATGGCTCTCATCCACCAGCACAAAGATGTTGGTGTCCATGTCCGAGTGCTGCGAGGAGCGCAACGCCGTATCAAACTTGTTCACGATAGTAGTGATCAGTGGCGTCTTGTTCTGGATCAACTGCAACAGATGCGATCCGCTGGTTGCTCGCACAGGCTCCAGTTCGCAGGCTTTGAAGGTGTCCTTGATCTGCTTATCCAGATCGTCGCGGTCGGTCACGATCACGATGCGCGGGCTGGCAACGGCGCGATTCAGCGCAAGAGCCTTGCCCAGCATCACCATGGTCAGCGACTTGCCCGAGCCCTGGGTATGCCAGATCACGCCACCCTTACGGCGGCCATCCATGTCGTATTGCTGGATGCGCTCCATGGCCCTGAGAATGCCGAAGTACTGCTGATGGCGGGCGATCTTGCGTACACCGCCGTCGAAGACGGTGAAGCGGCGCACCAAGTCCAGCAATCGCTCCGGGCGGCAGAGCGCGTAGAGCGTCCGATCCTGCACCGTCACGCTGCGCTCGCCCTCGGCCACCATCGCTTCAAAGAACGGACGGGCAGCAGCAAAGTCGCCACTGAAGACGCTGCTCATCTCCTCGGCGGTCAGGACGCGATTTGCGCAGGCGGAGACGGCTTCGTCCTTGTCCTCAGCGTCGCGCCAGCCCTGCCAGAACTTCGCAGCTGTGCCCACCGTGGCGTAGCGAGCATCCTTACGATTCATCGTCACCAGCACCTGTGCAAAGTGGAAGAGATGCGGAATATTGTCGTCGCTCTGGTAGCCGATCAGTTGGCTGGTCGCCCTCTTCAGCGTCTCAGTCGGGCGCTTGTTCTCGATCACCAGAAAGGGGATGCCGTTCACAAAGCCCACAATGTCGCAACGCTTAGTCTGCGTGGTGCCGGTGCGCTCGATGGAGACCTCGGCGGCAACATGGAACTGATTGTTCTGTGGATTTTCCCAATCGATGTAGCGAAAGGAGAAGCTCTTGCTGTCGCCGTCGATGGTCTTGGTAATCGTCGTTCCCAGAATCAGTGAATCGTAGATCTCCTCGTTGGTGGCAATCAGACCCTTGATGCGGTCCGGCGTCGGCTTCAGGCGGCGCATGGCCTCGTGCGCGTCTTCAAGATCGAAGCCATACTCACGACCGCGATAGGTATAGCGATTGATCTTCAACAACTGATCGGCCAGCACATCGTCCAGCACCACGGAGCGAAGCCGCCCGCCGCGCAGGCGCAGCGACTCTGCTTGACTCAGCGGCTCGAAGCCCAAGGCAACCAACATCTGCATCGCAGGAATCTGGGATTGAAACTTCTCGGCAGCGTCAAAGATCACTTTTCGTCCTCTCCAAAAAGTCCGGCTAAAGTGCTGCGTGCTGAAACCGAATCGATATAGGCCTTTACTACCTGGTCCATCTTGCTGCCATCTGTATACGAGGCTGGAACAACGCAGTGAATCCGTCCATCCTTCCGATATTGTTCTGCCTTACCCCGTGCGCCTTTCTTTCCGGGCATATATACGGCAATGGAAAGGCCACCTTGTTCTTTGAGCAATCGAAAGCAAGGAATGTCTGTCTCTCCGTCGCCGATATAAATCATATTTTCAAAGGGAACGGAGCGATCTTTCTTCTCAATGTACTGATTCACCTTGATACTGTCGCTTAAATCATGTGCGCCCTTGTTGATCCGAAATAGGTACTGCGTCTTGGTTGTGTAATTCACAGCGAGAGCGGGCCAGCAGGCAACACCGTTTTCATCAAACAGAAATTTAGAAGCGTAGACCTTCTTGAATTTTGGAAAGATGGGCGTGCCTTCAAAAATCTCAGCATTCCCAGAAGAGAGCAGGTAATGCTCTACGCGCACTTCCTTGTCCTTTCCGTACTTATTGATGCGGTCAAACCAATCGGCAACGCCCTCAAAGAGCCGAATATTCCTTCCTCTTTCGATAAAATCATCTCGCCGAACGGGCACACCGTGGGCATGAGCTTTTTTCAGCATGAGATTCATGTAGACCAAAACGTTGTCTGCCTGTTTCTCGCGCGTTTCTGCCCCGACTTCTTTCCAGAACGCATTCTTATCGATACCAATTTCAGGCAAAAACTGATGCTCTTGCATGTTGCCGGGTGCAAGAGTTCCGTCAAAATCGTAAGCAATTGCCAAAGGTACATGCTTTCTGGACATTCGTTCTCCTTTACTGCTTCACCCGCCATTCACCGGTTAAGAGTTTTTGCATGAGGCCGCGCTTTTGGCGCTCAAGCGCATTCTGGCGTTCTTTGGCCAGCGCAATTTCTTCGTCGGCATCAGATAGTATCTTTGCCAGCCTGTCCTGTGTATTTCTGTCAGGTAGCCGAACCTTGGAATTCAGAAACTCTTCTGGAGAAATCCTGCGCGCTTTGCGCTGGCCACGAGCAAGTGATACCTGCTTCGTGTAGTAGGACGGTCTGGTCAGGTACTCAATCAGCCAAGCAGAATTAACCTCAGGCGATATGTCGAAAGCAGGCAAATCGAGTGTCGTCTCAAATCCGTCTAGAGAATCGGGAATAATTGCAAACGCGCCATTGAGAAAATCGAGCTTGCTGTATAGCAGTTGGCCTTTATTTCGTATGTAATAGCGCGTGTTTGCGCTCCCAGAATAGTTCTCGGATTTCTCAATGGCACCTTTTCCGTAGAGCTTGACCGTGATCTTGTGTGCCAACGATCCATCAGAGCCAGAAAGTCTGCTCTCCTTCAAGATGTCGCCAAATTCAATGGCGCTTCCTTTACGGTGTCCTTCTGAAAGCAAGCTACTGCTTAGTGCATTGCGGCACTCAACAAGTGCCTGGACAATCTGCTCGCTTCTGTTGATTGCCTCATCCCAAGTTCGAAGGATATTCACAACCGCTCGTTGTTCATCACGTGGAGGGAAGTCAATTGTTAGGCGGCGAAATAGGGGGAGCCCAATTGTCTTGATCGTCGATCCTACGGCCATCCTTTCGAAAAAAGGCTTGTTTTGCTGCAGCCATGCATACAAGAACCACGGCTCAAGCGTTCCAGAGTCAGCGCAGTTCCACGCGATGAAATGCTGACTGACCGCCATTTCTGCCTTGAGCACTGCTGATTTTCCGATACCCGCGTCACGAGATAGGATCACCGTCTCTGCGCTATGCAAGACGGCTGATGAGTGTGCAATCCCCTTTGCCGAAATTTCCTTTTCAGTTTCATAAATGTAGCCTCTGTCGAGTCTCCAGCTGTCGGCAAGTGAAACCCACTTAATACCCCCGTTCCAATACTCAGGCTTGTCCTGGGACGGAGTATGGCCGCTGCCTCTTCTGGCTATGTCGTCCAGACGGGCGCGTCTCCATCCGGCAGGCAGAGGCAGGGTTACTTGCGGAAACGCAGCTATCATTTTCGACTGGCCTTTCGACGGCTTCGTGCTTGATTTGACAGTCTTCTTCAACCCCGCGAAACCTTCACGTTCACCGTTCGACATGGACGCCCAGCTCCTTGAGGTATTCGGCCATGCGGCCCCGCACCTGGACGAGTTCGCCTTCAAGGCGGTTGATTTCCTTTTGTAGCGCGGCCACATCGATCTCCTCTTCCGGCTCGAATGTATCTACGTAGCGGGGGATGTTGAGGTTGTACTCGTTCTCCTGAATCTCTGCTAGCGTCGCACGGTGCGAGTACTTTTCGAGTTCGCCGCGGGAGCGGTAGGTGTCGATGACCTTCTGAATGTGCTCGGGGGACATCAGGTTCTGCGTCTTGCTCGGGTCGTACTCCTTGCTGGCGTCAATGAAGAGGATCTCCTTGCGCGATTCGTTCGCGCCGCCCTGCTCGCGGGAGCGGTCAAAGACCAGAATCGCAACGGGAATACCGGTCGTCGTAAAGAGATTGGCGGGCAGGCCAACGACGGCATCAAGCAGGTTCTCTTCTATGAGCGCCTGACGGATTTTTCCTTCGCTGCCGCCGCGAAAGAGAACGCCGTGGGGAACGATGACGGCGACGCGGCCACTCTGAGGACGCGCAATCTCGATCATGTGCGAGATGAATCCGTAGTCCCCCTTGGACTTGGGCGGAATGCCGCGCCAGAAGCGCTTGTACTTGTCACTATCCGCATGTTCCGCGCCCCACTTGTCGAGCGAGAAGGGCGGATTGGCGACAACGACATCGAACTTGATCAGCTGATCGTTTTCAATCAACGCCGGACTGTTGAGAGTGTCGCACCACTCGATGCGGGCCGCATCCTTGGAGTGGAGGAACATATTCATGCGGGCCAAGGCCCAGGTTGCGCCATTGACCTCCTGGCCGTAGAGCGCGTAGTTGTCTGATCCGACCTCTTCGGCGGCGCGAATGAGCAAAGAGCCAGAACCACAGGCCGGATCGCAGATGGTATTGCCGGAAACGGGACCAGCCAACTGCGCCAGCAGCCGCGATACGGCGGCAGGCGTATAGAATTCACCAGCCTTCTTGCCCGCGTCGGAGGCAAAGCGCGAGATCAGATAGATGTAGCACTCGCCGATGACGTCCTCATTGACGCGGGCGGGGCTGAGGTCGAGCGCGGGCTTATTGAAGTCTTCGAGCATGTTCTTGAGGCGGCGATTGCGATCCTTGACGCGGCCCAGATTCGATTCGGAGTTGAAATCGATGTTGCGGAAGACGCCTTCGAGCTTGGCGCGGTTGGTGTCTTCAATCTTTTCAAGGGCGACATTGATCAGCTCGCCTATATTGGCTTCGCTGCGCTGTTCGTATAGATCATAGAAGCTGCTGCCTTCGGGCAGGATGAAGCGCTCGCGCTCCAGACGGCGGCGAATGCGCACATCGTCCTTGCCGTACTGCTTGCGGCATTTTTCGACGTGATCATTCCAGAGGTCGGAGATGTATTTAAGGAAGAGCATGACAAGGATGTAGTCCTTGTACTGCGCTGGGTCCACGGCTCCACGGAATGTGTCACATGCCGCCCATGCTGCCTGGTTTACCTGACTTTGTGTAATTTGATCGTTCATTGGGGCATCCTTTCCATTCCGCTGGCCGTGATGTGCGCCTGGGCACGCTCGACCAGTACTCGGTGAATCAACTCATAGTGTTTCAAGGTAAGCTGCTGGGCGAGTTCGCGTTCGTGCTCGGCCAGCACATCGATCTGCAAGATTCTTTGTTGCGTTTCGAGGTCAGGGACCGCGATTTGCAACTTTTCAAGGGTAGCCCGCGAGACCATGCGCAGGCTTGTGCCCTGGGCCTCTTCTTCGAAGTGGCGCTGGGCCGGTTCCTGATTGATGGCCCAGGCCAGATAGGCTCCCGAGAGCAGTTGCGGGTTGGGCCGAAGGATCATGAGCGGCAGAACCGCCAGCGCCGGATCTTCGAACGATACGTCAATGACGGCGGCAGTGGTACGCTCGCCACGGGAACGAAAGAGCACATCTCCACGGCACAGCAGATACTTGTCCGGCACTGGATCGAGCTGCATACGCGTCAGATTACCGGAAGCGATGGAACCATTTGACGCGATGTCCCGAAGCTGAAGCGCCAGCACATTTCCATGTTCCGCAGGGTCGAGCCGCCCGCGAACCGTATAGCCGGATTGGATTGCGCACACCTGGGATAGTTGCCGCATAAAAACCTCAGTAGGTCGATGTACAGATAATGATCCGTGGGTTCGGGGATGTCAACAACTAAATTACAGTAGCGCAGCGTACAGACTATTTGTTTGACTCTAGAGCGTACTTCAGTGTCGGTAAGTTATTTATTATGTGAGTACTGCTCGGAGCGACTGCAAATGGTTGGTTCGGTCAAGGGCGCGGCTTTTCGCGTTCATCGAAGCGCAGCGGAGACCCTTGGCGGGTTCCGACCGCCTCTGCCATAAAGCCGTATGAAGCGGGGGCACTTAACGAAAGAAGAAATTAGGTTCTCTTCCGAATGGACTTGGGGAGGGGCGTTGCGGGGAAGGAACGGCCCCGCATGGATGGGGAGCGGAGAACGCAAGCAAGATTGCGGTCGCAGCGCGGGAAGGGGGTAGCATCCTTCCCGTCAGAACCTTCATTCGGTAAAGGAGTTAACCACTTAAAAAGAACGATATTTCCGATTTCCAAACCGGAAATCATGGCTACAATAACCGTATGCAAGGGCAAGACATCGCGCTCCTTTTAAAACTCGCTACCCTGAACGAGCCAACGGTCCCGTCGAAGGAATTGGCCGCGAGCCTCTTTATTTCGCCATCGGAGGTCTCGAAATCCTTGAAACGATGTGTGGAGGCCGGTCTGCTTTATGTCTCCGGCCCGGAAAAGCGCGTGAATGGAACCGCACTCCTTGAATTCCTGGCGCATGGCCTGAAATACGCTTTTCCGCCCGTCAGAGGCTCCATGGCGCGCGGTGTGCCAACGGCGACCGCGACGGAGCCGTTGAAATCGCGCTTGCTGGACGATGGAGAACCGCCCACGGTCTGGCCGTATGCCGAAGGAAAGGTCCGGGGAATCTCAATAGTACCTCTCTATAAGACGGCTCCCAAGGCCGCGTTGCTCGATGCCAAGTTCTACCGCGTGCTCGCGCTTTCAGACGCTATCCGTAGCGGCAGAACGCGAGAATGCAATCTGGCAATCGAGCTACTCGAAAAGGAGATTCATGGCTGATCCTAAGCTGCCGTTGCTTGAGGACGCGGTGAGGTAACTCGCACCCTTGAATACCGAGTAGCTGGATTTTGATCCGAAACACAACGCCTGATATGGGCAAAAAGCGTAAAATCCACATAATATTCGGTTTTCGGCTGGCCTACTGGGGCACGACAGATGACATTCACTGCTTGCGCTGTTCATGCGGCGTTAGCGAAGAGAGGCAACATTTCTGTGGCGAAACAGTCTCAAATTACGCAGGAATCTGGCGGAACAACGTCTGAGTTGAACTTTGATGTCAGTACAGGCCTGAAGACAATTCTTGGCCGGGAATTAATCACAGACGATGAAGTTGCCATTTTCGAGCTTGTAAAGAACTCTTTTGATGCTGGTGCTACGTCCGTTCGCATCTACTTTGGAACTGACAATGTGGTCGTTGCCGATAACGGTAGCGGCATGTCTCGCCAGGACTTGAAAGATAAATGGCTATTCGTTGCGTATTCCGCGAAAAAAGAAGAAAGCAAAAAACAGGACTTTCGAGACGTAGTCGCCCAACGACGCAGCTACGCAGGAAGTAAAGGGGTAGGTCGCTTTTCGTCTGATCGTCTTGGCAAGCAAATTGTGCTGCAAACCCGGTCTGAACAAGCGGGAATCGTGCATTGCCTCACTGTTGACTGGAAGAGGTTCGAAAAAGACGCTAAGGCTCACTTTGAAAAAATCCCCGTTGAGTATTCTGGGCAGAAAGCATTCACTCTTCCTGATGGGCTAACGAAGTTTGGCGCTACATTGAAGAGCGGGACCGTAATTGAGATAAAAGAACTCAGAAGAGAGTGGGACCGCTCAAGACTTATCGAGTTGAAAGCCTCTCTTGCCAAGCTCATTAATCCATTTGGCGATAAAACCGACAAGTTCAGCATTATTCTGATTGCGCCTTCGGAAGCTGAGGAAGACAAGAAGTATACGGACAAAGCAAAGCAAGCCGGAGAAGAGCCGATTGAGCGAAACATCGTTAATGGCCGCGTCGGCAATTTCATCTTTTCTACACTCAGTGAAAAGACAACTTATATTCGCGTATCTATCAAGGACGGATTCATCTTAAGTTCGCTGACGGACAGAGGTGAGCTGATTTATGAAATTCGTGAACCTAACCCCTATAACCTATTAGAGGGGGCAGACTTTTCCTGTGAAATGTACTTTCTGAATACGTCTGCAAAGAATTTATTCGCGAGAAGAGTAGGCTTGCCCTCAGTTCAGTTCGGCTCTCTGTTTCTCTTCAGAAACGGATTTCGTGTTTTTCCTGTAGGAAATGACGGCGATGACTGGTTCGGTATTGGCCGGAGAAAGCAGCAGGGATACGCAAGATTTTTAGGCACCCGTGAGATTATTGGACGGGTTGACGTATACGGCCCTGACGAGCACTTTCAAGAGGCATCTAGCCGCAATCAAGGCTTGATAGAAACGCCCGCCGTTGAGCAGTTAAGAAAAGCGGTTTTGGATCGCTGCCTAAAGAGGCTGGAGCGCTATGTCGTTCCCGTGTCATGGACAGACAAGATTGATGCAACCACAGAGGATATTTCGCGCTTGCTAACAGACCCCGGACGCGCCCGTGTAACAGCGGCAGTTGCGGGTCTCGTGGATAATGACGAGGTAGAGCTTCTAAACTATAGCCACAAACTTGTGAACTTGCTCAATGAGCGCTCAAATGAATTTGAAGACTCTTTGGTCAGTCTGCGAGCTATTGCATTCAAGACGAACGACAGAGCGTTACTCCGTAAACTGGAGGAGGCTGAAAAGCGCTTTGACCAACTCAGAAAATCTGAAGCTGAAGCCAGAGGCGAAGCCGAACACGAACGCGCTGTTGCCGAGGCTGCTGTTAGGGTAGCGGAGAGCGCAAAGGTTCAGGCGTATGAAGCCAGGGCTTTGGCTGAAACCGAAGTCAGGAGAGCAAACTTTCTGGAAAAGGTCGTGCAACTGGACACGGCCACCATACTTAACCTCCATCATCAGATAGGTATCCACGCAGTAGATATTTCTTATCAGATCGAGAATTTGCTCGTAGAAACATCTGGGAAACAGACTGTTTCTAGGAGCGTCCTACTGAAGGCCGTTGAGCAAATAGCATTCCTAAATCGCAAGATTCTTGCGATTTCAAGATTTGCGGCCAAGGCAAATTTCCAACTTGATTCGGGGAAAATCAATACCGACCTTGCAGCGTTTATTGCAGACTATGTGGAGCAGATTGCGCTGTCATCGTCCAGTCCGCGATTCAGGATACAGATTACAAACAGCCATCCAGGCATGAAGTGCCGATTTAGTCCGATGGATATTTCTATCATTGTGGACAATCTCGTCAGCAATGCAAAGAAGGCTAAGGCTACAATGGTCAGTTTTGAGCTAATGCCCCTTGAAAAGTCAGGGCTCCTGATTCGAGTGAATGATAACGGTCGAGGTCTCACTACAGGTACTAGCCCGAGCCGGATTTTTGAGATGGGATACACCACCACTCAAGGAGCAGGTCTGGGACTATATCATGTGCAACAGGTCCTTGGAGCTATCGGGGGAAGCATTGAGCTAGCGCAAGAAAAGCGAGACACTGGCTTGTGCTTCCTTATCAAAATTTCATGTGGAAGGAATGGTCGATGAGGTTGGATTTTAACGTCCTGTGGGTAGAGGACCAGCCGGATACGGTCGTATCTTATCAGGTCGCAATCAGACGCGCGTTTAGCGAAGAGGGGTTTGATCTTCAGGTCTTCCCTCATCAGACGCTTGAAACTGTTCGGGACAGTATTCGCGAGACCGTATTCTCGGACCAGATTGATTTGGTTCTTGTTGACTGGGACCTCGGCGCAAACCTGAAGGGCGAACGAGTAATACAGGCAATTCGCGAACAGATTCGATACAGGGATGTAGTTTTTTATTCAGCCGAAACTGACATTGGAAAACTACAAGAATGCGCCAAAGGGATCGAAGGAGTTTATTGGACAACACGTAACGATTTAGTTCAGTTGGTTAAGGAGCTTTTCGAAAATCTAGTGAGAAAGGTTCTTGACATCGACCATATGCGCGGAATAGTAATGGGGGCAACCAGTGATATCGATGAATTAATTCGGGAATGCCTAAGAGCATTCGATAAAGATGGAAACGGAAAATCACATGGCATTCTAATTGGTGAGGCTTTAGTTTTAGCTCAAAAGGCCTTGGACCGATTTGCAAAGAAGCACGAAGGGTTAAAAAACGATTGCACACTTGAGGGCTTGTTTAGGGAGCATGACCTACTTACATCAGCCACCAGGATAGATCTTTTGCTCTTAGCCATGAAAAAGTCACTAGGGCGTGTTAACACTATCTGAGGGCTTCGACGATCAAAACGAAATTGATGAAGGCGAGGAAGATGACGTCGAGCTTTTCGAATCTGGAGAAGATGCGGCGGAAACCTTTCAGCCTGCGGAAAA
>Ga0224531_1000544_pt1 | contig 18461 bp, 14 predicted proteins | sample CBST100metaG_FD_179876 | JGI IMG/M metagenome (GOLD analysis project Ga0224531, IMG submission 179876) | Peat soil microbial communities from Stordalen Mire, Sweden - C.B.S.T100 | ecosystem: Environmental > Terrestrial > Soil > Wetlands > Peat | place: Sweden: Norrbotten County, Stordalen Mire...
AAATCCTGAACTTGCTTGCCAACGGTTTCCACGAGCGCCAGTTCCTCGCCCGCAATCGGCGGATCAGCTCCGACCACAACCAATGCCGCATCAATGTGAGGGATGAATGCCTGCGTAGTTGCCGTATTCCCGGTGAAGACCGAACCCAGACCTGGTGTGTCCACAAAGCACATGCCGGAGGACAATAATGGGCTCGGCACGAATACTTCCGCGCCGTCCACGGCCTTCTTGTTTTCGGGATTTAGTTCTTCGGTCACGTATTCCTTCAAGTCGAGCATGGCAACGTCTTGCCAGGACCCATCTCGCATACGAATGCGTGCATGAAGTGCATCGCCAAAACGAATCACTGTAGGAACCGCCGTGACCGGAATAAAGCCCGTCGGCACTACTTCGTGGCCAACCAGAGCATTGAGCAGCGTGGACTTGCCTCGCTTAAACTGACCAACACAAGCAACATAGAAACGTCCTTCGGAAACCCGCGCTGCGAGTTCGTGCGCTTCCTCGGCGACAGGCTCAGCTCCAAGTTCTTGAGCGAGATTAGCGAGTCGCAACAGGCGGGAAGCGCCATCTCTTGTCACGGATGTATCGGCCGGAGGGCTGGAGTAGTCCTGTACTGTCGTACTGCTGCTGTGTTCTTGCATCTGTCATTCCCCTTTCGACCGAACACTTTCCTGACGAACGTATCGGATCACTTCGACATCCGACATGGCGATCAGGCCTTCGTTCACCATTTCGCTGAGATGGGGAAGCAGTCCGTCGATATGTTCTTTCGTATCGATGATGCTCAGCATGATCGGCGCATCCCGTGAAAGCGTCCAATGGCTGGAATGGCGAATGCGCGTGCTGGTCCCATAGCCTTCAATTCCCCGAAAAACAATTGCACCAGCGATGCCAAGGTCTTTGCATTTGGAGACGATTGCCTCGTAGAGAGGCTTCTCATGGAATGTGTCTCTTTCACCGAAGTGAATGCGCAACATACGTGCTTCAAATTGCTCTTTCATGCCTTAGCCTCCCTCTATGCCGAGGTTTGTCCTGAGTCCGCGGGTGGATGTTCTTCCACGGTCCGTGCACGATACGCGTACTTGATGACGTCTACGTCCGAGAGGACGACGAGCCCTTCCTCGACCATCTGTTCGACGATGGGGAGGAAGGCGCGAATCCTCTCTTCGCTGTCAACTGCGGAAAGCATGATTGAAGCGTCATGCGATAGAGAGAGCGTCCGTTCGTGGTGGACTCGATGATGGGCTCCATAGCCAAGGATTCCGCGATAAACGGTAACCCCAGCGATGTCGTTGGCACGCATCGCTTCAACGAGGGCCAAATGCAATGCTTTGTTTTGCCACTTATCCTGCTCGCTGATATAGATCCGCATCATCAGCGCCTTGCCCTCGATCTTCAAGTGCGCGGGGTGATCGGTTTCCTTCGGCTTCGTCGGTACGGCCGGTTTGGCGACCGTCGTATCCTGAAGCTCGATCATCCCGGAGCCAGCCATATCTTCCAACTTGCCCAGAAGTTCGTCTACCTTTTCCTTGCTTTCGACGAATTCGATCTTGAGCGGGAGTTGATCGGAGATGTCGACAAGGGTGGCGGAATGCATCCGATGATCGGCTCCAAAACCTGCCATCCCTTTCAGAACAGTGGCTCCGGCAACCCCCCGATAGAACAGAAAGTCAAGGATGCTGGAGTATACCGGCACGCCGTGATGCGTTGCTCCTTCGGCAATGTAGATCGATACCTTCACTGCCTTGCCTGCTTTCAACATGTAATCTCCCTCCGTTATGCGCGTAGACCTCGTTGCGAGACGAGAAACTCTGCAGCACGTCCAAGTGCTCCCCATCCCAGTCTGTGCGGTTCGAGTTCGCTGCGTAACTGCTGCAGTTCATACGTCAGTTGCTGCCGGCAGTTCTCCAAGATCGCATCAATGTGGGCAGTCAGCACAAAAGGGACCTGCCGCCTTAACCGCATCCCGTGGGAGATGCACAGCACGGCGTCTCCCTTTAGCCAGCGGACGACATCATCTCTGTCGATGCAACTGACGAATTCGCGAATGCGCAGATCCTCTTCGTCGCTCACTTCTTTGCAAATGTCGCAACGTGCATCGCCTTGGATGGCCTGAAGCGGCTCGTCTACCAGTTTCAAGAACACATCTGCCGCAACCGGTGCATTCTGTACAGCGGCCAACCCCCACATATGAAAGTTGCACAGATTGCGAATTTCAACGTCGGGAGCATTTTGCAATCGTGCTGCCTGGAATTCCTTCAGAAAGCAGCAGAACGGGCACCCAGGCTTGTTTAGAGCCTGGAAGATGGAGCCGTACACGGTAAGCTGGCGATGTGTTCTCACGAAATTGCCTCCGCGGCCATAGCTCCACACCAGACCCCAGCGAATCCGCATAGAAGGCTTACAAACGTATAGACAAGAGCCATCGCGAACGCACCGCTTCGGACCGTCGAAAAGGTCTCCCATTCATAGGTGGAGAAGGTGCTGTAGGCGCCGATGAAGCCGACCGGGACGAGGTATCTCCAAGCCGGGCTCAGCTCGGCGCGTTTGCCAAGAAACGTCAACGCAAATCCTATGATGATGCAGGCGGTGATATTGATAACCAAAGTGCCGTAGGGGAATTTGGTGCCCACACGACTGCCGATTGCGGACCCAACCCAGTACCTGGCAATCGAACCAAGCGAACCGCCCAACGCAATGAGTAGATACTTCTGCAATTGTGACCTCCTTGTTTATGCTCTTTCCCTGACGACAAGGCTGTCGTTCGCCGAGTTCCAGTTCAACAGCAGAGTAAGATCGTTCTCCATCTCTGCCGATGGTGCTCTTTCGCCGGACGTACCGTTCATACGATTGAGCTGGGCTCGGTAGGCGTCTGCATATGAGTTCACCAATGCCTGCATCATTCGCGTCATTTGTTCGTTCCACAAACCCAGGGCTCGCCCATAGCGGTGGAGTTCGTCACGAAGCACTGGGCCAAGGTGTGTATCCAGCTTGTTGCGAACGAGAAGATGCACAAGCGTTTTGCCCAACCACCTCCAGTGACCCAATTCGACCTTGCAGGGAATCACGTCGATTTCAAGCCGGGGTGCGTCTCGCAGAATAGTCTCGGTATCATCGCCGTCCGGCACATCGGATCGTCCCATGTCCTGGCCCACCTTCTGCAGGGCCGCGATTGTTTCTTTAATCGCGTTGCGCGTTTGGCCGAGTGCACGGTCCACACGCGTCTGCACAGCATCGTAGGTCCATTCTGTTAACTCAAGGGGATCGATACGGTGCGCGGCTCCTGTGCAAATCCTTGCTGTGGTCATATCGGCAACCTCGCGAATAATCTCGCCTGGACGTTCCGTGAGTTCAAGGAAGGCGCGATCAAGGAGCGTGCGCTGTTCGCCGATTGTTCCGGCAACGGAGCGAAGAGTTGACTCCGTCGAGTGGGTGTCAACGACGACCAGGCGCTTCTTTCCTCGTTCTGCGTGCTGGAGTAGCGTTTCAAGCGCAGTAATAACTGACTCGCGCAAAGCCCCGATCTTTCTTGCGACTGACGCATCGCGCAGCGCGTGTGCACGGTCGAAACGCGGTAGCAGTTCTTTTTCGAAGAAGTGATCGAGCAGAACCGAATAATTCGGTAGCGCGCTTACAGCATGAACATGAAGAGTAAGGCCCAGTTCGTGTTGTAGCTGCTCTTCGATGTATCCCGTAACGCGATGGAGGTCTCCCTCTGCGAGCAGGTCCGCTTTGCTGAGCAAGACCACTGCCGGAATTCCGCCTTCATAGAGAAGGCGCAGGGTCCCAATATCCTCGTCGTTTAGAGTGGTGCCGGCGTCGATGAGAAGAATCGCAAGATCGCAGGCCGGCAGATATGCCATAGTCTCGGCCGCCCCTTGCCGGGCAAGAGAGCCGAGTCCAGGCGTATCCACAAGCACTATGCCTTGTTTGAGCCGTGGCGACGGCACCTCAATCAGGGCTTGTACGACATTCCGGGAATTGCCCGGATTGCCTTGTTCAGTAATCAAACCGGCAAAGGCGTCCAGTGAAATAGTCTCGTCGGCTCCGCTTGCGTAGGCGACATTTGCGCGAAGTTTTGCCCCATAGCGCAGCCTAGTGGGAACTGCGGTGATCGGATTGACGCCCACCGGAAGAACATCCGTTCCTAAAAGTGCATTCAGAAGAGAAGACTTTCCGCAGCTTACGCGTCCGAAGAACGCAACCTGCAAGTCGAAATCCTCTATCCGGGACGTGAGGGTAGAAATACGCGACCGGAATTCAACCAGTCCGTTACGTGTGATTACTTCTTCAATGAGCCGCAACAGGGAGACATCGTGTCCGGATTGTTCCAGTTTGCTGAGGCGCGCTTCGAGATTGATTCCAAGTTCTTGCCGCAGGTAACGCTCCATGCTCTGGCAGACTGCGCGGAGTTCATGAACGACGCCGCTTAGTTCGTTGCTCGCCTCTTCAGAAAGCGAACCAGAACCACGCATATAGCTCGGCTTCAGTTCCTCAATAGCTATGTCGATGAACGCTAGGTCCGTCAGCACCGAGCGCGTAGCAGGAATATCCGGCGGGTCCGGCTTCATATGCTGCCATGCGAGCGTACGTAGAAGCTGTTCGCGCAGACTGCGAATATGATCCTCCAGCACGCGGGTTTGTGCAGGGATAATGTCGATGACATAGCGGGGGAACGGAGATGGGGAAGCCGCTTGGTGAAGAGTATGTTCAACATCGCAGAGGAGCTTATCAATATACTTGCACGTAACACCGAGGCGTCGTTGCTGTGCGTCATTAAGCTCTCTGGGAAGGGGCATTAGTGTGGTCTCTGATTTGAATTCGGGCATGACTCCTCCAAGTATGTTTCGCTTCGAGGAGTCATTTGCCCTTTTGGGCGGTTAACGGTGGACTCCAACACCTCGTGCAAACAGCTATGCCTTGAGACCCTTGCCCCAGCGCTTGTAGATGCTGGCGCCGGCATAACGCGCTTTTGAGCCAAGTTCGTGCTCGATCTCAAGCAGGCGGTTGTACTTTGCGATGCGCTCGCCGCGGCAGGCGGAACCTGTCTTGATCTGGCCCATGCCGGCAGCGACGGCCAGATCGGCGATGCTGGTGTCGTCGGTTTCGCCCGAACGGTGCGAGATGACTGCACCGTAGCCATGTTCCCGAGCGATCTGGATGCATTCGAGCGTCTCTGTCACGGTGCCGATCTGATTCAGCTTGATCAGGATGGCGTTTGCGATTCCGTCCTTGATGCCTTGTCGAAACAATGCCGGATTGGTGACAAAGTTGTCGTCGCCGACGAGTTGGATCTGGCCTCCGAGTTCCTTGGTGATCTGTTTCCAGCCGGTCTCGTCGTCCTCGGCAAGCCCGTCTTCCAGAGACCAAATCTCCGGATACTTCTTGAGCCAGCTCTTCCAGAGCGCCACCATTTCCGCCGGCGTCTTCTTGCTCTTGTCAGACTTAGCGAATACGTACGTCCCCTCATCGAAGAACTCGCTAGCGGCGGGATCGAGCATGATGACGATGTCCTTGCCCGGTTTATAACCTGCCTTCTGAATCGCGTCCAGAATCAGTTCGATGGGCTCTTCGTTGGACTTCAACTGCGGGGCAAACCCACCTTCATCCCCAACGCCGGTACTGTATCCCTTCTTGTGTAGCACTGCTTTTAGAGTGTGGAACGTTTCGGCCGCGGCACGCAGTGCTTCACTGAAGGAGGGAGCCCCAACAGGCGAAATCATGAATTCCTGAAAATCCACATTGCTGTCGGCGTGCTTGCCGCCATTGAGCACATTGAGTCCGGGCGTCGGAAGGAGATTGGCTGGTTGATCGACCAACGACGCATAAAGCGGGAGGCCACGGTCTTTCGCCGCTGCATGGGCAACGGCCAGTGATACGCCGAGGAGTGCGTTGGCGCCTAGGCGGCCCTTGTTCGGAGTTCCGTCAAGTTCGCAGAGCTTCTTATCCAGTCCCTTCTGATCATTGGCTTCGAAACCTCGCACTGCCTTTTGGATTTCTCCGTCAACATGGCCTTTCGCATTCAACACGCCTTTGCCGCCGTAGCGCGATTTGTCACCGTCGCGCAGTTCGACCGCTTCGCGCTTACCGGTAGATGCGCCGGAAGGGACTTTCGCGGTGGCCTTTACGCCGCTCGAAAGGGTAGCGGTCACCGCCAGCGTCGGATTACCGCGTGAGTCGAGAATTTCGAGAGCTTCCAGTTTCGTAATTTCAGACATGATGGTTACGCTTTCTCGGCCATTGGGCCGCTGATGGTGAACAGGTCACGAGTTAATGAACATGCCAGACCGCAGGCATCGCGCCAAGCCGCGGACAGGCTATTCGTAATTCACAGGAGTGCGAATTAGGAACGAAAGATTTCATGGTGATACATCCTCAATGCACGACCATCACAGGACAATGGGCGTAGCGAAGCACTCGCTCGGAGTTCGATCCGAGTACCCAGCGTTCGATCGCAGACCTCCCACGTTTACCCATAACGATGAGGCTGGCCTGAATCTTCTCGGCACGATGGATAATCTGGTCCGCAGGATTTCCGACTGCGAGGTCGGTTTGCACTTCGATCTGGTTTTGCTTTGCTCGTTCCTCGATAGAGGCAAAGCTCTGCGCATAATGTTCTTGAGCCTCCTCTAATATTGCGTGCAACTCAGCGCGCAGAGCCGGCTCCGGAGGACGAACGACAGCCAGAATCACTACTTTGGAGTGGGTTGTCTTCGCCAGCGAAAAGGCGACATCAAGCGCGTGTTCTGCTTGCGGGGACCCGTCATAGGCGACCAGGATTGTTTGAAATCCGATAAATGCTTTGCTTCCCATAGCGCCTCCCTATACTTCCTCCGCAGCCGCGGATGGTTGGACTGTCTGTTCTAAATCGCTACTGCTAATGTCGTGGGGGAGAAGGTGACGCGGCAGAAAGAACGCATTTGCAATCACCGTGGGAATCACGGCGCTTGCAATTACGGTTCCGACCACGTAGGAGTACTGAGCTTGGGTGATGATCTGATGGTTCAATCCGAAGAGCGCCGAGATGGTGCCGAAGGTAAGGCCGGTGGACATCATCAGGGTGTAATAGGTGCCTTCAGCACCTCTGTAGCGATAGGCGCGCACGGCCGGGAAGACGGCGATGGACTTCGTGAGCATCTTCCCCGCAAAGAGAATGAGCACTGCAACTGGAGCAGCCAAAAGCGCTGAGACTGAAACGAAGGAGCCGGCGCGAATGAAGTAGAACGGCGTCAGGAAGCCGAATGTCAGCGTTCGCAGGCGTCGAATCAGTACGTGGTCTTTGCCTACAGTGCCAGCTAATACCATGCCGACTAAATAGGCAGGCAGTACCGCTTCGCTTCCAGCCCAAACCGCCAGGCCGCCGAGTGCGAAGAGGAAAAACAAGATGTACTTGGCTTCCAGTTCTGAGACCCGGCCTCCATACTTTTTGAAGAACCGCGGTGTGAGAAAGGGAAGAACGGTAAAGGCCACAACCGAGACGCCGACAAAGATGAGCGTCTTCATGGTGAATGGCGAGAAGATCAGTCCCAACGCGATGACCGTGCCAAGGTCGTTCACAAAGCAGGCGGCGAGAATCGCTTTGCCGTATTCGGTTGTGTTGAAGCCCAACTCCAGCATGACGGCGTAGACAACGGCAACCGACGTTGTTGAAAGCGCCACACCACACAGCCAACTGGCCATCATTCCCCAATGCAGCAGGAAGTGCGCAATCAGCGTGCAGCCAATGAAAGGGCCAAAGAATCCGGCGAGCCCGATGATAAGAGCCTCGCGCCACTTGGTCTTGAAAATCGTTGGATCGAGTTCAGCTCCGGCAAGAAAGGTGAGGACGATGGCCCCGGTTCCTGCCAAGAATGTAATCCACTGGGTATTTCCCAGCAGGCCTCCAGTGCCAAGAAAAGCGCCGATGATGAGCTGCGCCACCGTCCCGACGACGATCTCCGACAATGCGGTGGACACACGAAACCAGATGGCGAGCAAAGTCGCAATCAGCGCGAGGCCAACCCACAAAGCGGATAGAACCCATGGATTCGTCATGGATCCAATCTCCTAGATTGTCATTCAGGGATCGTGCCGGGGACATGACTCCGCAACAGGATTCCCTGTCAGGAGTCATCATCTGTCCGGTCTAACGGAGGGGACAGCGGTTAAAGGTGAACTCCCTCACCCTTAGCAATGCCCCCATTGTAGGTGCGGTGAAACTTCAGTGTCAAGTGCGCGCTGTCACAGCGGTTCATCTATTCACCAAACCAGTCCAAGCGCAAGATCACTCTGGAATCTGTACGCTTGGACCATCGTCGCATCCAGCAGCAATTAGGTTTCTCACTGTTGTCAAGAAGCGCGATACGGAGGGCGATTGGGCATCTGAAAGCGTGAACTTCCAGATCACATTGTTCTTGAGCTGAATCTGCAGGATGACACTACCGCTAATCCCACTTGCGGCATCCACTACAGACAGTCCGTTGGTGGGTGCATAGCGGATCGCCATTTCGTATGGGTCGTTTCTTTCTCCGGCGCCAGTAGAAACCGCAATCAGCCGTCGGTTCGTGACCGCGATCAGGAGTGCTGGCGCGGAGCGTGACCTTATGAAAAACCAAGTCTGCTCTTTCACTTGGAAAGTGGGCTGGCAGTACTGCTGATAAAGAACCTCATCTGGATCAAGCTCTCCAGTCAATTCACGAAAGCAGCGGGCAGATGAATGCAGAACCGTGTGCTGCATTGCGAGCACAGGGCCATTCAGTTCTGTAGATTTGAGCCACTGTGACCTAAGGCTGTGAAGAAACCGATTGAACAATCTCTGATGTACTGTGCAGTAACGAAACTTCCCAGATGCAGTTGCAACGTGAAACTGAACGACGCCATAGAGCAAGGATTTTTGCAACTCAACCGCAATTAGCGCGTTCAGTGGCGTCTCAAACAATCCCTCGTGAGATGCAGGATGGGAATAGACCAGTAGGCGGTCACGCTTCAGCAGATAGATTCGTGGCGAGTACTCAGGCGGTTGCCAAAAGGCATCTGTATCACCTGGCATGAAAAGAGCGGCCAGCCATTCATCCTCCGAAGGCACGCCTGGAAAATCACCTGGAACGTCCGACCTGCTGCAAATTTCATATGCAAATCGATATTGTCTTGAATCGGTGCTCAGCATGAATATTCCATGTGTCCATCAAAAGATCGTCTCTACATTCCATGGCGCGCTTACACTTCGATGACCGGCGAGCAGCAGCAGAATCAATGTTGCCGCGCTACGTTCTTCATCGCTAGTCAGATGCCGGCGCAACGCATCATGCCTGAGCGCGTACCGCTGCAAATCCTCTGCGGTTCTCTCCAATAAGGCGGCGTGAGAGCGAATCAGCACCTGTGCTGCCACGCACGTGCCGAGCATTTCCGCGACGAGGGTCAGATGTTGAAGACAACATGCTGGCAGTCTCGATTGATGGGCGGCAAGCGCTTCTCTGGCAGTGGATGCGGCATCCTTTACAGCTTTCCTCTCAGCATTATTGCGGACCTCACAGATTCGGCATGTCGTGGTTGTCGGCAGGAATTCCTCAAGATCGGTCGAAGAGCAAAAGCCGTTCAGCATCCCGTGAGACACGTCCATAAGCTTTGCAGCGATGTGATGTGCAAGCGCCGGATAGGACGTGCAGACGCCATATGGAGACGAGATGTTTTCGTATTGCCAAGTGTGGAGTGGGCAGAATCCGTTTCTCTGCGCGTGCTCTTGTTGCGTTTCCTCATTGATGGTTAAGTCGTACTGGTAGCGACTCAGAAATTTGAAGACGGCGTCAAGGATGGCTCCGCAGATTCGGCATCCGCACTTCTTGTCGATACTCAATGTGAACTCGGTATCAACCGCATGCGATGCTGTCGTTGCCTCCAGCGGCACGTGATCAGGCGTGCTGCCGCTGTCTCTCTGGAGTTTCTGAAGCCGTTCGATGAGAGCTTCATGGGAAGTGCGATTTCCGTCTGTCTGGGTTGCAGAATCCTCATCCGCAAGGAATGCCGCCACACGGCGATACATATTATCGAGGAAGTGTCTGGCCCGCTCTTCGGTGAGAAATCGTGACAACTCCGTTTCAAATGCGCCGAGACCGTTCTTCTCGCCATGCCTGTCACCTTCTGACTCTTTTTCAGCGAGACCGAGTCGAGCGGACAATGAGAAGATGCCGGGTATCTCTGAAAAATGGTGATGGCTCAGCCGTTCTCGTATATAGGCTAGTGTCGTCGCCTGATCTTCCTGGTTTACTGTGTCTCGCTTATTCACGACGACAAACAGCTTTTTCTTTGTGTGGCTAATTTGCTCAAGAAGATTGTCTTCCTCTTCTGAGAGGGCACTATCGTAGCTGGTAACCAGGATGAAGGCATCTGCCTCTGGAATGAACTGTTCGGTGGTTCGCGTATTCTCTCGAATCGAGGAGCCGAGGCCGGGGCTATCCACAAAGAAGTAGCCGCGCCGAAGAATCTCAACCGGCAGTTGAATTTCCGCAAATGCGATTCCTTTGGCGTTTCCGGGGTTCGATCGTTGTGTGACATAGTCTTCCAACTGCTCTAGCGGAATTTCTTTCTGAAAGTTCGAGTTGGTGAAATGGATCAGGACTTTTGCACGACTTCCATATCGGATCGTCGTGATGACGGAGGTCAGCGGAACAATTCCTGTCGGCAAATAGCTCCGCCCCAGAATCGCGTTGAGCAACGTCGATTTTCCACGGTTGAACCTTCCAACGACCAAGAGATTGAACCTGTCCTCTGCCAGCCGCACGAGAAGATCGTGCCCAGCAGACCGCAGATTCACATCGGCGGTATCGATGGACAGCGCCGAACGGATCAGGTCCGCTATTGCGAATTTCTCCTCTTCATACTCTTTGAGATCCATGGTGTTTTATGAAAGCGCTGTGCGGCAGGTTTCGCTCACGCTTTTCTTGTGACAGATAACGTTCACCTCCTCTCCGAGAATATGGTGTAGAGTGCGTCTGAGTAGTGATGACCAATTGGGTTTGCGCCAAAGCTACCTCTTACCTCCAGTTCGTAGGGGGTATTACGAATTGCTGAATCGCGTGCCACCTGATTCAAGCACTGCAATCAGCGCATTCTTGGATTCCGAAGAGATGGGCATCTCACGGATTCCGTGGATGGTGTCCGCAAGTGGGTATTCATACTCTTTGCGCGCAATCTTTCCGTCTTCCCAAACGGCGTAGCATGCCAACGGACGGCCTGTCTTGGATTGTCCAAGACTCCCTGGGTTCAGGATCGTCGTTAGGCCCACCCGCTTGAGAAAAGGTGTGTGGGTGTGGCCTACAACGAGCATGTCGGCGTTGATCCAATCCACCTGATTTAGCCACAGCTCGGATTCTTCCGGGCAGTATCCAAACAGCGGGTCGGTGGGCATGGCATGAACCAGGTAGAACTGCGTTGAATCCGCCGTGACTTCGCGCTGAATCGGAAGGTTTCTCAGATAAGAGAGATCCTCTTCGTTGCACACACTGAGTGTGTAACGGAGAGTCTCATCAGCCAGCTTCTTGAATGCCGGCGAACATTGCGGATCAACCGAGAAACCTGCCGCGTGATCGTGATTGCCACGGACCGCAAGAGTTGCGTGGTGCTTTACCCACTGGACGACCTCGTGCGGCTTGGGGCCGTAGTCCACCAGATCACCAATACACCAAAGTTGGTCATAGCCCCTCTCCGGCAATGCTCGAAGCGCCGCCAGATTGGCGTGAATATCAGAAATAATGACGATCTTCATAAGCCCTCGACAGTTCATGGGCGTGCAACTGCGCCAAAAAGAGCAGTTGCGAACCCAGTTTTTCGAGGTCTTTGTCTGGGCAGGAGACTCCCCGACGAAACCTCGTCAGGGGTCATCATCCGCCCATCCATTCGATCAAGGATGGAACAGCGTTTTAGGCGAACCCCTTCGCCTGCCCATATAGAATGCCAAAATACGCACACAGGATAGCAGAGTTTTCTACTGTACCCAAAGAGGTGTCTGCCTTTTCTTGGCAAACGTGTTTAGATTGTGAAAGATAGGTTTACCGCAAATCAATGCGTGCCCGTTGGGCGGGTAGATGGAGGCCTCCCGCCTTGGCGGGAGCGCGAATGAGGGTGGGCAAACGGGCAAAAGCGAAAAAATGCGGAGCCGGTCTTGTGGCCCCGCATAGTGTGTCCTAATTGGTCGGACCGTTAAGCCGCTACTCTCTTTGCGGTCTTTGTCGTGGCTTTCATGGGCGGCTTGGGCGTATCCCTTTTCGCCGCTTTCGCCTTTTCTTTGGAGGCGAACTCCTGCTTGACCGTGGCCGTGATTGCGGCCACGTCCACCTTGTAAAACTCGGCGGTATCGCGCAGAACGTGCGCGGCGTTGCCGCGCGAGGCCGTGAGCAAGACGACAGCTTCGACCACGGCGCGACCAAGCGTTCCCTCGTCTGCGCGGCGAAGAAAAGCCGTGAAGAGCTTGCCAACCGATTCGTTCTCCTTGGCCTTCTTGATGCCGTGCTGCTTGGCGAGAATCGCGGCGCGGTTCTCGTCCAGAAAGTTGACCATGCGTTCGGCCAAAAACAGCAGGTCGCGTTTCATCAACCGCACCGGAACCGCCGCGCTAATGGCAGAGAGAACACGCAAGCCGGTTGCGTTTGCAATGGCTTCCTCCCTGCGCCGCTTCTCCTGTTCGGTCTTGAATTGCGCATCGTTGGTGCTTGCACTGTTGGCCTTCTTTGGTTGGTGTACGGGGCAAGCGGGATTGGCGCAGACTTTGTGCATCGTGCCAATCTCGCCACCTTCGGTAACGATGGCATCGGTGGTGAACTTGCACACCTTGAACTCCGGGCGCTTTGCCTCGTCGTTGGACTTCGGCTTGTCGTCGCGGATGGCGGTGTACTTATTGCGCGGCAATACCGGGCTGCCTTCCCTTTGCGTCCCGTAAGCCGTGCTGATCTGCACAAGCTGCGGCTTAGCAGCGATGGTCTTCGCCACCTGCGCCGAGACCTTGGCCTGATAGCAGCCTGGATCGGTACATTGGTCGCCCTGTTTGCCGAGGTCGTCGCCGAAAAGCAGCTTGTTGTGGCCGGTGCGCTTGGGGCAGTCGGCGCAACTGCCCGCCGTGGAAACAAGCTGCGCGTCGCGCTTGTCGAAGGGCGCGTCTTTGAGGATGAGCAATACATTCGTCTCAATCCAGAATTGCAGATTGCGCACCGGCAGAAGAATCCGCGCCGGATTCTGGCCGCCGTTGTAGGCTTCCTTGAAGCAAGCCGAAAGCGCCTGTCCCTGCTGGTCGGCGGGCAACTTCGCCAGTAGCAGCGCGTGGCCCACACCGATTTCGTTGGCGTAGAACGCATCGACCGCAGCAGGTACGAGTTCAACCAATTTCAGGCGGGAGGCGACGAAGGTCGCGGATTTTCCAACACGTGCGCCTATCTGCTCGATGCTGTACTTAGGCTCCTCTAGTGCCAATAGCCGCGCGAAGCCTTCGGCCTCTTCCATTGGGTGAATCTCGGCGCGAATCAGGTTCTCGACTAGCTGCGCCTCCAAAACTTCGGCGTCGCTCATCTGCTTGATGCGCACCGGCACGGTGACGGCTTCGGCCATCTGCGCGGCGCGGTAACGCCGCGCACCGGCCACGATCTCGAATCCGTTTTCAGTGAGTGGCCGGACAAGCAGGGGCGAGAGCACACCCTGGCTGCGAATGCTGGCGGCGAGTTCTCGAAGACTAACATCATCAAAGACACGGCGGGGGTTGGTCTTCGATTCGTTGAGCAGAGCGAGCGGAAGCTCGCGGTATTCAGTGGCATTGATAACGGTCGTTTCCATGATTCATTGCTCCTTTCGAGCGGTTGAAAGGTGAGGGCGCGCGGAGCGGGGACACGTCGGGCGTGAATCCACTCCGCAGGGAGCGGACTAGCCACGAATCGACTTGTCCGTAAAGGCTTCGAGGAATCCTTGGTCGCGGATGTTCCTGTCCCACTGCCGCGCAAAGGTTTCATGTTGCCGGTGGAGGTCGGGAACGAAAACATAGTTCTCACCGTCCCGATAGCGCGAATACTGCTCGACTCCGAGATAGTCATTCCGAAAATAGAAACTCGATAATGACAAACCGCAGAGCGGCGGTTTCGACAACTCGAAGCACATCTCCGGGTCGCGCATCAGGTCGCCGTTCTGTTCGCCGTAGTGCGCGATGGAGATTGCGGGCAGTCCGGTCGGCCCTGGCTCCGGCGTGGCCTCGATGACAAGGGCCATGTAAGGCGGATTCTCAATCTTGAGGTAGAGCGTGGGCCGGTAGTCTCCGGCCCGCTCAAGAATGCGAAGGATGGTTTTCATTACGCCACCTCCGCCATTTCGTTCTGTGCCTCTGACGCGGCGACAGAAGCGGCGGACAATTTGCCGCTCGTCTCGCCGGTGATGGCGTCAAGAATGACCGCCGATGTGCGCTGGATGACTTCAAGACTTTCGGCCAGAAGCGCCGCGTTTCCTGCGTACATCTGGATGTAGTCCGAAGAGGCGCGGCCCATCTCAAGGCCGATGGATTGGCCCACGATGAACGCGACGGCCTCGGCTTCGGTCTCGCGCACTGTGGCGGTGGTCATGGTGCGGCGGTCACTTTTATGCAAAAGTTCATGCGCCGTTTCATGGACCAAACAAACCAGAGTTTCGGCGGGCGTCTGGCCGGGCAGGATGGCAATCCTTCCGCCGTAGCTGATGCCAAGAGCGGGCGCGATGTTCTCGTTGTATTCGAGCGCGATATTCTGCGAATCGAGAAAAGCAATCAGCCGGTCGCGGTGTTCGCCCACTTCGCCGGTAATGTTGTGCTCGAACTCTGGAAGCTCTGCGCCTTCGGTCTGCTCCACGTCGAAAACGTAGACGGCGCGGAAGCCGATCAGAACGGGCGCGGGCTTGGCGTCGTCATCGTGTGCGCGGTTGCGGTCGGCGTCGTCTCTCTTGCGGCGTTGTCCAACCATCGGGGCGAGAATCTGAATACCCTTTTCGCCGCGTTTCACAAACCGGCCCAACTCCTTCCATGAGTGGAACCCGGCAACTCTGGTTGCCGTTGGACGCTGCCGTGCGATGCTCATGATGTTGCCAAAAGAGTAACTATGGAAACGGGCCATCGCCGCGAGATACGCGGTCAATGTTTCGCTCTTGCCCGCTTCAAGCTGCTGGAGTAGGTAATCCACGGCCTGCTTGATGAGTTGCTGCGTGGGGTTGTCGCGCTGCGTGGTGCGCTGCTGGTAAGGGGAAACACTTGGTAGCGCCGCATTTTTACTGTGCGGCGCGGTGGTGGTGTTACTGCTGGTGTAAGGCATAATCTTCGCTCTCCTGTGGTGCCCGCGTGGGGCGGAATTTGAAGGAGGGCGTCTCAACTCAAACCCAATTTCTTTGTTTGAGTGCCCCCGCTTCATGTCTTGCGCGGCGGGCAGGGGCGCGGAGGGTTCGGTCAAGGGCGCGGCATTTCGCGTTCATCGCAGCGTAGCGGAGACCCTTGACGGGTTCCGACCGCCTCTGCCATAAAGCCGCATGAAGCGGGGGCACTTGAACGAAGAAGAAATTAGGTTCTCTTCCGAATGGACTTGGGGAGGGGCGTTGCGGGGAAGGAACGGACCCGCATGGATGGGAAGCGGAGAACGCTGGCAAGATCGGCGGTCGAAGCGGGGGAAGGGCGGAGCATCCTTCCCGCAAAGATGGGGATTCTCAGAGGATAATCAGGAAATTCTCTGTCATGTTTGATTCGATTGGGTTTACAGTGTAGATAGGTGTATCCGAGCAAAAACAAGAACGCCCCGTCTCCGAGGCGTTCAAAGGTCGCTCATTGAGCGGAGCCTTACGACGAAAGCTTACTAAGAATAGTCGGGCAATCGCCGCTCAAGTACACTAATGACTTTTTACAGCACTGTGCCTGTGAAGTCAATGGAGATTGTTCATGTCAGAAAGTGGCGTTTCTACCCAGCCGTATGTGCTGGGACTTGACCTTGGTTCTGCTTCGCTGGGTTGGGCGCTGATTGGTATTGACGCCATGGAGAAGCCCTCCACTCTGATTCGCGCCGGTGTCCGCATATTTGAACCAGGCGTAGATGGTTCGGCGCTGGATATTCAGCAGGGAAAAGACCAATCGAAGGCAGTTGACCGCCGCGAAGCCAGGTTGCGTCGTCGCCAACTGCGCAGGCGCGTGGCGCGGCAGCGCGAGTTGTTTGGTGTCCTGCAAGGGGCAGGTCTTTTACCAACTGACGATACCCAAGGAACAGGAATCGGTTCGGAGCAACGGCATCGAATTCTCAACAATCTCGACGTGACTCTTACAAATCGGTATAGAAACGGCGCGGATCAGGAAACATTTGCCCAGATGCCGCTCTATGCGCTTCGCAAAAAAGCCCTCTACGAGCCACTCGCGCTGGATGAACTGGGCCGTATTTTCTTCCACCTGAGCCAGCGTCGTGGCTTCCAGTCCAATCGCAAGGATGTCAAGAAAAAGACGAAGGATTCTGAAGACCAGGGACAGGTCAAGTCAGCAATCCACGAACTCGAACAGGCTATCGAAGCGGCCGGCGCACAGACGCTTGGCGAGTATCTTGCCGGACTTGATCCGCATGAGCAGAAAGTTCGTCGCCAATGGACCGGCAGGAAGATGTTTGAAAAAGAGTTCCAGATGATATGGGACAAGCAGAATGAATATCACACGGCTCCTCTTACACCGGAGTTACACGACCGAATCTGGAGCCTGCTTTTCTTTCAGAGGCCCGTTGCGGCGCAGAAACATCTTGTGGGCAAATGCGAACTGGAGCCGGATAAACGCCGTGCGCCGTGGGCCGCGCTTTTGGCGCAGCAGTTCCGGTTGCTGCAGAAAGTCAACGACCTCCGGCTAATCGGAGAAGACGGAAACGAATTGCCATTGAATGAGGATGGACGTGCTGCCGTCTTCGATCTGCTGGAGAATCACGGTACGCAGAGCTTTGCAAAGATCAAGCAGCACCTTGGCCTGCCCAAGACAGCACAGTTCAACCTGGAACGCGGCAAGGCAAAGGAACTGAAAGGCAACGTCACAGCGCAGTCCATGCGCAAGGTCTTTGGCGAACGCTGGAAGGAGTTCTCGGAGGGGAAGCAAAACCAGATTATCGAGAATTGGCGCAACAGCGAAAAGGATGAGGAGCTGAAGCGCGAAGCAATGGAACATTGGGGGCTGGATGAAGCTGGCGCGAACGCGCTGGTGAATGAAAAAGCCCCTGGCGACTATTGCTCATTGTCTCTTGTGGCGCTCGGCAAGATTCTTCCCTTGATGCGAGCAGGGAAATCTTTCAAGGAAGCCGAGACAGAAATCTACGGCAACCGGTTTTCCGGAGCCGCGGTTCATTCCATCATCCCCGTGTTGCGTCCGAATCGCAAGCATTTTCGCAACGGCACACCGCCGCCCCAAGACCCACTCATGGCCAGCATTGCCAATGGGCTGAGGAATCCTGCCGTCGAGAGGTCCATCACGGAAATGCGGAAGGTGGTCAATGCCATTGTGCGCGAGTACGGAAAGCCTTGTGAAATCCGCATTGAACTGGCACGCGAGTTGAAAAAGCCGCGGTCGAAGCGACTGGATGAGACTGCACGCAATCGCAAGCGCGAGGCGGAGAATAAGGCATTGGCTGAACGTATGCACAACGAGTGCGGAACGCCCCAAAACCCGTCCCGTAACGATCTGGAAAAAGCAAAGCTGTGGGTTGAACAGCAAGGTGAATGTCCATACACCGGACGGTCGCTCCCTTTTTCCCGCTTGTTCGATGATAACAACGGCTTCGATGTAGATCATATTCTTCCGCGCAGCCGCCACCCGGACGATTCCTACCAGAATAAAGTTCTGTGCTGGGGCGATACGAACCGCATGGTAAAGCGCAACCAGACACCCTACGAGGCGTTTGCCGAGCAGGACCCGGAGAACTGGCATCAGATTCTGGCGCGCGTAGCGCGATGGAAGAATCCTGGAAAATTGCGGAAATTTGAGATTCGCAGTACTGACGATCTGGCGGAGTTCAGTTCGCGTCAATTGAATGACACGCGCTATACCAGCCTGCTTGCCGCAAGACTGCTGAGCACGCTTTATGGTGGAAGAGATGTGGCGGAGAATGGCGGCAAGCGGCAAATCATCTTCGCTTCGACCGGATCCGTAACCGCAACCTTGCGCCGGAACTGGGGCTTCGAGCAGATTCTGCGCAATATTATTCCCCCCGAACCAAGCGAAAGCACTGGAAAGCCGAGAACCGATCACCGGCATCATGCCATCGATGCCATCGTGATTGCGCTTACACGGAATGACGTGATTCAGTCTATGGCGCGGGCGTCCGCGTTGGAACCCTGGCAGCCGGGTACACGAAGCTGGCGTCATGTACCGCAGCCTTGGTGCACGCCGGATTTCTTCCGCTCGGTCGAGGAGCAGGTTCGAGAAATGCTTACCTCCCATCGGCCCGAGCATAAAGTCAGCGGAGAACTGCACCAAGGATCAAACT
>Ga0224531_1000545_pt1 | contig 18446 bp, 16 predicted proteins | sample CBST100metaG_FD_179876 | JGI IMG/M metagenome (GOLD analysis project Ga0224531, IMG submission 179876) | Peat soil microbial communities from Stordalen Mire, Sweden - C.B.S.T100 | ecosystem: Environmental > Terrestrial > Soil > Wetlands > Peat | place: Sweden: Norrbotten County, Stordalen Mire...
CCGGGGATGCTGTCCGGCGGGCAGCGGCAGCGGGTGGCGATGGGGCGGGCGATCGTTCGACAGCCGGCGGCCTTCCTGATGGACGAGCCGCTCTCCAACCTCGATGCCAAGCTGCGCGTGCAGATGCGCGCCGAACTCAAGCTGCTGACCGCGCGGCTGGGCGTGACGACGCTGTACGTGACGCACGACCAGGTCGAGGCGATGACCATGGGCGACCGCGTCGCCGTGCTCAAGCCGGTGCAAACCACCGGCGAGTGCAACCTGCAGCAGGTGGACACGCCGCAGGCGCTGTACGACCATCCCGCCAACCTATTCGTCGCCGGCTTCGTCGGTAGCCCGGCGATGAATTTCCTGCGTGTGCGGCTGGCGATGGCGGGAGACGATTTGGTCGCCGAATGCATCGGCGCCGGGCCGCGCTTCATGGTGCCGGCGGAGGTCCGGGCACAGCGCCCCGGGCTGGCAGCGCAGGCGGGACAAGAGGTGATCCTCGGGGTGCGACCCGAATCGTTCCATCTCACCGCCGGAAAGCCGCTGATCACCGCTGAGATCCTCGTCACCGAGGCGCTCGGTTCCGACACGTTCGTGTTTTTCGATCTCGGCGCGACGATGGCGACGGGGGACATTGCTGCCGCAGCTGGGCTACCGCGGGTGACGGCGCGGCTGCCGCCGGATCGTCCGTGGCGGCGCGGCGACCGGCTGCCGCTGGGGGTGGACATGGCGCGGCTGCACTGGTTCACCGCCGAGACCGGCTTGGCCATCCACTGAGGCTGGCGCACCGTGGGTTTCGGAAGCCCGTTTGAAAATCCGGCCAGGCAGGTGAAAAGGATGGGCTAGGTAGTTTCCGAGCCTACCAAGTCGAGCCCCCCGGCGCTTATGGTGCCGTTGGGCTCACGGTGAAGGTCACAAGACGCCGCCGGGAGGGCCACTTCGATTAGCTTGAGCTGGAGCAGGATGCCGGCATCGCTTTCCGCTGCCGAGGCCAGATGATGCCGCGGTGACCGCCGCGCGAGTCCGAAGACCAATCAGGTTAATCCCGGAAGGGGCATGCCATGCTTCTGGTCGTGTCAGCACTCAAGGGCTATGCCATAGAAGCGAGCGACGGCAGGCTTGGAACCGTCAGCGATTTCCTGTTCGACGACGTCACCTGGAAGGTGCGCTGGCTGGTTGTCGATACCGGAGCGTGGTTGACTGGGCACAAGGTCCTGGTCCACCCGTCGGCTATCGGGCAAATGGACAACGACCGGCGGCGGCTTCCCGTGGCGCTGACGAAGGCGCAGGTCGAGGCGAGCCCCGACATCCTCCAGGACCAGCCGGTATCACGACAGATGGAGGACCATCTGTATGACTATTATGGGTGGGATCCCCGTTGGGGTGGCAGCAGCTATTTTGGCACGAACCCGGGCGCGATCGCCTCACCCTTGTCGCCGCCGCCCTACTTCGCCGGAGCAGCGGTGCGTGAGGCCGCCGGCGACGATCCCCGTGCAGATGACGGAGATCCGCACCTGCGCAGCATTGCTGTCGTTACAGGCTATCATATCCACGCCAGCGACGGTGAGATCGGCCATGTCGAGAACTTCCTGGTTGATGATGCCCGGTGGGACGTTCGCTACCTCATCATCGACACCAGAAACTGGTGGCCTGGACAGCATGTCCTGATCTCACCCTATGCGGTGCAGGATATCAGTTGGCCGGATCACCAAATCCGGCTCGACGTCGCCCGTGACCAAGTCAAGGCCAGCCCGCCGTGGGACCCGCTCGACAAGATCGATCAAGCATACGAGAGGCGGCTTCACGACCATTACGGATGGTGTGGTTATGGGTTCCAGTGACGGCGCCATGACGGCCGTCTGGGGCATTTCCGTGACATCGGTCGAGGTCCGCGACAAGGCCGCGGCTTGAGACCCAGCGCCAGCAACGGCGCTATCTTTCGCTTTCATCTGGCATTCCAAGCCAGCAGAAGCACGCCCAGCGTGCTCCCTCAGCGCCGTGCAACGCGGCAGCCGTCGTCGGCGACCGGCGATGGGTCCAGGCCCCATGATTCAGCTCGGAGAACGGAGATACACATGGCATACCCTGACGCCTTCGCCTTGAAGAACTCGGGGCTCAATGCGTTTCTCTTTGCCGACGTCGGCACCGAGCTGAATGGCTCAGGGCTCACGATCCTCTCGGTTCTGGCGCGACTTGGACAGGACCCCTGGGCAGAGGCAGCGCGGTGGGCCAAATTGCCGAAGGCCGCGGCTGTCGATTGCTTGACCCAGAGCATTACCCGGATGCCGTTGGGTCCGCGGGCTCTCGCTGACGCGCGCGCAACCGCCGCACGGCTTATCCTGCTCCTGCCCTCGCAAACCCAGAAGCCAGCGCAAAGCACGAGCGCGACGGTTAGCACCGCGGCGGCACCGAACTGGCTAGTGATAACATTCCTGTACGGTGCTCTTGCCTTTGGGCTGGCGGTCAACATGATCATGATGCCGAGGCCACCTGCCGCGGTGGCTACGCCGATTGAGCAGACCGTCCATCACACACTCTGACAGATCAAATCGCACTGAGAGTCTGTGAACCTTTTGAGCGGCACAGGGCCGCATTCCGCCTGGTGTGCTATCGTGCGACCGATCACCCACCACTATCGCAGGTGACGAATGAGTGACGCAAAAAATACGTCCGTAAAAGTAAGTCCCATGGCTGGCAAACCGGCCACGCCAGAAATGCTGGTGGACGTGCCCAGACTTGTTACAGCCTACTACACCAACGTACCTGATTCTTCGGTACAGGCGCAGCGGGTTGCGTTCGGCACCTCGGGGCATCGGGGATCCGCCTTTGAACGCACTTTCAATGAATGGCATGTCCTGGCCATCAGCCAGGCCATTTGTGATTACCGCAAGCGGCATGGCATCAGCGGCCCGCTGTTCCTCGGCATTGACACGCACGCGCTCTCCGTGCCGGCTTGTGCCAGCGCGCTCGAGGTGCTGGCGGGCAACGCTGTAGAGGTCATGCTGGCGAACAAGGACGAATACACGCCCACTCCTGTGATTTCTCACGCCATACTCGTCTACAACCGCGGTCGCGATACCGGGCTGGCGGACGGCATTGTCATAACGCCTTCGCACAATCCGCCCGACAGCGGCGGCTTCAAGTACAACCCGCCCAACGGCGGCCCGGCAGACAACGACGTCACGGGATGGATCGAAGCCAGGGCCAATGCGTTTCTGGAAAGCGACCTCCAGGGCGTGAAAAGGATTCCCTTTGAACGGGCCCAGCGCGCCGCGACCACGCACCGGCATGACTTTCTCAATACCTACGTCAGCGATCTCGCCAGCGTACTCGATATGGATGCGATCCGCGGCGCGAAGATCAGCATGGGCGTGGACCCGCTTGGTGGCGCCGGAGTTCACTACTGGGGCCCGATTGCCGAGCGCTACGGTTTGAATCTCACGGTTGTGAACGAAGTCGTCGATCCAACCTTCCGGTTTCTGACGGTCGATTGGGATGGCCAGATTCGCATGGATCCGTCCTCGCCGTACGCAATGCAGAGCTTGATCGACCTCAAGAATCGCTTCGACATCGCCTTCGCCTGCGACACCGACCATGATCGGCATGGGATCGTCACCAGGAACGCGGGGTTACTGCCGCCCAACCATTACCTTTCGGTCGCCATTTTCTACCTCTTCCAGCATCGGCCTAACTGGAGCAAGGATGCGGCGGTTGGCAAGACGGTCGTCAGCAGCCAGATGATTGATCGCGTCACGGCGAAGCTCGGCCGGAAGCTCTACGAGGTTCCGGTCGGTTTCAAGTGGTTTGTGGATGGCTTGCTCGACGGCTCGCTTGGCTTTGGCGGCGAAGAGAGTGCGGGGGCGTCTTTTATCCGTCTGGATGGCCACGTCTGGACGACGGACAAAGACGGCATTGTCCCGGCTTTGCTGTCGGCGGAGATTACCGCGCGCATGGGCCGCGATCCCGGCGAAATCTACCGTGACCTTGCGCGCGAGTTCGGTGAACCTGTTTACGATCGTGTCGAGGCGCCAGCTACTCCGGAGCAAAAGCAAAAGCTGGCGCAGCTCTCACCGCAGCAGGTACTGTCTGCGGAACTGGCCGGCGAAAAAATCCAGAGCATCCTCACCAAGGCTCCTGGCAACGGCGCACCCATCGGAGGTTTGAAGGTGAGTACCGAAAGTGGATGGTTCGCGGCGCGTCCATCCGGTACCGAAGACATCTACAAGATATATGCTGAGAGCTTCCGTGGCGCGGAGCATCTGGGCCGCATCCTGGCGGAAGCACACGTGATCGTCGGTGCCGCGCTAGCGGCGCCCATGCCGCAGCCGGAGACGGCGTCCGGGACAAATACGAAGGCGAAGCCATGAGCGAACAGGCCCAAGTCAGTCACCCGAAAGACCATCTTTTGTCCAAGAACGTAGAGGGATTCGATTCCCTGGCCGGGCTTGCCCTGGATATGCGTTCCTCGTGGAATCACGCCACCGACCGAGTGTGGCGGCAGTTGGATCCTGTGCTGTGGGATCTCACGCATAACCCTTGGGTCGTCCTGCAGACGGTCTCGCGGGAGAAACTTCAGCGTGCTTTGGCTGATCCGGCATTCCGCAAGACCGTTGACGATCTGGTGCAAGCGCGGCGAAATGCTGAGGAAGCGCCTGCGTGGTTTCAGAAAACCTATCCGCAATCCCCGCTGAGTTGTGTTGCGTATTTCAGTATGGAATTCATGTTGAGCGAAGCGTTGCCCATTTACTCAGGCGGACTCGGCAACGTGGCCGGCGATCAACTCAAGGCCGCCAGCGATTTGGGGGTGCCAGTCGTCGGCGTAGGATTGCTCTACCAGCAAGGCTATTTTCGCCAGGAAATCGATAAGGATGGCGCGCAACAGGCCCTCTACCCCTATAACGACCCCGGACAATTGCCGATCACCCCGCTGCGCAAACCGAATGGGGAGTGGTTGCGGTTGGAGATCGCGTTGCCGGGCTACTCGGTCTGGCTGCGCGCCTGGCAGGTTCAGGTCGGTCGTGTAAGACTGTACCTGCTGGACAGCAATGACGCAGCGAATTATCCGGCGCATCGAGGCATTACCAGTGAGCTTTACGGAGGCGGGCCGGAGTTGCGCCTCAAACAGGAAATGCTGCTCGGGATCGGCGGATGGCGATTGCTCGTGGCGCTCGGCATCAAGCCGGAAGTCTGTCACCTGAATGAAGGGCATGCGGCCTTCGCGGTACTGGAACGCGCCCATAGCTTCATGGAGGAAACCGGACAGACTTTCGAGGTCGCGCTCGCCGTCACCAGGGCGGGCAACCTTTTCACCACCCACACGGCGGTGGCTGCTGGCTTTGATCGTTTCGATCCATGGCTCATTGAGCAATACCTCGCCGGCTATGCACAAACACGGCTCGGTATGGCGTGCCACGATTTGCTGGCCTTGGGCCGCCAGAACCCGAACGACTCATCGGAACCTTTCAACATGGCCTACTTGGCGGTCCGCGGGAGCGGGGCGGTCAATGCCGTGAGTCGCTTGCATGAAAAGGTAGGCCGGCAGATCTTTCTGCCTCTCTTTCCGCGCTGGCCGCAGGACGAAGTTCCGGTTGGGCATGTGACCAACGGAGTCCACATGCCGACTTGGGACTCGGCTCCAGCCGACGATCTTTGGACGGCGGTTTGCGGCAAGGACCGCTGGCTGGGGATGATGGAAACCATGGAGCAAGACATTCGTCGTGTCTCCGACGGCAATCTCTGGCAATTTCGCACGACCGCACGCACGGCGCTTGTTGAATACGCTCGCGAACGATTATCCCGGGAACTGGCCGTGTCAGGCGCATCGCCCGAGGCGGTTGACGGTGCGAAGCATCTGTTTGATCCAGGCACGTTGACGCTGGGCTTCGCACGCCGTTTTGCAACGTACAAAAGGCCGAACCTGCTGCTGCACGACCGCGAAAGACTGCTTCGTCTATTGACCAATCCTCGACGCCCGGTGCAACTCATCATCGCCGGCAAGGCGCATCCGCAGGACGGTGCGGGACAGGCCTTGATTCACGAATGGATAAATTTCATCCGTCAGCCGGAAGTCCGGCCCCATATCGTCTTCCTGAGTGACTACGACATGCTGTTGACCGAGCACCTGGTGCAGGGAGTGGACGTCTGGATCAACACGCCACGGCGTCCCTGGGAGGCTTGCGGTACGAGTGGCATGAAGGTGCTCGTCAATGGCGGCCTCAATCTCTCCGAGTTGGATGGCTGGTGGGCGGAAGCCTACACGCCTGAAGTTGGCTGGGCGCTGGGCGACGGCCAAGAACATGGCGACGACCCAGCCTGGGACGCGACCGAAGCGGAAACCCTGTACGACCTGCTGGAACGGGACGTAATCCCGGAGTTCTATGCTCGCGATGCGAATGGCATTCCGACCGCCTGGGTGGCACGGATGCGGGAAAGCATGGCGCGATTGACCCCGCGCTTTTCCACCAACCGCGCGGTGCGCCAATATTCGGAGCAACACTATCTCCCGGCGGCGGCTGCCTACCGTGAGCGCGCGGCGAACAAGGGCGCGATGGGCAGGCAAGTGGTCGATTGGCAGCATGCGCTGGATCGAAAGTGGGGCTCATTGCGCTTCGGCGACGTGCGAATCGAAAGCAACGCGGACCACCACGTGTTTGAAATCGAAATCTTTCTGAACGATCTCGACCCGAATGCGGTGCGGGTTGAACTCTATGCGGCCGGAATCGACGGCGGTGATCCCGTACGGATGGAAATGCAATGCGCACGACCGCAACCTGACGCATCCCGCCCCTGCCTCTATCGCGCGACGGTAGCCACCGCACGTCCAGCGAGAGACTACACGGCGCGCGTGGTACCGCTGCGCTCCGGGGTGGCGATTCCGTTGGAGTCCACCCGAATCCTCTGGCAACGATGATGACAATGCCACAGGATCTATTTGCCACGAACGGGGAACCACTTTGGAAAGATCCACAAACTTACCCCTTGAGCCTACGGTCCGGCGCCATATTTCTGGCTCGCTGAACAAACTGCGGGCCCAGGTCTGAGTAGTTTCCGAGGCTGCTCCAGACGATGTCCCGCCAGCTATGGTCTGGATTGAAGAGTCCTTATGCGCTGGCGTATCTGCCGCCAAGCCCAATGCTGCCGCGTGAGACTTAGTCCGCTTTGCCAAACCTGACGACCAGATCTGGCAGAGGCGACCGATCTGGATGCCTAGGTGAAGCAGGGGAACAGCGCCGTACGTGGGCCAAATTCCATCGCGGCCCACGCCAAGGCCTCGCTGGAAGTCGAAAGCAGATTCGAACCGTGACAGACGAGGAGTCACAACAAAATGACCGCAGTCACTTCAACGCAAGCGTCACCGAACCGCCCCGCTGGCAGCGAGTTTTCCGACAGGCAAGGGACACTGGGTTCCGACGAGTTGCGCAGGATGGACGCCTACTGGCGAGCCGCCAACTACCTGTCCGTTGGGCAGATTTATCTCTACGATAATCCGCTCCTGCGTGAGCCGCTGACGCTGGCTCATGTGAAGCCGCTGGTGGTCGGACACTGGGGCACGACGCCGGGCCAGAACTTCATCTATGTGCATTTGAACCGGGTTATCAAGAAGTACGACCTGGACATGTTCTACATCTCCGGGCCTGGTCACGGTGGCCCGGCGTTGGTGGCCAATACGTACCTCGAAGGCACCTACAGTGAGGTTTATCCAAACATCAGCCAAGACGAAGCCGGGCTGAAAAAGCTGTTCACGCAATTCTCGTTTCCCGGCGGGATTTCCAGTCATGTTGCGCCGACGACGCCAGGATCGATTCATGAAGGTGGCGAGCTGGGGTACTCGCTCAGTCATGCCTTCGGAGCCGCGTTCGACAATCCCCATCTGATCGTGGCCTGCGTCATCGGCGACGGTGAAGCGGAAACAGGCCCCCTGGCGACCGCATGGCATTCCAACAAGTTTCTCGACCCCGCTACCGATGGGGCCGTGTTGCCGATCCTGCACCTCAATGGCTACAAGATCAGCAACCCCACCGTTCTCGCCCGCATCGAGCACGAGGAATTGGAGCAGTTTTTCCGAGGCTGCGGCTGGACGCCCTACTTCGTGGAAGGGGATGAGCCGGAAAAAATGCACGAACTCATGGCCACCGTCATGGAAAAGGCCATCGAGGATATCCGGCAGATCCAAGAGAACGCGCGGAACAAGAACGACGCCACCCGGCCACGCTGGCCAATGATCGTCCTCAGATCACCCAAGGGGTGGACGGGACCGAAAGTCGTGGATGGCCTGCAAATTGAGGGCACCTTCCGGGCACATCAGGTGCCTCTGCTGGTCGATCCAGAGCATCCCGACCACGTCAAGCAGCTTGAAAGCTGGATGAAAAGCTACAAGGCCGAGGAGCTGTTCGATGAGAATGGCCGTCTCATATCGGAATTGGCCGAGTTGGCGCCCAAGGGCGACCAGCGGATGGGTGCCAACCCGCACGCCAACGGCGGCATTCTGTTGCGCGACCTCCGCATGCCGGATTTTCACCTGCACGCGGTGAGTGTGCCGTCTCCTGGCGCCGTTGACGCCCAAGATACGCTCGTGTTGGGCAAGTTCCTGCGTGATGTGGCCAAGCTGAATGACGAGCAGAGGAACTTTCGCATCTTCGGTCCAGATGAGACGGTCTCGAACATGCTCGGTGCGGTCTTTGAAGTCACAAACCGTCAGTGGGATGGCCGAACAGAAAAGAATGACGAATTCCTCGCACCCTCCGGACGCGTGCTGGATTCGATGCTCAGTGAGCACCAGTGCGAGGGCTGGCTGGAAGGATATCTGCTCACCGGGCGGCACGGGCTGTTCAACAGCTATGAAGCGTTCATTCGCATCGTCGACTCGATGTTCAGCCAGCACGCCAAGTGGCTGAAGGTGACGTCGGAACTGCCTTGGCGGCGGAAGATCGCATCGCTGAACTACCTGCTCGCCTCCCATGTCTGGCAGCAGGACCACAACGGCTTCACACACCAGGACCCTGGCTTTCTTGACCACGTGATCAACAAGAAGGCCGATATCGTGCGCGTCTACCTGCCACCCGATGCCAACTGTCTGCTGTCGGTCTTTGACCACTGCCTGCGCACCCGGCATTACGTCAACGTGGTGGTGGCCGGCAAGCACGCCCTGCCGCAATGGCTGACCATGGACGCCGCCGTTGTGCATTGCACGGAAGGCGTTGGCATCTGGCAATGGGCCAGCAACGACCAGAATGCCGAGCCAGACGTGGTCATGGCCTGCTGCGGCGACACGCCCACGCTGGAGATTCTGGCAGCTGTTTCCATTCTTCGCCAGCATCTGCCCGATCTGAAAATCCGGGTGATCAATGTCGTCGATCTCATGAAGCTGCAGCCCAGCACGGAGCATCCGCACGGGCTGAACGACACGGATTACGACTCGCTCTTCACCAAGGACAAACCCATCATCTTTGGCTTCCATGGGTATCCCTGGCTGGTCCATCGGCTGACCTATCGCCGGACCAACCGCAACCTCCACGTCCGGGGCTACAAGGAAGAGGGCACCATCACGACTGCCTTTGATATCCGGGTACAGAATGAGCTGGACCGCTTCCATCTGGTGCAGGACGTGGTGGATCGCCTGCCGCATTTAGGGAGCAAGGGTGCCTATCTGAAGCAGGTGATGCGGGACAAACTCATCGAGCACAAGAATTACATCGACAAGCACGGCCAGGACCTGCCGGAAATCCGGAACTGGAAGTGGGGCAACTCCAAATGACCGTGCAAGATCTCATAGACACGGCCAGGGCCCTTGTCGCCGGCGACAAGGGCCTGCTGGCGATGGACGAGAGTACTCCAACCTGCAACAGACGCTTTGCCAAATTGGGGATTCCCCAGACCGAGGAGGCCCGGCGCGCCTGGCGGGAATTGATTGTGACCACGCCCGGCCTTGGCGAGTGCATCAGCGGCGCGATCCTTTACGACGAGACGATCCGCCAACAGAAAAAAGACGGCACTCCGTTCATCAAGATCATCATCGATGCGGGCATCATTCCCGGCGTCAAGGTCGACATCGGGGCAAAGGACTTGGCGGGACACCCCGGAGAGAAAATAACCGAAGGCCTGGACGGATTGCGTGTCCGCCTCCAGGAGTATTTCCGAATGGGTGCCTGTTTTGCCAAGTGGCGTGCGGTGATTGCCTTGGGCGACGGCATTCCCAGCCAGGGTTGCATCGATGCCAACGCACAAGCGCTGGCCCGCTATGCCGCCTTGTGTCAGGAAGCCGGGCTCGTTCCCGTCGTCGAACCGGAGGTGCTCATGGACGGCGCGCATACCCTGGAGCGGTGCCGCGAGGTAACGGAGCAAATCCTGCGTGTGGTTTTCGACCAGCTTTACGCGCAACGGGTGACGCTGGAGGGGATGCTTCTGAAGCCCAACATGGTGCTTGCGGGATTGACCTGCCTCAGGCAGGAAACGGTGGACGAGGTTGCCGACGCCACGGTGAGGTGTCTCCTGCGGGTCGTCCCTGCTGCCGTTCCGGGGATTGCGTTCTTGTCGGGCGGCCAATCCGGCGAACTGGCCTCTGCCCGGTTGAATGCCATGAATGTCAGGTTCAAGGCACGAACGTCACCATTGCCTTGGGCGTTGGCGTTTTCGTTCGCCCGCGCCATCCAGCAACCGGCTTTGGAGATCTGGCAAGGCAACGAGGCCCACGTGGCGGCAGCACAGCAAGCTCTGTATCACCGAGCCAGGTGCAACCGGGCTGCGCGCCGCGGCGAATACGATGCCGCGATGGAAAGGCCGTGAGCGCGACAGCAAGTACGCTTCTGCGGCTTTACCTCGTCCGACACGGCGGAACCGAGTGGTCGCTTTCCGGCCAGCACACCGGCCGCACGGACATTCCACTGACCGCGCGCGGCGAGGACGAGGCGCGCGCGCTTGGAAAATGCTTTCGGGACATCCAGTTTGCCCGTGTGCTGACCAGCCCGCGGCAACGCGCGCGACGCACGTGTGAATTGGCCGGGCTGGGGCCGGCGGCCGAGATCCAGCCGGACCTGGCAGAGTGGGACTATGGCGATTACGAAGGACAGCGCACCGTCGACATTCGCAAGGAGCGACTGGGCTGGAATGTCTTTCGGGACGGCTGTCCGCATGGTGAAATGCCCGCGCAGGTTTCCGACCGTGCCGATCGGCTCATCGCACATCTTGGCGCCGTAGACGGAAACGTCGCGCTCTTCTCGCACGGCCAGTTCGGGAGCGTCCTGGCCATGCGATGGATCGGATTGCCGGTGGCCGAAGGGCAGCATTTCCCGCTCGGCCCGGCGTCGCTCAGCATTCTCGGCCCCGAACCCGGCCATCCCGAGGTCCGGGTCATCACGCTGTGGAACGCCGCCCCGGCATCGCTATCGGGTGGCTGACAAAAGCGGCGGCGCGGCTCAGCGGACGGCGGCGAGCACCCGCCTGGGGGCCAGCAGGAAAGGCGGCAGGTAGGCGGGAATGTTGCCGAAGGGCAGCACCTCCGGCTTGAGGTGGATGCCCAACACCTCGTGCATGAAGCGCCGACGCCGCCCGATGCGCTCCCAGGCTTCCGGATACCGGGCGGCGAACTCCGCCCGCAGGGCCTCGTCGGCAAGCGCGATCCCGTCCTCGATGTTGGAGGTGAAGAGCGGGCCGCCGGTCGCCGGGATCACGTCCACCTGCCATGCCATGCCCGAGGCCAAGGGAATCTCGCTGCCCCGCGTGACCGGGGAATGCAGCCACTCGTCAAGGTGGATGAGATGGCCGGGATTGAGCCGCACCCCGAAGAACGGACTGCCGATGATTTCATGCACGGCCGCGAAAAGGGCGCCTGCGGGCACGCCGATTCCGATCGTCTCGTACCAGGCGACGATCGCCTGGAAATACGGCATTGCCAGCCTCTCGAGGTAGCCGGTCGCGCTGGCGGGCAGTTCCGCCGCGTTGGCGACCAGGAAGCCGGCGCGGGAGCTGAGCGCCCCACACACGCCATAAGCCATCGTCAGCGGCTCGCCGCGCGCGATCCGTCGCAGCGACGGGCTGGCCAGGCCGACGCTGGCGGTGGCGCCGGAGGAAAGCATCAGGTGTACCGACCAGGGCAGGCCGGTGAGCTGCATCAGCCGGCTCGCCTCCAGTTCGGTCAGGCCCGGGCGCAGTCCGAACAGCACCCGCCGCAGCGCCTGCGAGGCGAAGGTCGCAGCGAACTCGAAACAGGCGAGCTGATCGACGTCGTTGATCACGCGCAGGCCGGCGCACGGGTTCATGAACAGGTCGTTGGCGTTGACCACCGTGCCGGCCTCTCCGGCCAGCGCGCGCAAGGCGTCGGCGAGATAGGAGGGTACCTCGAGCCAGTGCGCGTCGGCGCCGACATCGCCGGGGCCGAAGCCCTTCCACCCCACCGAGCCGATCCGCATGCCGCCTCTCAGGCCGGCTTCGCCCAGCAGGTCCGCCAGCGGGCACATCCGGTCACGGGGCTGGCCCATCAGGCTGAGCGCCTGCCAGAGCATGCGGTCGAAACGGCCGGGGGCAATGCCGGCATAGCCCCAGCCCTCGTTGCCGACCAACAGATGCGGCACGCGCCCAGGCACGACAACGAGGATGGCTTCCTCGAAGCGCGGATCGTAGCCGGTAAGATAGGCCAGGTTGGCGGCGTGCTCGCGGTCGCCGTAAACGACCAGCGCGTCGAGGCCCGCCTGCCGGGCGCGCCGCTCGGCTGTGGCAATCCGCTCGTGATACGTCGCGCCTGGAATCCGGGGCTCAACGGTGGGCTCGCCGAATTCCGGCAGGTCAGCATCGATCAGGCTTACGGACGGCGTTACTGGCAGGCGAGGCGGAACTGTCCCGTCTGCCCGGCGGGCAGGGTGTGTCATGGGGATAGACTTCGGCGCCGTCCTGGCGCAGCGCTCCTACCTGCTGCAAGGGCTAGCCCTGACAGCGGCCGTCAGTGCGATCAGCATCTGCCTCAGCTTCATCATCGGCGTCGGCTTGGCGTTGTGTCGTGTCGCGCCGCTCAGGGTGCTGCGTTCCTTCGCTGCGCTCTACATCGACATCTTTCGTAACACGCCGTTCCTGGTTCAGCTTTTCTTCTTCTACTACGGGCTGCCGGAGATCGGCATCGCCACCAATCCCGTGGTCACCGGCACCATTGCGCTCAGCCTGGCGGTCGCCGCTGGCAATGCCGAGATAATCCGTTCCTGTATAGAAACAGTAGATGCCAGCGTAGTCCAAGCGGCTCGCTCGTTCGGCATGTCGAGCGTCAACGTCTACCGTCTGGTGATTGTCCCGATCGCTCTGCGTACCGCGTTGCGGCCACTCGGCAGCGCCTTCGTCAATCTCGTGCTGACGACCTCGGTGCTGTCGACGATCACGGTCAACGATGTCATGGGCAACGCCATCAACGTTGCCGCGGACACGTTCCGTCCGTTCGAGGTGTACTTCGTCGTGCTGGTCGCCTATTGCGTGATGACGTTTACCGTGTCCGGCGGTGTCAATGGCGCGCATGCCCTGCTGTATTCGCACCTGAGCGAACGGCCACATCTGCGCGGCTAGGAGCGCCCATACAGCTTTACCAGTTCACCGCTTTCGTGCCGCACGACGCTCTCGTGATCTGGAGTGGATTCCTGTGGACGCTCGGCATCTTTGCTTCCTCGATGGTGCTGGGTTCGTTGATCGGCTTCGTGCTCGCGCTGGTGCTGCACGCAAGGGTCCCGGTTCTGGCGCAACTGGTGGCCACCTTCGTCGAGCTGTTCCGCAACTCGCCGCTGCTGGTGCAGCTTTTCCTGGTGTTCTACGGCCTGCCGATGGTGACGTCGTTCAGCCCGAGCGCCACCGGGGCGGCGGTGTTGACGATGACGGTGAACACGGCTGCCTTCATGGTGATCATCGTGATCTCCGCGCTCGATGCGGTGCCGCGCGGGCAATGGCAGGCCGCCGGATCGTTCGGCATGAGCTACCCGCAGGTGATGTGGTTGATGGTGCTGCCGCAGGCCATCCGCACCATGATCCCGCCGACCATCGTGCTCGCCATCGGCCAGTTGCAGACGTCGTCGTTGGTGTCGATCATTGGCGTCGACGATCTGGTGCGCGCCGGCACCATCCTCAACACGCGCACGCTGCGGCCGTTCATCATCTGGCCGGTGATCGGCCTGATCTACTTCATCATGGCCAAGGTGATGGCGCACTACGCCGCACGCATCGAGCGTCGCGTGCGGGCGAAGATCACCTGGTTCGCGCCAGCCGCTTGAAGGAGCCTGCCTTGATCGAACTCCTGGCCGTCAGCAAGAAATATGGCGCGCTGCAGGTGCTCAACGACATCACCATGCACTTCCTCGACGGCGAGGTGACAGCCGTGCTCGGGCCGAGCGGCGCGGGCAAGAGCACGCCGATCCGCTGCATCAACTGCCTTGAGCAGCTTTCCGGCGGCGACATCCTGGTCGACGGGAAGTCGGTGCGCGAGCGGCGCAACATGCGCGAGATTCAGAAGCAATGCTCGATGGTGTTCCAGCAGTTCAACCTCTATCCGCACCTCACGGCGCTGGACAACATCACCCTTGCCCCCATGCACGTGCTCAAGCTGGGGCGGGAGGCGGCGCGTCAGCGGGCACACGAGCTTCTGGCCATGGTCGGGCTGGCGGACAAGGGCGGCCGCTATCCGGCGGAGCTGTCGGGCGGCGAGCAGCAGCGCGTCGGCATCTGTCGCGCGCTGGCGATGCAGCCGCGGCATCTGCTGCTGGACGAGGTCACCTCGGCGATCGATCCGGAGATGACCACGGAGGTGTTGCGGGTGATCGAAAAACTGGCGGCACAGGGGACAACGATGGTGCTGGTGACGCACGAGATCGACTTCGCCCGCCGCGTCGCCAGCCGCATCGCCTTCGTCGAGCGCGGACGGCTGATCAAGCATGAATCGTCGGTCGATTTCTTCGGCAACCAGAGTGATGAGCGCATTTCGCGCTTCATCCAGAAGATGAAACATTGAGAGAGGAGACGGCGGGTGATCCTGTTGACTAACGACGCAGGCCGGTCCGGCGTGCAGGAGAGTGCGCGGCTGCTGCAACAGGGCACGGCGGCGCTTGATGCCATCGAGGCGGGCATCCGGCTGGTCGAGGCCGATCCCACGGTGCGCAGCGTCGGTTACAACAGTTGGCCGAACATTCTGGGCGAGGTCGAGCTGGACGCCGCGGTGATGGACGGAACCACGTTGCGTACCGGTGCGGTGGGCGCGCTGGTGGGCTTCCATCATCCGGTCAGCGTGGCCCGCCAGGTGCTGGAGCGGCTGCCGCACGAGATCCTGGTCGGCGCTGGCGCGGCGCGCTTTGCCGCCGAGATCGCCGCCGAACGCATCGACAACCTCACCGCGAGCAGCCGCGCCGCCTGGGAGCAGGTGCTGGCGGTGCATGCGTCCGCCGAATTGCGCGCGGACTGGGAGCACGCGCCGCTGACGGCGCTCTGCCAGCGGGTCACCGACCCGCAACTGCAGAAGGGCACCACGGTGTTCCTGGCGCAGGACCACGCCAGCGCGGTCGCTTCTGGCGTCAGCACCTCCGGCTGGGCCTGGAAGTATCCCGGACGGCTGGGCGACAGCCCGATCATCGGCGCCGGTAGCTATGCCGATTCCGCCTATGGCGCAGCCGCCTGCACGCATACCGGCGAGATGACCATCCGCGCCTGCACCGCGCGCTCGGTGGTGCTGTACATGAAGATGGGTCTCACGGTGGAACAGGCGGTGTTGGAGGCGATTCGCGATCTGCACCGTCTGCGCGGCGGGCTGATCCAGGGGGTCGCGGTGCATGCCATCGACGCCAGCGGCAACTTCACCGTCGCCACCACCGGCGATATCGAGGTGGAATACTGGGTCTGGACTGAGGGACTGGCGGCACCCGAGCGGCGGCACGCCACGCGGGTGCCCTGATGGCTCGCTGGGATGCGGGACAACGCAGAGAACAGAGGCTAGGGGGAATTACCATGAAATCGTGGTTGGCAGGCTTGGTGCTGGGGCTGGGGGCCGCGTTCGTGGCCGCCGGTCCGGCCATGGCCGATGAATTGGCGGACGTGCTCGCGGCCAAGAAGCTGCGCGCCGGGGTCTGCATTGATTCCGAGCCGATCGGCTTCCGCGATGCCCAGGGCAAGCCGCAGGGCTATGACGTCGATGTCGCCACCCTGATGGCGAAGGATCTTGGCGTCGACCTGGAAATCGTCGAGGTCATCGGCGGTACGCGGATTCCGATGCTGCTGTCGAAGAAGATCGACGTCATCGTCTGCAACATCACGGCGACGCTGGAACGAGCCAAGGCGATCGACTTCTCGTTCCCCTACCTGCGCGTGGGCGTCAAGCTGGGGTGCAGAAAGACGAGGGAATCACTGGCTTTGGCGATCTCAAGGGCAAGAAGGTGATCGTCGGTCGCGGCACCACCGGTGAATTGATGATGAAGCAGCGGGCGCCCGAGGCCGAGTTCATCTACGTCGATCTGGCGGCCAACGCTGTACTGCTGCTGCGTCAGCACAAGGCGGACGCCTATATCGAAGACAGCTCCACCGTCGATTACATCGCCAAGACGTATCCGGATCAACTCGTAACCCTGAAGGACGTGTATTCGTCCGACGCGATCACGTTCGGTGTTCGGAAGGACAATCCGGAATTCCTGCGCTGGCTTGACCTGTTCGCTTCAACGTACGTCAGCTCCGGCACGTATCAGGAATACTACAAGAAGTGGTGGGGCAGCGACGCTCCGCCGCTTCACTCGATTTGGTGAGGTTTCCGGCCGGGCTGCGACATCATAGCCGCGGCCCGGGCTTCATCCACTTCCGGGATCTTGCCCGTCGGCGTGTGGTGTAGGAGCGTTGCTCCTTGGCGGGCTGGGCCGCTGTGTCAGGCGGCCACGGCGGGCAGGCTAACGAGGGAATCATCGCCGGGCGGGGCGACGGTTTCCAGGCTTGATTTCCTTGGTGAGCCCGGTGGGACTCGAACCCACGGCCCCAAGATTAAAAGTCTCGTGCTCTACCACCTGAGCTACGGGCTCCCCCGGACGCCTTAAACGTGAGTGCGCCGGCCGCGTCAATAACGCCGGGCGGGTAGAAGCCACCCGCCCGGCGCGCATTCACCCCTTCACGTCCGCCGCCACGCGCAGATGCACGATCCGGTCCGGGTTCTGCACCATGCCACTCCCCCCGCTGCCGCGCTTGATCTTGTCGACGAACTCCATGCCGCTGACCACCTGGCCCCAGATCGTGTAATTCCCGTCCAGGCTCGGCGCCGGCGCGAACATGATGAAGAACTGACTGTCCGCGCTGTTCGGGTCCTGCGCCCGCGCCGCCCCCACCGTGCCGCGCAGGAAACGCCGCGTCCGGGTGAACTCGGCCGGCACCGTACCCAGCTTGCTGCCACCCGTCCCTGTGCCTGTGGGATCGCCGCCCTGCGCCATGAACCCTTCGATCACGCGATGGAACGGCGTGTTGTCGTAGAAGCCCTGGCGCGCCAGCGTCTTCACCCGCTCCACATGCTTGGGCGCCAGATCCGGCAACAACTGGATCACCACGCGACCATCCTTCAGGTCCAGATACAGCGTGTTCTCCAGATCCAGCGGCACAGCGGTCGCATCACTCATGGCAGTTCCCAGAACAGAGGTTGCTACAACACAGGCTGGCACGAAACCGGCCAGCAATGAACGTCGACGCATCACTTTCTCCACAGAAGCTATCCCGGCCGAGGGACCGATCCCCGCTCCGCGACACGCTGCAGCATGCGCTCCATCGTCAGGGGGGGCACGAAACTGGAGATGTTACCACCGAGCAGGGCGACCTCCTTGACGAAACGGGACGAAATGAACTGATGCCGCTCGCTGGCCATCAGGAACACCGTCTCGATGTCCGGGTCGAGCCGATAGTTCATCCCGGCCATCTGGAATTCGTAGTCGAAATCCGATACCGCACGCAGCCCGCGCACGATCACGTTCGCGCCGACCGCACGCGCGAAGCCGATCAGCAGACTGTCGAACGGCCGCACCTCGATGGGCGTGCCGGTGCGGTCGGTAATGGCGGAAACCTCCGCCCGCACCAGTTCCACCCGCTCATCGAGCGAGAACAGCGGTGCCTTGCCGTCATTCTGCGCCACGCCGACCACCAGCCGCCGCATGATGCGTGCGGCCCGGCCGATGATGTCCAGATGGCCGTTGGTGATCGGGTCGAACGTACCCGGATACAGTCCCGCATGCAGCGGCGCCGATTCAGGCATCCTCGTTCACACTCCCGTCGCTGCCGTCGTCGCCGCCGGCCACCCCTTCCACCACCGGGAACACGCTGGTCACGTGCTCGTCGGCGTCCAGCCGGAACAGCGTCACCCCCATGGAGGTCCGCCCGGTGATGCGCACCTGGTCCGCCGGCACCCGGATCAGTCGCCCGGCGTCGGTCACCAGCATGACGTCGTCGCCCGGACAAACCGGGAAGGTCGCCGCCACCGCCGCGCCGGTACG
>Ga0224531_1000549_pt1 | contig 18398 bp, 17 predicted proteins | sample CBST100metaG_FD_179876 | JGI IMG/M metagenome (GOLD analysis project Ga0224531, IMG submission 179876) | Peat soil microbial communities from Stordalen Mire, Sweden - C.B.S.T100 | ecosystem: Environmental > Terrestrial > Soil > Wetlands > Peat | place: Sweden: Norrbotten County, Stordalen Mire...
CTCATCGCGAGTATCACTGCCAACCTGCAAGGCCGTGCTCGAAGATTCTACACTCTTCTCCCACTGACCCAACCGCTCGTACAGGGACCGCTCTTCCGGCTCTACAAAGGTCCATTCCTTCTGCTTCGAATTGCGCATGATCTCCTGGACACATTCCAGCCGTTGCAGAAAAGGGCCCAAAATATGACGTTTCCCCGCGATACGAATCGCGCGATACAGATGCCTGCGTGCTTGCGATGTATTGTCAAGTTTCTGGGCAACGCACGCTCCAATGACTTCAAATTCGACCATTCGTCCCCGACGTTTACTGCTGTTTGCTTTCTTCAGCAGGTCCTCACACAGGGCGGCGGCCTGCTTATACTTTCCCCGGCTAAGAAAAAACTCTAAATGTGTCATCCCCTTCAGCTCTCTGACGTAGGTTGTGTAGCACATGGGCGGAATCGGGGGCGCCAGGTCGGGGTCTTCCATATTCAATCCAATAAGTTCTGCCGAGTGTAGGGCATCTTCCATCCGGCCTAAGCGAAGCAACTTTCGAATCAGGAAACAATGTGCAACAAAGTTCATCGGTCGGGCATAGGAAGCGAGAAATGACATCATGGCGGATGGCAGGAAGACATCATCCTGCTCTCCGTTCCAAAGCTCGATCGCAGCCTCGACTCCGCAATAGGCGATCTCGCTCACACCATGGTATGGAAGGCTTGGGAGACAGGCCGCCAATCGTGAGCGCGCTTCCCTGCCATTCCCTGTCTCAAGCAAACAACAGGCATCCAGGACAGACAATGTTAAAACAATGTTGGCGCTGGGTCCGAGTGCCCGTACGGCTTTGTCGTAAGCAGATGCCAAAACTGACCGGCAACACAAATACTCACCTTCGTAGTAATCGATCTGCGCCGAAAGCGCCGCCACCCAGGCCTGGCCATAATCGCTCGTGGTAGCGTTGATCCCGGAATAGGCGGTTTGAATTGCGTTGCGGGCTGTTTTGAAATCGAAGTTTGCTGTCGCGTGGATTGTCACCGCGCACGCAACCGTCGCAATACTTATGCTGGTTACGGACGAAGGACTTTCTAACCACTTCTGCCCTTCCATGCCAGCTTCTGTCAGGTCCTCCCGGAAAACATCAACTAGGATTCTCAACTCCTCAAACCTTCGTAGAAACGCAGTGGCGCTCTCAGGTGAGGCCTTCAATATCTCATCGTGGACATATCTTTCCCAGAGAAGGTTCGAGTGGACGTAGGCCGATTCCGGCTGGCGCGAAAATAGGAGTGCCCAAATGTACCAGTAGTCGCATTCCATGCTCAGAGAAACACCTTCGCCCTTTGCACGTTCCACCCACTCAATATATTGCTTCAGTTCGCCTCTCTGTCCTACCGCAACCGAAGCTATTTCATGAAGGGTTCGTGCAATCAGATCAGCCGAAGAACTGGCCAGGGCGTAGGCTACTGCATTCTGAATATCACCTTTTCGCTTTGACCACTCTGATGCACGCGAAAGGATTCTCTCTCGTCGTGTTGAGTCGATCTGCTTCTCTGCCTCACTCTCCAAGAACTCCCGCACCAGAGGGTGCATCACCAATTCACGTCCGCTCCGATCCAAAGGCAGAACAAAGCAGCACTCATTTAACATCCTGGCCAGGTATCTCTTAGTCCTGCCTTCGTTGGTCACATAACGGCACAAGTCTGGTAATAGTTCTTGCAGATGCGCCGTTTCTAAAAGGAACTTATGATATTCCTCATCCAAACCGCGAAGGAGTTCATGACGAAGGAGTACAGAGAGTTCTTCGTCCTCTCCCGAAAACTCCTCGAACGCAGCATCAGAGTTGGAGGCATTTGCCGCGATCCTGCAAAGCAGGCTGATTGCAATCGGCCACCCCTCGGTCTTCTTCAAAATGCAATCTGTATTTTGAGACTCTAGGGCCTTCCAACCCTTCAAGAATTCGGCAACATCCTCTGAGGTGAATTTTAGCTCCTCCGTCCCGAGACGAAGCAGTTTCGCTTCCGCGGCAGAACGGACCACGTCGAACTCTAGACGGCGTGAGGTTGCCGCAAAGAACTGGATGTCCTCTGGAGTATCCCAAAGGAAACCATCGATGAGTTTGCCAAGTTGTGGGTCGCGACAAAAACCAAGATTATCGATAAAGACTCTCAAAGGTTTCTTTCGCTGGTCCAGAGAACTCAAAATAATTCTGATTGCATCGCAACTGGATAGGCCACTTCGCCTCCGAGAGGGAACCTTGGAAGCAATGAATCTTCCGTTGATGCTTCTTAGTAAAAGCGCAAGTGCATCAAGGCTCTCATCGCCTTCACATAGCGAAACCCACAGCGCATCGATTCCTTCTGCAAGGGTATGACTATGCAGCTTTCTCAGCAGAGTCGTTTTGCCATACCCCAAGGGCGCTTCCAGAAGCGTAAGCTTCCGTTCTTCCAATATCTCTTACTAGGTATCTGCTTGACTCAGGTACCCCCAAGATATAGTATGCGGTCGTGATCGAAGAGTACCCACGCAATCTGATAGAGTTGGAAGCCGACTTTTCAACGGAGGCAGCCTGTAGGGATTACTTGGCCCGCTTGCGTTGGCCGGAAGGATTTCGCTGCCCTCACTGTGGCGGCGGCAAGTCATGGCCTGTGCGCGGCGTGCTGTTTCAGTGTGCGGCTTGCGACTACCAGACTTCTGTAACTGCTGGAACGATCTTTCAGGACACGCGGACCCCGTTGCCCGTTTGGTTTCGCGCCATGTGGTGGATAACAACGCAGAAGAATGGCGCCAGTGCGTTGGGGTTGCAACGCGTGCTGGGGCTGAAGAGCTATGAGACGGCTTGGGCATGGCTGCACAAATTCCGCCGTGCCATGGTGCGGCCTGGGCGTGATATGCTCACGGGCCGCGTCGAAGTGGACGAATGCTATGTAGGCGGACCTGAGGAAGGGTTGCCGGGGCGACTCAACGTGGAGAAAGCTCTGGTGGTGGTTGCCGCCCAAGAGGATGGCGCGGGGATCGGTAGAATTCGTCTACGCCAGATCGTGGATGCGTCGGCGGGCAGCCTGATCCCCTTTGTGCAGCAGTCGGTCGTAGCAGGAAGCACCGTGCATACCGACGGATGGCAAGGCTATCTGCCCTTGAAAGCCAGTGGTTATCAGCACGAAGTCACGTATTTGAAGGGCAACAAGAAGGCCACTTCGGAGCTGTTGCCTCGTGTTCATTTGGTGATTTCGCACCTCAAACGGTGGATGATGGGGACGCATCAGGGAGCGATCAGCAACAAGCACCTCGATGACTACCTGGATGAATTTACATTTCGCTTCAATCGGCGACGATCAAAGAGCCGTGGCAAGCTCTTCTTCCGACTCGCGCAACAAGCCGTGGCCATCGAACCTGTAACCCTGGATCAGATAATTCATTCAGATGCAAAATCAGAACGGAAACCACAACCTGTTGGGCCTACCTGAGTGAAGCAGATACCTAGTTATCTCTTTTAGATGAAGGAAAAGCTGAGTATCTAGCGTCTGAGATGAATATTGATGAGTCAGCTGACCGGTTTCGATACTGGAAACACTCGTCATGGCAATCTCCTGGCGCAGGTGGGTGGAATTCCCTGATGTGGGCATCCATTTTTCGCATGACAGCTATTGCAGAGAGTTTTACGAGATTGAGATTCCCTTGCCGGGGCGCGCGAAAACTTCGCATTCCACGCATTGAGAACCACGGCATACTGTACCACTCGCCCAAAACTGTCTGCAAGACAACCGGCTCATACGTTGAGATTTCTGGAGCAAGCCTGAGAAGAAATTGCCTTGAAGGTAAGGTTGACCGCCTTCCGGACCACTTCATTGTATCGGCGATCACACCTGTAGGGTGTTTTGGGTCAATTCCATACTTAAGTATTGCCTCCCCGGTTTATGCCGGCGAGAACATGTCTCTGTCGATCCTCGCTTGGGAGGAGCCATTACGTAGTCACTCCAGCGGCGCATGCAGGACGTGCGTGCAGTCAGCATGGGTGCTTTGTGTGCTCAAGCCCTTGCGCAACGGTTCCACCCGGAGGCTCGCCTGTCCATCGTGCAAAAACTGGGAGATCTTCTTTCCCGAACTGTGCGATTCGACCGTGGACATTAATTGAAAGGGAGTCCGTATGGTGTCGGGTAGTCGTAAGTTTTCCAAACTTCATGTTCTGTTGGTATGTTCTATCGTTGCTTCAATCTCTACAACAGCATTCGCTCAAGATGGCGCATCTCTCCAAGAGCACGGCGTAAAATCGGTGGACACGGGAGGCGGTCCCGCGGTCAAAGGGGGGCTGAAAACGGAGCCACTGTGCAGGTGGTATGTCCGGTTGGGAGCAAGCGGCGTGTTCTTTCACCCCGAGGCTACAGTAAGCGCAGCTGGCTCGATAGTTCCGGGGGCAGCGGACACCGTATCCAACAGGGCCACCGCTACTGCCGACGTCGGGTACTACTTTACGAAAAATATCGCGGCCTCACTCACGGCAGGAGTTCCGCCCCGGTCAACACTGAGCGGAGCAGGATCTCTTGCTCCCTATGGCAATCTGGGTGCGTTATGGTACGGTCCGGCGATTCTTGCCGCTCACTACCATTTCCGCAACTTCGGAGCTCTGCAGCCTTACGTCGGAGCCGGCGCGACATACCTGATTGTCTTCAAGAAGCATGATGAGGCGATTAAGAGCCTCATGGCGCACAACAGCTTTAGTCCCATTACGCAAGCCGGAGCTGACTACATGTTGAACAAAAAATGGGGTGCTTTCGTGGATTGCAGGCAAACATGGCTAAGCGTAGATGCTCATGGTTCGCTCGATGGCATGGTTCCCGTCAAAGCCCACCTGAAACTATACCCCACGGTCGTATCGGCGGGCGTGACGTATCGCTTCTAAGCGCCGCCTCTTTGAGGTCGTGCAGAAAGACGATACGCCGAAAGGAAACTGGCTTATAACGAGCCGATAGCAAAAGAGTGCAGTCGATGCAGGTGAATCATGATTGGTTACAAGCCGCGCGTTAAAGGTATCGGATTCCAGGACTGGTTGAAGGACAAAATCGGGACCACGCCGAAGACATGGAAGCTGACGGCTGCAGCTTTCCGCACTCTTCCGACGTTGGCCAAACTGTCCAAATACCCTATTCTCGGTCCGCTCTTCAAGTGGGCGCTGATGTTCGGTCCATATGAAAAGCGGTACACCCAGGGGGTTACGCTTCCGCTCAAAGTTACGATCCCCATCCATGTCGATCTTTCGCAAAAGGCTGAGAAAGTTGCCGTGCCGATCGACATGATGAAGGATGCTGTGCGGAAAGCGTCCTACCTGTTGGCTTTGAACCGCTGCTTGTGCCGCGACGCGCACAATTGCCAGCACTATTCTCATGAAATTGCCTGTATCTTCCTTGGCGACGCTGCCCGCATCACAGAGAAACACGGCTGGGGCAGGGTCGTCTCCGCAGACGAGGCTTGTGCGCGGATTGATCGCGGGGCAGCAGCCGGTTTGATCGGTCAGGCCCTATGGATCGAAGTCGAGCAATTTGTCTGGGGCTTCGAGAACGAGAAGATGGAAAACTTCCTCGAATTCTGCTTTTGCTGTCCCTGCTGTTGCTCGGCGCTCAATGTCATGAAGAACTCAACCCGTGACGTAAAACGCCGGTTCCGCAGCGTCGGGTGGCAAGCCCATGTAAACGAGCACTGCCGTCTGTGCGGAGCCTGCGTTCATGTGTGTCCGCAGAACGCAATCACTCTTGGAGAAGAACGGGCAGCAATATCCCAGGAGTGTCTCGGCTGCGGCATCTGTGTGAAAACCTGCGGCAGCAACGCCATAGACATTGATCTCGTCCAGGCCCTTAAGCCAGAGATCAAGGATTACTTTACCGGTCTCAAGATTGACGTCTAGCAGACCATTTCTTCGAGAAAGAAGAACGAGAGAAGATGCCATGCATATCAAAACAATTATCGTCGGTGGAGGCAGCGCCGGCATGTCCTGCGCCCTTCGTCTTAAAGAAGCTGGGCAACACTTTCTACTACTAACAGATGTGCTCGGCGGTCGGATTTGCTACTCCGAAAGCGAAAAGGTTAACTTCGGCGCTTACTTCGTCATGTCGAACTACAAATTCGCGAAACGCCTGACTACAAGACGGACCTGGATCAATCCGCTGAGTGTTACGTTTCACAATAGCGATGTGGAGTGGTTTAACACAATCAGTTTGCACACGATAGGCCGGTTACCACAATTGCTCAAGTTTTACCTGTCGATGTGGACATTTATCAGGCATTACTCGAAATACAAAGAGCGCTGTCTCGTAATGACGCAGCGCGAAGCTATGGCTGCCGACAGGTACATCCAAGAGTTGTTTCATAAGCCTGCTGCGCAGTTCATCCGCGAAAAGGGTTTTGGAAAAGCGGCGCATGACTATGTTTCGAAGTTCTCCTATGCCTGCACAGGTGTGGATATGGAGAATATAACGGCACTGGACATGATGAACTGCTGTATGGGGTTGGCGATTCCTATTTATCGCTTTAGCTTTGACCCCAAAGATATCGAGCGCCGGCTCGGCGGGCGGGTTAAATATGCAACAGTGATCGAGGTAGAGAAGCGTGATCGCAGTTTCAGGTTGAAGACCGCTGACGGAGAAGAGTACACTTGCGACTCCCTCGTGCTTGCTACTCCTGCGGTCGTCACGCAGAAACTGCTTGACCTCCCTGGTCCGCTACGCCAGACATGCAAATTGTACGTGTATCACATTGACGCGACGCTGAAGCCTAAGTACTCAACCAAGCAAATGAACGTATTCCCCTTCGAGTCGGAGATCGTCTTTACCGCAGTGATGGACGATGGAAGTTATCTTGTCTACACGAGGGAAAACGATGAGCGTCTCTTAAGCAAAGTTTGCTCTAGCTACAAAATGATCGGTATGAAGGCATGGGACAAGGCTATGTATGTATACGGACAAGCATATGTTGAACAGCAATATGGCGATCAGCTTTATGTAGCAGGCGATCATAATGGGCTCGGTCAAGAACCCCCCGCAATCTCAGGCATTTACGCTGCCAATCAGATCATCAAGCGTGGCTAAGAGTAATTGGGGTCAAGCAAACGAAAAAGCGATTGACGCCAGAAGGGCTTGGAACATCATGGGAACAACTCTCAACAACTCAAACACTAGCAATGCCGCTCAAGACGCCCTCGTTATGCGATGCGCACAGAGGATATTTACCAGGAAGGGCATGGCCATTCTCTGCGTGGTTGTGGTCCTCGCCTTCTGCCTCTACGACTTTGTCATCCTGCCGCAATTTGACTCATGGGGCGCAACCAGGGAAGAGGCAATTATGACGCTTCCGGGCGATGTTCTTGCCCCGAGTAAACCGATGTGGAGGATGACCGTTGCCACGACGATCGACGCGCCACCGGAGAAGGTCTTCCCGTACTTTGTACAGATGGGGCAGGATAAGGCGGGCTTCTATAGCGCTGACTGGCTGGAGCGCGCGTTCGGTTTTGGCATTCGCAATACCTACACGATTGTACCTAAATGGCAGAACACAAAAGCTGGCGATTTCTGCACTTTCCATAAAGCCGGCATGGGCATGCGGATCTATTCCGTCACTCCGAACCGCAATCTCATCATGGTTACCAATGGTCTCGAACCGAACCATCCGTTGCCCCCAGGCAAATGGGAGATGCTGTTGACCCCGCTGTTTCCGCGAGAGAAGGGCGATTACGTGGCCTGGGATTGGGACTTCAACCTATTCCCGCTGCCTGGAGGCAAGACGCGCGTCGTTGTTCGCGCATTCGCGAGCACGAGAGGAAATCCTCTCTCGAAATTCATCTTCAAGCATGCATTCGCATTGCCTTCTGACATTATGGATATCGAAATGCTCAAAAGGGTGAAAATGCTGGCGGAAGGCACATATCCGGTTCATTGAAACCGTGATTGTACCCTTTTCTCGGGAACCAGCAGCTAATTGAGAAATGGGAGAAGTGAAATGAAGAAAACGTCACCGCCGGTCGCGGGAACAGCAGACAATCTGCGTCTTGACCGCCAGTTATGTTTTCCGCTGTACACTGCCTCGCGGCTCATAATGCGCCTCTACCAGCCGCTGCTTGAGCCACTCGGCCTAACCTATCCGCAATATGTCGTGCTGTTGATTCTGTGGGAAGACGCACCCTGTTCGGTATCACACATCGGAAAGCGTACGCTGTTGAATAATCGTGACTTCGTGCTGCTTGCCGTTGGTGACGACCCCATAGCAGGGCAACAGGCCGTCGTGATCGAGCATCAGATGCAGCTTGACGACTCCCTTGGTGCGGCGGAACTGCGCCCAGTCGAAGACCGAGGCGCACAACTCGATGGTGGTGGCGTCGATCGACAGCAGCTTGTTCTTGAAGCGGAACTTGTGCCGGACGCCAGTCTGTTGGGCCTGACTGCGGGCCAGCTCCACCATCAGGTAGTAGAGATCCTCGAACAGTGCGCTGGGACGATGGGCATTGGCATAGACCAAGGTGGAGCGTTTAGGCGCTTCAGGCAGCCCCAGATGACGCAGCTTGCCATCGCTGGCGGTCAGCCCGTTGGTGATGTCGCGCAGGCTGTTGACCGAGCCCAACTGGCAGAACAGCATCGCCACCAACTGGCCCCAACAGGTAAACCCCTTGGCGTTGCGTTCGGCAGCGTGCTTGTGGACTGCGACATCGAAGTTCGGACGTGGAATCAGCTTCAAGAATTGCGAGAAAATGCTGCATACTGTGGACAAGGCTGCGTCCTCTTCGGACGGTCAAGTTATAGACAAACCCAACCTATCAGATCGATGCAGCCTTACCTATATATCGGACTTACTGCTGGAAACTCCGGTTTTGGACAAGAGTGGGTTCTGATGGCGCGCCTGTGTGGATTGATTGCTTTGGGCTCAGGTGCCCTGTCTTGGACTGGTTACACCGTGCAGCTCTATATCCATATCGCTGCTGGTGGCCTGTTGGTCATCGCCGTCTGGAGTCTGGCTTTCCAGGCCCGCTCACTAGCTATCGGTCTGGCGCTGGTAGCGGGAGCCGTGGGGATATTTATTCCAGTAATGGGATTGCTACAGCGGCAGAATTTGCTGGGCGGGTTCCACTGGGTGCTGCAATGGTTTCATCTGACTGCAGGACTGGGAGGCATTGCTCTCGCCGAGATTTTGGCTAAGCGTCTCAGGCTCTCGACGCAGACTAAGTGAACTGACAAAGGGCCCACTTCACACCGAAAGCAAACATCACGATGCGCGCCAATGGGAAGAGGTGCAGCATCAAGCCTCGCTCTCGGGTCATATAACTAGGCTTCGCAAGGTAACAGCCGCGCGGAGTCAGAAATGTTGACGAAGAAGTCAGTTAGCGTTTACCACCCTAAGAATGCCGAATCTGGCTCCTACTTAGAGCTGCTGGTATTGAAGGCGCCACATTGACAAGGTGAGCACCTCAATTTGCAAGTTCGCTGGAGAACTCGATGAGCGCTCAGTTCTATTCTCATTGAGTGAGAGTTGGACTGAGCTGTTACGAGCCTTCAAGGGCAGTTCATACAATGGCGCGATTATGCCGGAATGATAACTTTAGGACGCGCTCTTCGGGCCGCGAAGCGATATGTCTAATTCTTCTCCTTTTCTAGGCTCCCTCGAAGTCAGCGAAGTCCACCTTCCTCGATTACCTTGCGCCGAAAAGCTGCTGGGGTCAGACCGAAATGTGCCTTGAATTGACGATGGAAATGGCTGAGATTGGAAAATCCGCTATCCAAGGCCGCCTGCGTAACGGAATCGGAGCGAGTCACTAGAATGGTCGCCGCTTTTTGCACCCGCCGGACATTGCAGTAGTCCACAAAACTTTTGCCGGTATAGTGACGGAACTCCCTAGTCAACAGACTGCGCGACAAACCGGACCGGAACGTTGCCTGCTGGATACTGAGGTCCTCGCCCAGATTGCTCTCGATCCACGAAATAAGGTCAACGATCTGGACCCTGTGGCGGTTGATAGGATGATCTTTTGCCGCGCGTCTCTCCTTGGCGTGCAGGGACAGAAGCAGGCTCATCGCACTCCAATTCAATTGGCTTGATCGCTCGTCGTCAGTACCCAGCCCATCGACGATCAGGTTGCTCAGTTGGCCGAGCCACAGTTCCTGCCCCGGATGGTCCGCCACACTCACGCCGATTCCGCAGAGGCCGTCCAGCATGGCGATGTGAAGAGGCGAAACGAAGCCCGGCAGATCCTTCGGCGGAACGCAGATGATTTTCAGGCGGCTTGTCTCATCCGCGTCCAAGTCAAAGCGATGATGAGCGCCCGGCGGAATGAGAATGGTTCTGGCTGGGCGAAGGTCGATCTCGCCATCGTCTGTCAGAAGCCGCCCGCCCTGGTCCAGACACAGGGCGAACTCAAAAATATCATGGTCATGCCATGATGAGGATGCGGCGATTTCGGTGCTCAAGCTCCATAACATCTTATGTCCGATCATACATGTAAAATATCCAATCGCATAGGATTGGCGTTAACACTGAGAATAATATGGTTTCGTGAGGCTGCGTAATAGGGCCGATAGAGCATGATAATCTTTCTCCCCGCTGCACATCGGCCCGAGGGTGCTTATCGTGACCAGCCATATTCACCAAAGGCAGAGGAGAAAAATAACAGGGCTTCAGGAAATTCCACTCAAGACCATCCCCGGCTAAGACAGCAGTTGCCGAAGTGCTGCGATCAAAAGATAAGGACAGCGACTCATTCAGAGCATGCCATGGATCGTTAACCGAAATCGATTCCGAATCCAATTTGCGAAATGTAAAAGGAGAGACCACATGCATAAGTTTCCAGCGAACGCACCAAGGGACCTCTACGAAGCTTTTGCCTATATAGGATCGGTCACTCGGCCTACTATCGATGATCTCAAGCTGATGGTGATTCTCGAAGCGGCAGGTAAAGTCATGTACGACGAGTTTGCGGCAGGGGCCGTAGACCCAAAAATTCGAGCGCTGCTGAGCGATAGCGGCCGCGACGAGTTAGCTCATGCATGGCGTGTCAGCAGAGCCATAGGAAAGCTGACCGGTACCGACTATTCTGTTCCGGCTCCTGAAGAGAACCCTTATCTCGCAGGCTGGGTGAAACCCGATCTCACCTTGGAGTTGATGAACAGCTTGGCAGAGACAGAGTTCGAAGGCGAGGCCCTCTACGAGCGATGGGCGGAGAGCTGCGAAAATGCCGAAGCAAGCCAGCTCTTTCGCCAAAATGGTCGCGAAGAAGCCAGTCACGGCCATCGGCTGAAGGAGGTCTCGGAGCTTCTCGCCGCCCATGCTCGATGAAGGCGTTGGCGCTCCGCCATGACCGCTGCTGATATCTATCTGCAAATAGTAGATAGATATCGGACATTGGCCGGGCTTAATGGAGTTTGTGCTCTCAGTTTTGCGGGTAAAATCCTCGCAATAAATCGCCTCCTGCTACGTCTCAGATTCAGGTTAACCAACCTTATAGGAGCTTCAGTTATGTTGGACCAAACGATCCTTGATGCATTTCAGACAATGTGGGGCCCATTTCCAGAACCGGTCATGCTGGTTCAAAAGGACCGCACAATCTTGGCGGTGAACGATCTTTGCCGTAGTGTTGGAACTCCAACCGGCGTCAAATGCTTTTCACTCAATCCCGAGGCGCTCACGACTACCTGCAAGCAGTGCAAAGCGAATCTCGCGCTTCGAGAGCATCGGACGGTATGTACCGAGAGCACGCAGAACGGCAAGCGGATCATCGGCTACTGGATGCCGCTCAAGGAGGAGAGGGACGTGTATGTTCATTTCGGTGTAGGTTGTGCCGAGGCTATGGGCTTGCAGGTGAGCCAGCCATCGTCTACTCCGGAACTCGTACAGTTGTGACGCCAGTTCTCCGAGGCCGGAGGCAAAAAGCTGACGGCCTCCTTTCAATCAATGGCGGAGTTGCATCGGCAGAGGGGAAGAACTCGACCGGTAGAACTCTGCTTTGACCGTTTCACTTCTTGGAAAATTCTCAATGCTCATTTCTTCCGTAGTCGTATTTACGATTGCAGCCTTGCTGGGTCTCTCCATGGCTGCCGACGTATTTAAAGGGAGGATTTCTTCTACGTTCTCGCGGTTGGCGCACGTCGGTTTGGCGCTTGTAGGTTCGGCCTTGGTAATCATCGCGGCATTTATCGGCGATCATTGGCTCTTGATTAATATCGCTCTGGCCTTGATTATCATTCCGCTTGGCCTAGTGCTGGGCTACAAGCGTTCCAAGGGCGCACAACCCAAAGGATTGGTGATCGTCCACGGTGGTCTCGCCGTGGTCTGCTTCGTGATTCTGGCCTACTTTGCTTTTGGCCCGAAATAATCAGTTGAGGTTGCCATTCGCATCCTCGCTTTGGCATCAGGGAACAACGGAGTCGTCCCGGAGGCACTGGATTGCGCCTTGTTCAGGCTCCGCAATTGAAAGGTAGAATGATGGAAATTCCGAAAGAAGTGCAAGATTTTCTTCCCGGCAAGTTGGCTTGGGTTGCGACCGCGTCCTGCCAGGGAAATCCCAACACTACACCGAAAGGCACTCTCAGACTTCTGGACTCGCAGCATGTCTGTTTCGCTGATTTGTTTTCGGGAAAGACCAGGCAGAACCTGCTCGAGAATAAGCAGATCGCGGTGACGATCGCGGATCCATCCACAGGTAAGGGGTACCAGTTGAAGGGAACGGCTGAATTGGTCGATTCCGGTCCACTCTTCGAGGCCGCTTGCAAGCAGGTGGCGGAAATTCAGAAGGGCTTGCCTACGCCCCACGCTGTTGTCAAAATCACTGTCGACGCGGTGTTCGACCAATCAGCCGGGTCGGAGCCTGGCAAGCAGATCGCTTGAGTCAAGCGTTACGCTATGTTTGCGGCGCGTCGGCAATCGCGATCTCATACGGTATGAATACCCGGTGGACCACTAAACGCACGGTTTGGCTGCCCTAAGGAGGCGACGTAGACAGTCCAATATTGTCCCGCAAAGCAGGCCAGTGTGCGCCGATCCGCGCCACATCCTAAACGTGGCCGCACGTAACTCGATGCGCTCCGCATTGATCCAGTGGTTGCCCTCAGAGAGGAGCGAGTCAATCGTGCGGCCGCTTTCGGGACGATGCCTCTGTGGACCATAAGGCCCATGCGACGAGCGCCGGTTGGAAGAAGAGACGGGCAAGGCGCTTTCCATCCGTATCCAGGCCGAAGGAATTGCGGCGATGCGTATATTGGGCGATATTGCCGGGAAAAATGCAAGTGAAGAACGCGCCTGCGATGCGGCCAAAGAGAGCTTTCTTTTTCGGAAAAAAGGCCAGCGCTGCTCCGAGCGCAATCTCCGCGACACCCGATTCAAGAACGACCGTGTCGGGATCGAGGGGCACCCAGGTAGGGACCTGTGCTTTAAATGGCTCGCGCGCAAAGGTGAGGTGCGAGGTTCCTGCGGTCATGAGCATCAGGCCCAGTGCAATTCTGGCCGCGTCCTGCGCATTGCTGGTGTCTGGTTCGATTGCTTCAAGCTGTTGGACCATCATGTAGACTCCTTTCCATGTTCAATGCTGAACCTTGGCGATCACCCGAAGGCGGTCACTTATGATCACTTCAAAACCGGCCACTTTGGTGTTCGCCGGCTTTTTGCCATCTAGGGCAGCTCCGGCGCAGTAAGGCAAGCGCACAGCCAGCAGCAGTGAACCGTAGGCTTCTAACCGGAATGAGAAAGATAGGCGGCCAGGAAGGGCGCTGTCCTGCTGGTATGTGCTCGAGAAACCTGCTCGGGGGTTCCCTCAGCCACAATCAATCCGCCCTCTTCGCCGGCTCCAGGACCGATGTCGATGACCCAATCGCTGCTAGCGACAATGTGCATATCGTGCTCAACCACCACCACGGTGTTGCCGGACTCCACCAGCTCATGCAGTTGGGCTACCAGCCGCGTAACATCGGATGGGTGCAGACCCGTCGTCGGTTCATCCAGAACATAGAGCGAGTTGCCACGCTCGGGCCGCTGCAACTCGGTGGCAAGCTTGATGCGCTGGGCCTCGCCACCGGAGAGCTCAGTCGCCGGCTGGCCCAGGCGCAGATAGCCAAGCCCCACCTCGCGCAGCACCGTCAACGAGCGTCGAAGCTGCGGCTCGTCGGCAAAAAACTCAAGCGCTGTCTCGACCGTCATGCCCAGAACATCAGCGATGATCTTGTCGCGGTACTTCACTTCCAATGTCTCTGCGTTGTAGCGCGAGCCGTGGCACGTGGGGCACGGCGAATACACACTGGGAAGAAAGAGCAGTTCCACGCAGACAAAGCCTTCTCCCGAACAGGTCGCGCATCGCCCCTTCGGCACGTTGAACGAAAAGCGTCCCGCGTCGAACTTGCGCGCCTTCGCTGCTCTGGTCGAAGCAAAAAGCCTGCGCACGTGATCGAAAAGTCCGGTATACGTGGCCATATTCGACCGCGGCGTGCGTCCGATCGGCCTCTGGTCCACCTGCACCAGCCTGCCAATGCCCTCCATACCACTGGCGATCTCGCCATGCACGACTTGGTCCGCGGTCTGTGCCAACAGATCGTCCTCTTCTGCTTCACTAGCCACGGGCTGCCCTAGACGCTGCGCAACCAGTTCCACTAGCGACTGGCTCACCAAGGTCGATTTTCCCGAACCTGAGACACCGGTGACGGAGGTAAAAACTCCCAGCGGAATGGACACATCGAGTGCATGCAGATTGTTGCGCGTAATGTTCCTGAGGCGCAGCCAATTTGTAGGAGTCCTGCGTGTCTTCTTGGTTATGGGTTCCGCGTCGAACAGAAATCTTCGCGTCTCCGACCGCGCCGCGTTACGCAAGCCGGCAAGCGGGCCGCTATAGAGAATCTCGCCGCCTTTGCTGCCCGCTCCCGGCCCCACATCGACGATCCAATCCGCGTGGCGCACGACGTCCAACTCATGTTCGACCACGAAAAGCGAATTGCCTGCAGCCTTCAAAGCATCGAGTGCGCGGAGCAGCGCCTGGGTGTCGGACGGGTGCAGCCCGGCTGACGGTTCGTCCAGCACATAAACCACGCCGAACAGGTTCGAATACAACTGTGTAGCCAGCCTCAACCGCTGCAACTCACCCGGCGACAGCGACGGCGTGCTCCGTTCCAGCGACAGGTAGCCAAGGCCCAGGTCGAGAAGCACCTGTAGCCGCGCCACGATGTCCGCCGTGATCCGTTGTGCCACAATCTCCTTTTCAGGATGATCGCCGTTGGTCGCCCGTCGCTTGCCTTTCCCTGCGGCGAGCGGCTCAAGCAGCGCGTCCAAGCGCTTCAGCGATAAGCCGGACATCTCGGCAATATCAAGGCTCGCAAACTTCACGTCGAGCGCATCGGCTCGCAGCCGCCTCCCATGGCACGCCGAACACTCCACGCTCAGCATGAACTGGGAAACGCGCCTCTTCATCATCGCGCTTTCCGATTTTGCGAAAGTCTCCATCACATAGCGCTTGGCGCTTGTGAACGTGCCCCGGTAGCTCGGTTCCATCTTGCGCTTGAGCGCCTGCCGTGTCTCGGCGGGCGTGAACCCCGCGTACACCGGCACCGTGGGCTGATCGTCAGTGAAGAGGATCCAGTTGCGATCTTTCTTTGAAAGCTCGCGCCAGGGTTTGTCGACGTCGTACCCCAGCGTGACGAGAATGTCGCGCAGATTCTGTCCTTGCCACGCAGTCGGCCACGCAGCCACCGCCTTTTCGCGAATGGTGAGCGAATCGTCTGGCACCATCGACTCTTCTGTCACGTCGTAGATTTGGCCCAGTCCATGGCAGAGGGGACATGCGCCCTCCACGCGATTGGGCGAGAAATTCTCCGCGTGCAGCATGGGCCGTTCTGGCAGATAGACACCGACGCGTGAGTAGAGCATGCGCACCAGATTGGAGAGCGTCGTAACGCTGCCCACCGAAGAGCGCGTGGTAGGCGAGCCACGCTGCTGTTGTAGGGCAACAGCGGGCGGCAGGCCATTGATCGAATCCACCTCCGGCACCGTGAGTTGGTGAAACAGCCGCCGGGCGTACGGCGAAACCGATTCGAGGTAGCGCCGCTGCGCCTCGGCGTAGAGCGTGCCAAACGCGAGAGACGATTTGCCCGAGCCAGACACGCCGGTAAACACAACCAGCGCGTCCCGCGGAATATCCACATTGATGTTGCGAAGATTGTGTTCGCGTGCCCCGCGCACCTCAACCATTCCACTCCTGCGGGCAAGTTTGCCGGGCCTGGCATAAGCGGCGACATGATAACTCTGTTTTGGCAACTCAATCTCGCCAATACGAATAGTATCCAATAAAGAAGGCCTCAGGTAAATGCTCCTCGATGACATTTGATGACAGCTTTTCTGGATCGATTATGACTCCGAGAAGCAGCTGCAAATCTTGAAAGTCCTAACCGAATGAAAGATGCGCCTGCTCCAGACTCCATGCCAGGCTGACGTTTCTCTAGGACTGGCAGCGAAATCGAGCGAAATCCCTCATCTGAACGCAAAAAAGTCAAGGGTAAGACTTGCTGCGAGCTAGACCATTTCCATTCGGCTCGGATGCGACCACACCGGCGGCAATAGATGATTTCCTACATCGCAGCGCCGTTATCTAACAAGCCTGTCTTAACTAACGTAGGCGCTGAAGCGGACTCAAGGGGTCTTCCGACCCACTGCAAACCATGTTGGAGACGTCATTGTGCCGATAATGGATCTGCTGCAAGGCTGAAGGCTCTACGCAGAATGCTCTGAAGACAGGTGACGCTGCAGCCCGACAGCCCATTTGGGCAAGGGCTCCAGCCATTCAGTCTGTCCCTGGTCAATCACGCCTACCAGTTGATAGCCTTGCTCGGTAGAGTTGTCGAAGAGAATTACATGATCAGCACGAGAGATAGCGATGGGGGCATTCTTGAGGCTACGCTGATACCGTCGCCGGACGTCCGATTCTGGAACGTCGTGGCCTCCCACCAGTACACGGTTGATGATACGGGCGAGATTGATTTCGACGGTTTCGGTACCAATGTAGACGAGCACAACTTCAAATCCAAGATTGCGCGCATCGAGCATCATCTGCAGGTAGTTTTTGCCAGAAAGCGTCGTCTCGACAGCAAAGCTCTTTTGATCGTGCAACAACCGCTTCGCAATTTGAAGGGCTTGACGGCCAGCCGTGATCGCGGAGGGGGCAGTAATCGTGGATTGGATTGTCCTGGCTATAGCATCTGGATCAAGGATCGGGAAGGAAGCAAAAATGTCCGGATTGCTGTTCGTCAGCGTGCTTTTACCGGAACCATTTGCGCCGGTGATGAGGGTAAAGGAAGGCCGATTCACCGTGACGTAGCAGGCGCTGGCTGAAGCGGTGACTTCGTTTGCGTCGCCATCCGAACGCTTTCGAGCTGCTTCCGCTCCTCAGCAACCCGTACACGTGCAGCCTCGGCCATCTTCTGGGCGAGTTCCATCCAATAACCAACCATTTCTATATTTTACTCCCATGGCAATCGGGTTTGACATGTAATCAGCCCCAATGGCTTTGGTATTCTTCGCGGACAGTTAAGGAACAGACAAGCTATTCCTTTGACGGGCGACAATTAGAGCTTTTGACCAACGTAGTAGTGACACGTCACGGTCAAATGAAAGCGTATTGCGGGTCAGTTCCCCACTGGTTGACCCGCTTCCCACTGGTTGAAAAATTGGTAGCATTTTGGTAGCAAATACCGCCGATTGGGCCGGTTTTGCCGGTTATTCCGTCTCATAAGTCTCATTAGATCAACAAAATGGGCTTTTACCCACAACATGGCATGGAAGAGGTCGTCGGTTCGATCCCGACCAGGTCCACCAATCAACTCAACAACTTAGCGGATACCATTTCTTCCAGCTTGGCAGCATTTTGGCAGCAAATTTTCAACGGCCTGCAAAAACTGCTTTGCTCTTTCCCTTTTCTACAGCAGCCTGCCGTACCGGCTTCCTCGTGCTGAAGCTCAGTACCTTGGCCCTCTTCACAGACGGTCTTGAAGGTCCCGGTCCCCCATCGCCAGTTCCGCCGCTCTTTTGCGTCAGTTCCTGGTGAATGGAGTTCACCGTCGCCCGTACACCCTCTGGAAGTTCCTGCATATAGACATCTGTCGTCGTGGCCGTTCGCGAGTGGCGCAACACTCCCTGCACATCCTTTATGTCGCCTTTTTTCCGCGCCAATGTGGCAACCGTGCGCCGAATAACCTGGAACGTCAGTTTCGGCAATTCCAGTTCTTGGGCGAACCTGTGCAGTACGCGCTTCCGATAGTTGCCCGAATCGATGAACCCGCCGTTACGTCCCGGAAAGATGAACCCTTCAGGGTCATCAGCGGTAGGTCCATGCCAATGCTTCTTTCGGCGCTGCTCCTCCCGGCACTGCTCATGCCATGCCTGGAGTTCTTCCGTCAGGTCGGAGGCAATCGGGATCGTCGTAAGAC
>Ga0224531_1000550_pt1 | contig 18396 bp, 9 predicted proteins | sample CBST100metaG_FD_179876 | JGI IMG/M metagenome (GOLD analysis project Ga0224531, IMG submission 179876) | Peat soil microbial communities from Stordalen Mire, Sweden - C.B.S.T100 | ecosystem: Environmental > Terrestrial > Soil > Wetlands > Peat | place: Sweden: Norrbotten County, Stordalen Mire...
AACTTCCCCAGGGCCGTTCCCGCAGCTTCCAGAAAAGATTCAAATCATCTGAAATGCTGGGCGGAAGTGTCGATAGTAATATTACGCAGCATTACTTTAGTATTGCGGCCAAAATGCAGGCATCGTTGGAATTTGTTGTTTCTGCCTCTGAACCAAATGCAGAAAAGAAAGATGTTGAACCGCAGCGCTTGCGCGAAAGCGCGGGCCGGGCGGAGCTATGGAATCTTTTCGATGGCGGCGCCACGTTCCGATTGCGGCGATTTCAAAAGGAGCTGAACTTGTCATTAGTCCTGGTAGAAAGCGAAGCGACGAATGTGATTCGTCTTGAGGGTTCGATTGGCATCGACTCCGCAGCCGAGTTGAAAAAGCTCCTGATCCTGGCGCTGGAGTCGGGGAAAAAGGTGCGCGTTTCACTGGAGCGCGCCGCCGATTTGGATGTGACTGCGGTGCAGTTGCTCTGGGCAGTCTGGGGCCAGGCTAAAAGGTCGCAGGTCGAGCTCGCTCTCACGGAGGCTGCGCCGGAGGGGATCTCCATGGCACTCGCCGATGCGGGTTTCGAGAAGTTTCTTGTCTCCGAGAGTTGAATTCAAGCGAACCGGGTGAGGGGCTGCCATTGTGGATCAAGTAGATCGTTTCAAACAGAGCTTCCGCGAAGAAGCCCGCGAGATTCTCGTTGAACTGGAATCGGCGCTTCTGGAACTGAATGAGAATCGCGACGACCTGGAGTTGGTGGGTCGTGTTTTCCGCGCAATGCACACCCTCAAGGGCTCGGGGGCCATGTTCGGGTTTGACCGGCTGGCAGCGTTCACACACCACCTGGAGACGGCGTTCGACGAGGTGCGCAATGGGCGGCTCCTGATTACTTCCCAACTGATCGATCTTGCTCTGGCTGCACTCGATCAGATCAAGGCGATGCTGGAAGAGGACTCGGGCAGTGTGGTTGCGGACAGCAGCGTTTGTGCGGAAATCCTGGCGAGAGTGCGGGAGCTGACCGGCGCGACAGAAAAACATAAGGTCAAACGAGAGCAGGACGAGGCTCCTCTAGCAGAAGCAAAGGGCGCAGTGAGCGAGTGGAGAATCCGCTTTGCTCCGGGGCCCGAGTTGATGCAGAACGGCGCCGACCCGCTGTTGCTGTTGCGCGAACTGAAGCAGTTGGGGGAGATGCGCATCACGGCCAGCATGGCGGCGATGCCGCCGCTCGTCGAGTTGGAACCGGAGCGCTGCTACGTCAGTTGGGAGATGGTCCTGAGCACTGCGGGCGGGCAGGATGCGATCCGGGATGTGTTCATTTTTGTCGAGGATTGTTGCGAGCTGACGATCGAGCCGGTTTCAAGCATGATGCCGTGCGCGACGACCTGCACCGTGGAAGGGACTGCCACGCCGCTCGAAGAGCAGCGCGCTATATCTGGCGGACGCCGCACCTCCGACAAGGCCGACAACGCAAGCAGCCTGCGGGTTCCTGCCGCCAAGCTAGACCAGTATGTCGACCTGGTGGGCGAATTGGTTACGGTACAGGCGCGGGTAAGTGAAATCGCAATGCGGCGCGACGACGTGGAGATTACGGCGGTAGCGGAGGAGATCGAGCGGCTGACTTCGGCGTTGCGCGAGAACTCGATGACGATCCGCATGACGCCCATTCGAGGCACATTCGAGAAATTCCGCCGGCTGGTTCACGACCTGGCGCGGGATCTGGGCAAGGATGTCGAGTTGACCATCGAAGGCGCGGATACAGAGTTGGACAAGACGGTCATCGACCGGTTGAGCGATCCGCTGATGCACTTGATCCGCAACAGCATGGACCACGGCATAGAGCCGGCAGATGTCCGCGCTGCGTGTGAGAAGGTTGCCACCGCAAGCATCCGGCTTTCCGCTCGGTATGCAGGTGGAAGCGTGCTGATCGCGGTTTCAGACGACGGCGGTGGGATCGATGCCGAGGCGGTGCGCAGACGCGCGATTGAGAAGGGCCTGGTTTCTGCCGACCAGCAACTGACCGAGAAGGAGATCTTCGGCCTGATCCTGGAACCTGGTTTTTCCACGGCGAAACTGGTGACCGATCTTTCCGGCCGCGGAGTGGGGATGGACGTGGTGCGGCAGAGTGTCGAGGCCTTGCGCGGAACCATCGACGTGGCCAGCAAGCCGGGGCAGGGCACCAGTGTGACGCTGCGCTTGCCGCTGACTCTGGCCATTATCGACGGGCTTCTGGTGAGTGTGGGGGATGCATATTTTGTGTTGCCGCTGACCAACACGCTGGAGTGCATTGAGCTGACGCGCGAGGACATCGCGAAGGCGAACGGCAAGCATGTCGTCGAGATGCGCGGAGAGATCCTGCCTTATATCCGGCTGCGGGATTACTTCAATATCCACTCGGAACGGCCGGAGATCGAACAGATCATGGTGGTCGAGACCGAGGAGGGTCGCTACGGCTTTGTGGTGGATCAAGTGCTGGGGGATCACCAGACGGTCATCAAGAATCTGGGCCGGCTTTATCGGCATGTGCCGTTTGTATCTGGGGCCACCATTCTGGGCAACGGCACGGTGGCGCTGATTCTGGATCCTCATCGACTGGTGAGGGACGTACTACGCGCAGGGACGCAGGTGGGGCGCGGAAGTTCAGTTACGGGCATCGGGAGCAGGCAGCCGAAAGACGGTTGGCCCGCTCAAGCCAAGATTTCGTCGGCGCAGGAGAAAATGCCAGCGCTTGTCAACAACGATTGAGCCAGCCGAGCTTCGATCCTCAGGACCGGAGATCGACGAGAGTGCGAATTCAAGCAAAGCGCAACGGCCGGCTGTAGAGCGTGGCTACGCGAGGGGAGCAGGGACAATGAAATGGTTGAATGACATGAAGATCGGCGCCAAGCTGATCGGGGCTTTCATCATCGTGGGAGCCATTACCGCTGTTGTGGGCTCCATGGGGATTCGAAGCATGGGCGAGATTGCCGAGTTGGCAGCCTCATCGTACGCAAACGAGACTGTCGCAATTGCGTACCTCAAGCAGGCAGATGTGCAACTTGTGCATATGGATAGAGCTGAGAAGAACCTGCTGCTTTCCACCACGGCGGAAGAACGCGATCTTTACAAAGGCCGCATTGAGTCAGACGTAATGCAAATCAACCAATACGTCGAGAAGGCCAAGCCCTTGGTTCACACCGACGAGGGTAAGGAACTGCTAGCCAAATTCGACCAAGCCTGGAAAGAGGACCAAGAAACCGCTAACCAGACCCTTGCTCTGGGCATGAAGGAAGATCTCCAGCCAAAGCGAGCGTCGGTGGAATTCTCTTTTGGTCTTGGACGCCAGAAGGCGGACGCTGCTGAAGGTGCACTGACCCAGTTGGTGACGGTGAAAGAGGACAACGCAAAGAAGGCGGCAGAGACGGCAGATCAGAGATACCACAGCAGCCGCACGCTTATGCTTCTGCTCGTTGTGGGCGGCGTCCTGGTTGGTCTGGGACTGGGAGTGTTTATTGCGCGCAGCATCGCGAATCCGCTGACGAAACTGGCGGAGTCGGCAAAGCAAATCGCGCTGGGCGATGTAAATCACGAGGTCGAGTATCGTTCGGGCGATGAGGTGGGTTCCCTTGCTGACTCCTTCCGAGCCCTGGTGGGGTACATCCGGAATGTGTCGGGAGCGCTCGAGAAGGTGGCGATGGGCGACATGAGTGTAAGGCTTGAAGCCCAATCCGATCGCGACGTTCTCACACAGAGCTACCAGAGTACCGTGGATGCTATCAACGCGCTGGTGGGAGACGCTGGAATGTTGTCCAAGGCGGCGGTGCAAGGAAAACTGGAGATACGCGCCGATGCCAGCAAACATCAAGGCGACTACCGCGTGATCGTGGAGGGTGTGAACGAGACGCTGGATACGGTGGTGGACAAGGTGAACTGGTACGAATCCATCCTCGACGCGGTCCCATTCCCGATTCATGTGATTGATTCGAATATGAAGTGGGTGTTCCTGAATAAGGCGTTCGAAAAACTGATGGTTGACCGCCGTTATGTGCGCGACCGGAAGGAAGCGGTCGGCCTGCCTTGTTCGACGGCCAATGCCAACATCTGCAATACCGAAAAATGCGGCATCATGCAGCTCAAGAAGGGCACGACGGAGAGTTTCTTCGATTGGGACGACCTGCGCTGCAAGCAGGACACTTCCAAGCTGGTCGATATCAAAGGCCGGCATATCGGGTTTGTCGAAGTGGTCACGGACCTTTCTGCAACGCTGAGCACCAAGGATTATACGGCCAGTGAAGTGGATCGTCTGGCTACCAATCTGGTGCAATTGTCGCAAGGCGATCTGAATTTCGAGTTGAAGACGCAGGAGGCGAACAAGTACACCGGCGAGGTCAAGCAGCAATTCGACAAGATCAACGCCAGCGTGGCGCAGCTAAAGGGTGCGATAGGCAATCTGGTAACCGACACGGGCATGTTGACCACAGAGGCGGGGGCGGAGCGATTCGACACCAGGGCCGACGCGTCGCGGCATGTGGGCGACTTCAGGAACGTTGTCGACGGTGTGAATCGCACTCTGGATGTAGTTGTAGACAAGCTGAGTTGGTACCAGTCCATTCTCGACGCCGTTCCTTTCCCTGTTCATGTGATCGACACGGACATGAAATGGGTGTTTCTGAATAAGGCATTTGAGAAGCTCATGGTCGACGGAAGGCAAATCCGCGATCGGAAGGATGGAGTCGGACGGCCTTGCTCGACAGCGGGCGCGAGTATCTGCAACACCGATAAATGCGGCATCATGCAGTTCAAGAAGGGCACGCCGGAGAGCTTTTTCGACTGGGGTGAACTACGCTGCAAACAGGACACCTCCAATCTGGTCAACATCAAGGGTCAGAATATAGGGTTTGTGGAAGTTGTTACGGACCTTTCCTCAACGCTGAGCACCAAGGACTATACGGCCAGTGAAGTGGAACGTCTGGCTTCCAATCTTGTGCAACTGGCGCAGGGCGATCTGAACTTCGAGTTGAAGACGCAAGAGGCGAACAAGTACACCGGCGAGGTAAGGAAGCAATTCGAGAAGATCAATGTCAGTCTGACGCATTTGAAGAGTGCCATTGGCGCGCTTGTAGACGATGCGAGCATGCTGGCGAATGCTGCAGTAGAGGGCAAGCTGGCCACGCGCGCCGACGCCACAAAGCACCAGGGCGAATACCGCAAGGTCGTGCAGGGTGTGAACGACATGATGGACGCGGTGGTCGAACCGATCACCATGGCCGCCAGCAAAGTTGAAAGGATCAGCAAGGGAGACATTCCCCCTGTGACAGCCAACACCCGGAAAGGCGACTTTATCGCCCTTCACGACAACCTGAACGCGTTAATCGTGTCCATGAACGACATCACCTCGGCTGCCGAAGAGGTTGCGAACGGCAACCTGACGGTGGAACTTCGGGAGCGTTCAGAGCACGACAAGCTGATGCAGGCGCTGGGGGGTATGGTCAGCGGACTTACGCGGACAGTTTCCGATATCCGCTCGATTGCAGGCGAGGTGTCGACTGCCAGCCAGTCCATTTCGACGGCCTCGATCCAGGTATCGAAGGGCGCCAGTTCCCAGGCTGCGGCGGCCGAGGAAGCTTCTTCTTCGATGGAGGAGATGGTATCCAACATCAAGCAAAATGCCGACAACGCGCAGCAGACTGACAAGATTGCGACCAAGTCGGCCAACGACGCACAAGCAAGCGGCAAATCGGTGCTGGAGGCGGTGACTGCGATGAAGGAGATTGCCAGCAAAATCTCCATCATCGAGGAGATTGCCCGCCAGACCAACCTGCTTGCCCTGAATGCGGCCATCGAAGCGGCGCGCGCCGGGGAGCATGGCAAGGGCTTCGCGGTGGTGGCGGCAGAAGTACGTAAATTGGCCGAGCGCAGTCAGAGGGCGGCCGCTGAAATCAACCAACTCTCGGCCACCACGGTCAAGGTATCGGAGACAGCCGGCGAGATGCTCGGCAAACTGGTTCCTGATATCCAGCGGACGTCGGAGTTGGTAGAGGAGATCACCGCTGCCAGCAAGGAACAGGACACCGGCGCCCAGCAGATCAACAAGGCCCTGCAACAACTGGAGAAGGTGATTCAACAGAACGCATCGGCTTCTGAGGAGATGGCTTCCACCACCGAGGAGTTGACCGGGCAGGCCGATCAGCTGGTCAGTGCGCTTTCCTTCTTCCGGACCCGGGAAAACAGTCATGCGCCGTCGCGAAAATCTGGTGATGCAAATCCGGCCAGGTCGGCGGGCATTGCATCGGAGACGACTGCAAAGCCCAACGGCCACGTCACGGGATCTGAAGTGAAGATGACGGAGAAGGTTGGAGTCAGCCTCCGCCTCCAGGACAAGCACGATGATGCGGACGGGGAATTTGAGCGGTACTAACCGGTCGAGCGCGGACTGCACAGCGATCCGCGCCTCGTCTTCAGGATGCGAGAGGAGTTGACCCATGAGCGTTAGCGAAATTACGGAGACCCGGCAGTATCTCACTTTCAAGCTCGGCAACGAGATCTTTGCCATCGATGTGGCAAAGGTGAGAGAAGTGCTTGACCTCACGACCATCACGCGAATTCCCAAAACGCCGGAATTCATGGCAGGCGTGATCAATCTCCGGGGCAGCGTTGTCCCGGTGGTTGACCTGCGGCTGTGCTTCGAGATGTCGAAGACCGAGAGCACGCGCAACACCTGCATCGTGGTGGTGGAAGTACTGCAGGAGAACGAATCGATCATTATCGGCGCGCTTGCCGACTCGGTGGAGGAAGTGATCGACCTGGAACCGGAGCAGATTCAGCCGGCGCCGCGCATTGGCACCCAGATCCGGACTGACTTTATCAAGGGGATGGGAAAGCGCGACAACCAATTCATCATGATTCTGAATATTGACCGCGTCTTCTCGGCCGAGGATCTGGCCGCAGTCCGCGTGCAGGAGTCCAACAAGCCGCTCGTAGAGGCGGTCGTCTAACGGAGGGAACAGGGTGCGTGACGCGCCCCGTTCATGCTATGAATACACTCGAAGAAGGCCTCTCCAACCGGGACTATGCAAGGCTCTGCAAGCTGGTTTATGCAGAGGCCGGCATTCACCTGGGCACCGGGAGAAAGACCATGCTTGAGGCCCGGATCAAGCGCCGCCTGCGGGAACTCGATCTTGATTCCTATGCCCACTACTGCGACTACCTGTTCGGGCATAAGGGATTGAAGGAGGAGATCGTTCCCCTGATCGACGTGGTGACGACCAACAAGACAGACTTCTTTCGTGAGCCAGGGCATTTCAAGTTTCTGGCCGAGAAGGCAATCCCCGAGATGGTGGCGCGCAACGGAAACCAGCTGCTGGTTTGGAGCGCAGGCTGCTCAACTGGCGAGGAGCCGTACACGCTGGCGATGGTGCTGAGCGAATATGCGCAGGCTCATCCCGGGTTTCGCTTCAGGGTACTGGCCACCGACATTTCCACGATCGTGCTGGAGAAGGCCAAGATGGGGATCTATACGGACGAAGTGGTAAGCCCGGTACCGGCGGCACTGAAGTGCAAGTACTTCATGCGCAGCCGGGATCGGGACTCCGATCGCGTACGTGTGGTGCCGGAGTTGCGGCAGTTGGTGGAGTTTCGCCGGTTGAATTTCATGGAAGAAAACTACCGGATGGCGGAAAAAGCCGACGCGATCTTCTGCCGCAATGTGATTATCTATTTCGACCGGCCCACGCAGGAGCGGATATTGAGCAAGCTCTCTTATCAACTGGTTCCGCGTGGGTACATGTTCGTGGGCCACGCGGAGACTCTGCACGATATGAATCTCCCTTTGACGCCCGTAGCCCCCGCTCTCTACAGGAGGGTCGATGCCTAAACCTGACACGGCACTGCCCGATGTGTATGTGCAGCCGGAAGAATCGCGCCTGATGTGGGAGCCGGCAATCATGCGGAGGCTTCACCGCTCTTCGGGGGCTCCGCGACGAGGGATTCGGCGTAACCGCCTCCAGCCTCGGCGGTACATCCGGCGTCAACATGCAGGTTCATGCCGGGACAAGAGAAGTGTTGCTACGACGATTGCCTTGATGAAGACAGGGAATAGGGAACAAGGGATGGAAAACATCATGTGGAAGGGTTGTCATTGTGAGTAAACAAAAGATTCGCGTACTGATCGTTGACGACTCCGCCGTGGTTCGCCAAACACTGAGCGAGGTGCTTTCTTCCGATCCGGAGATTGAAGTGATGGCGACCGCAAGCGACCCTTTTGTAGCGGCCGATCGGATTGCGGAAGAAGTGCCCGACGTCATCACGCTTGATATCGAAATGCCGCGCATGGACGGGCTTACCTTCCTCAAGAAGATCATGAGTCAACATCCGATCCCGGTGGTGATCTGCTCAAGCCTCGCCGAGAAAGGCGCGCAGAGCACCTTCAGGGCGCTCGAATACGGTGCGGTCGATATTGTGACCAAGCCTCGGCTAGGCGCGCGGCAGTTTCTTGAAGACTCGCGTATCACCCTATGCGAGGCGGTCAAGGCTGCGGCGGGTTCGAGGGTGCGCATCCTCGGCCCGAGCCACACCGTCGAGCCCAAACTCACCGCCGACGCAATTCTTCCGGCGGCCACGCGCGCCATGGCCGAGACCACCGAGAAGGTAGTGGTGGTCGGCGCTTCGACCGGAGGCACGGAGGCGCTGAAGACCCTGTTGGAGACGCTCCCAGCCGATACTCCGGGCATCGTGATCGTGCAACACATGCCGGAGCTGTTCACGCGAGCTTTCGCCAACCGGCTCGATGGCCTGTGCGCCATCACCGTGAAGGAAGCGGAAATGAACGATACGGTGATTCGCGGCCGAGCGCTGATAGCCCCGGGCAATCATCACCTGCTGCTCAAGCGCAGCGGCGCGCGTTATTACGTGGAGATCAAGGAGGGCCCGCTGGTGTGCCGGCACCGTCCGTCGGTCGATGTGCTTTTCCGTTCAGCCGCCCGCTATGCGGGACAGAATGCCGTAGGAGTCATTCTTACCGGAATGGGCGATGATGGCGCCAGGGGAATGCTGGAGATGAAGCAGGCTGGAGCGAAGACGATTGCACAGGACGAAGCCAGTTGCGTGGTATTCGGCATGCCCAAAGAGGCGATCAAGCTAGGAGCTGCCGATAAGATACTACCGCTGCAGGCAATCGCCGGGGCGATGCTGAATTGCGCGCGATAGGGAATCAACCTTGTGGACGCAGAAGAGACCATGTTCGCTAATGGAAACAATGCATTGAAGGCAGACAGCTTTTTCAGTACATACGGAGGTCGAGATGGCGGCGACCGGAGAGTCCAAGTCGATGAGCGGAAGAACCAGCACGACGGCTGCTTGCAATCTTGCGAAATCGGGAGACGATCTCCTATGGCTTCTCCGCACCGCCGAGGATGCGATCAATGGGCTTGTGGTTGCCTTTCAGGATCTTGCCGGACACACCGATACGACACTGAAGTTGACGGCAGCCATCGTCGAGCGCGTGCAGGACGAAAGCGTTGTCTCTGTGCTGCCGAGCGTGCGTGCGCTGGGCGTTGCGGCAAAACTGTTTCTGGGAGAGAGGCTGCAGGCAACCACCGGAATCCTCGAGACGGTGACGGCGGAGATGGCGCTTCTAAGTAAGTTATCAGCAGTGACGGAGGGGCAAGGCAAAATCGCACTCGATATCAACATGCTGACCGTACACACAAAGATAGAGGTGGCCCATCTCGGCTCGGTGGGCGCCGGGTTTGAGTATCTTGCGCACGAACTTGCCGATTTTTCACACTCGCTTACCGAAAACACCAAGGAACTGGCCAGTCACACGGACAAGCGCAAGGACGCAGCCGAGAACACACAGCACATGCTCTCTGTGGAACTTCCGCAACTGAGAAAAGAGTTGACCCGCGTGGAAGTCAATCTGCGCGATGATTTGGCGCAGTTGGAAGCTGGTCTGACAGAACTCTCCAGGATGCCGGAACAATTCAGGGTTTCTGCCGAAGACATTGCCCGACAGATCGCCGGAGTGGTTGTTGCGGTTCAGGGGTACGATATTACTCGCCAACAGGTCGAACATGTGCAGGAGGCGTTGGAAGTCATTTCGCAAAGATTTCTCAAGACGGATGGCTCCACGGAGGGTGTCTCTCAAGAAACAGCGCATGCACACGCCGGCCTTGTCATCCAGATTCATCAACTCCACGCCATCCGGGCCACGATCGCGGAATGGAAATCGCAAATCATGACGTGCATGGATGGCATCTTCAGAATAAGCGCTTCGGATATTGTCGGGATTGGTCCCCTGGTGCTTGAGCAAGAGCGGTCGATGTCATCGCAGCTTTCGCACATCGAAATGCTCGAACGCGAGTGCCAGGCCTATGGCGAGAGAATCCGATCGACTCTTGAGGGAATCACGAATCTGTCGCAATTGTTCACAGAGCATCTGCGGGAGTCTGAAGCCGCTCGCAACCGGCTTCGTCTGCTCACCTTCAATTCCGTGATTGAAGCATCCCGCCTGGGTGCGCGTGCCGATACCATCTGCGTGATCGCAGACGGCATCGCAGAAGTCTCGGCTGAGTGGGGCATGATCGCGGAGCATTCCGGGAGCACACTGGAGGAGATTCTGGAGTTGTCAGAGCGCATCAATGAGGTGATGGCGACGTTCTCGGGAGCCAGCGACGAGCAACTGAATAGGACCCAGGAACAAACGGGGGCGGGTCTCGAGAGTCTTCGCGAAGCCTCAGGTTTCGCGGCGTCGCAGGGGCAGAAGATAGGACAGACGATTGAGACAATGCGGGCCGGGAGTGGCGAGATCGGGAAGATCGGCGATCAGTTGGACGCTTGCTTCGGACGCATCGACGAGGTGTTGTCAGAGGTTGAGAAAGTAAAGAGCCAACTGGAAGCCGACTATCCGGAGGTGAAAGAAGAATACGATTCCGAGGAAATTGAAAGGCTGTTTTCCGCGACCTACACAACGCAAGCGGAACGCGACGTGCTTCGTACTGCAATCTACGGCACGGCGCCCTCAATTGCGCAATCAAGCTCGATCGGGAACGACGTGGAATTGTTTTGATAAAGGTCCTGGGACGGCCAGGCATCAGGATTCTGACACGAAGGAGATAGTGACTGGCGATGAGACGAATTCTAACAGTGGACGATTCAGCTAGCATGAGGCAGATGGTCAGTTTTACTCTGCGCAAAGCCGGCTATGAAGTAACCGAGGCGGTCGATGGCAAGGACGGTCTGGACAAGGTGGCTGGCGAAAAATTCGATCTGATTATCACCGATTTGAATATGCCCAACGTGGACGGCATTCAGATGATTACCGGTGTTCGCAAGACGCCGGGATATTCCTTTGTCCCGATCCTGATGCTTTCTACAGAGTCGCAGGCGGAGAAAAAGAATGAGGGACGCAAGGCAGGCGCGACGGGTTGGATTGTCAAGCCGTTCAACGCCGAGCAGCTGGTTGCTGTGGTTCAGAAACTTGTCAAGTAGGATGGTGCAGGCTGCCAGCGGCGCGGAGTGCGCTTGGCGGCCTCCTGTCGGCGTGGCAGAGATTCTGGCCGCAGACGCTCGTGGCACGCGCCAATGGCGGTGGACTACGCATATTCCGCACGCCATTTGACCGCTTGGTGCTGCAGATGATCGACTGGTTCAAGCCATGAATGAACCAGCGCATATTTCTCAATTTACCCTTGACGATTACGAGAGATTCTTTGCCGATCGCCATCGGCTCCAGGACGTGGTGGCAAAGTGGGCCAAGTCCCGGCCGGAAGCTCCTGCCCTGGTCAGTGCGGAGGACGGCCGCACCGTCACGTGGAAGGAATTTGACCGCGTGACTGCGGCGATGGCGAAAGAATTATTGCGCCTGAATTTTGCCAAGGGCGACTTTCTGGTCACGATGCTGCCCATGTCCGTGGATCACATTTTGCTGGAGTACGGCTGCTTCAAAATCGGCGTGATCGTCGCCCCGCTGGATTTGCGGCTCTCCTCCGCCGAGGTGATTCGAGCACTGGAAATTCTCAGGCCGCGCGGGTTCGCCGGGCTGGGCGTGAAGGCACCGTTCGATTTTCGCGGACTATGGCGCGATGTACAGGCGCAGTGCAAGTGGATCGAGCATTCCATCGTGCTGGATTCCGATGAGGGCATTGCTGGCACGCGATCTTTTGCTACGATATCCGAGCCGGCATGGCGTGCCGTGACGGAGCCAGTCCCTGAGACGGCTGAAGACGCTGCCTCATCTTCAGAAAATACAACTTGCGTGACCGAAGAGGATGGCGCACTGGTGATCTTTACCACCGGCTCGACCGGTTCGCCCAAACCGGCCCTGCTTTCGCACCGCAACATCACGGTCCAGAATATGTGCCTGTGCGGCGCATTTTTTGGAGGAGATCGCGGCACGCGCACGCTGGTCAATTTGCCGCCGTCACACGTCGGAGGCCAGACGGAGGCGCTGATGAGCACTCTGTTCGGGGGCGGCACGGTGGTGCTGCAAGAGGTCTTCGACGCCAGCGGTTCGTTGCGCGCCATTGCCCGGCACGGTGTCGAGATTCTGGGCCAGATTCCGGCCATGTTCAACCTCGAGTGGATGTTGAAAGACTACGACCGCCACGATCTCTCCAGCCTGAAGTTCGCGGCCTATGGAGGCAATGCGGTGTCGCGGCCGTTCGTAAACCAGCTTGCCACCATGTCGCCCGTGATCGGCACTGGGTTGGGACTCACCGAGACGGCTGGATTCTGCACTTATATCCAGGCGGATGCGGAAGGCAGGGAGACGATTCTGGCCGGACTGGGCGCGGAGATGGCGATCTATCCGTGTACGATTCGCCAAGCCATGCGCGCCGACGGCAACGCCGGCGATGAACTGCGATCGGGTGAGATTGGCCATGTGTGCTTCCGCGGGCCGCAGACCTTTCTGGGGTACGTCAACGATGCCGCGGCGACCGCCAGCGCGATTTCTGGCGACGGCTTTTTATATACCGGAGATCTGGGCTTCAAAGACGCCGCAGGCCTGCATCTGAGCGGGCGCGATAAATGGGTGATCAAGTCGTTTGGGTACCAAATCTTCCCGGGCGATGTGGAAGCGCACGTTTGCCGCCTGACGGAGAAGGTTGCCAACTGTGTCGTGGTCGGCGTGGCGCACGAAGTGGTTTCAGAAGCCGTGGTGGCCGTGGTGGAGAAGCGGGCCGGGGTTGAACTGAGCCGGCAAGAGTTGGACCGGCACGCGCGATCGTTGCCCTCCTATATGCGGCCACGCCATTGGATTGTGCTCTCGCCCGGCCAGATACCGCTGAACCGGGTGGTCAAGCCGGACTACCTGCGCGTCCGGGAGATGGCTCGGGAGGAGATCGCGCAGTTGCGCGCCTCTGGCGAGTGGGACAGCGATTATCTCAAGAGCGGACAAAAGGAAGCGAGTTGACATGTTTGCGACACAAAAGGCTCTCGCTCTTTCAGAGTTCAGGAATAGTGCGGGCTCGTGTGTCAAGTCATCCGTAACTCTCCCCAATCGAGATTCACCAGCTTATCCGTTTCATCCCGTTATGACTGAGCCTCCCATAAACTGAGCATAGCTGCCAAACTCGATGTAGATGCCCATTCTGCGAAGCGCTCGAACTGAATTTGGCAAGCCTCCTGAGATTTGCCGCGCGGCGCCAGGTTTTTTGATCCTTAATTCACCGAAATCGTCACGCTAGTCGAAGTATGTGCACCCGTGACCACGTCAGTGGCCGTAACCACGATTGTGTAACTTTGCGGAGTCGAAGAAACCAAAGTGTATCCGCCGCCGCACCCGCCCAAAGCCGTTACCATCGCAACTGCCGCAAATGCGAAGAGGATCAAGCAGCGTGGCTCCCTTAGATGTTTGCGGACTCGCTTCATTCCCATCATTGGAAGCAGCAATGCGAGCGCCAGCGGGGCCATAGGGCCAAGCGGCAGCGGCCTTTTGCGAATCGACGCCTGATTGTCGCTGGCATGAATGGTCAGAGTTACCGACGTCGGTCCACTTCCGGCTGGAATCGTCAATGGAGAGAACGTCGCGGTTGCGCCTGGAGGAACACCGGTAGCGGCGAAGGTCACACTATGCGGGAACGTTGTGCCGGACCCCGGAGCGAGGGCCATCCCATAGGTGGCGGTCCCACCGGGTGGAATGGTTACACCGCCCGAACCGGAACTTGAGATCGGTGTAACGGTGAAGCCGGAATCCACGACAAAGCTGGTGGTTGCATAGGATTCAACATAATTTCCGCTAGCCGCCTGCGTGGCCGAGAGAACCACTGTGCCGATGTCGCTTACGGTGACGGTTGAACCGGAAACCGTCGCCGGGCCGGAGACCACTGCGTACGTGATGGCACCCGTCGAAGCGGACGAGGCATTCACAGAGAATGGAACGCTATTCGTGGTTTGGGACGGAATAGGCGAGAAAGCCAGGAGAGGCATTTCCGCCACAACGGTGAAGCTGGAGTTTTGCGAGTTGCTGGCATAGTTGCCGCTAGCCGCCTGCATGGCCGAGAGAACCACTGTGCCGATGCCGCTCACGGTGACGAATGAACCCGAGATCGACGCCGGGCCGGAGACTACCGCATAAGTGAATACTCCGCTGGAAGCCGAAGTTGCCGCCAAGGCGATTGGGGCGACGCCATAGGTCTGATTGGCCACGTTGAAGGTGATCATCGAAGTGACCGCTGCAACAGTGAAGCTGGCGTTTTGCGTATTGCTGGCATAGTTGCCGCTAGCCGCCTGCGTGACCGAGAGAACCACTGTGCCGATGCCGCTCACGGTGACGGTTGAACCAGAAACCGTCGCCGGGCCAGAAACTACCGTATAAGTGAATGCTCCGCTGGAAGCCGAAGTTGCCGCCAAGGCGATTGGGGCGACGCCATACGTTTGGCTGGCCACGTTGAAGGTGATGGTCGGCGTGGCCGCTGCAACGGTGAAGGCCGCGTTTTGCGTATTGCTGGCATAGTTCCCGCTAGCCACCTGTGTGGCCGAGAGAACCACTGTGCCGATGCCGCTCACGGTGACGGTTGAACCAGAGATCGCCGCCGGGCCGGAAACTACCGCATAAGTGAATGATCCGCTGGAAGCCGAAGTTGCCGCCAAGGCGATAGGGGCGACGCCATAGGTCTGATTGGCCACGTTGAAGGTGATCGTCGGAGTGGCCACTGCAACGGTGAAGCTGGCGTTTTGCGTATTGCTGGCGTAGTTCCCGCCAGCCGCCTGCGTGGCCGAGAGAACCACTGTGCTGATGCCGCTCACGGTGAGGGTTGAACCAGAAACCGTCGCCGGGCCAGAGACTACCGCATAAGTGAATGCTCCGCTTGAAGCCAAAGTTGCCGCCAAGGCGTTTGGGGCGACACCATAGGTCTGATTTGCCACGTTGAAGGTGATCGTCGGAGTGGCCGCTGCAACGCTGAAGCAGGCGTTTTGCGTATTGCTGGCGTAGTTCCCGCCAGCCGCCTGCGTGGCCGAGAGAATCACGGTGCCGATGCCGCTCACGGTAACGGTTGAACCCGAGACCGCCGCCGGGCCGGAGACTACCGCATAAGTGAATGCTCCGCTGGAAGCCGAAGTTGCCGCCACGGCGATTGGGGCGACGCCATAGGTCTGATTTGCCACGTTGAAGGTGATCGTCGGGGTGGCCGCTGCAACGGTGAAGGTGGTGTTTTGCGAGTTCGTGGCATAGTTGCCGCTAGCCGCCTGCGTGGCCGAGAGAACCACTGTGCCGATGCCGCTCACAGTGACGGTTGAACCAGATACCGTCGCCGGGCCGGAGACTACCGCATAAGTGAATGCTCCGCTTGAAGCCGAAGTTGCCCCCACGGCAATTGGGGCGACGCCATAAATCTGGCTCGCCACATTGAAGGTGATGGCGGCGGTGGATGGCGCAATCGTGAATGGAAGCGCGGTCGAACTGCTGGTGGCGAGATTCGTGTCGCCCCCGTAGACCGCGGTGAGGCTGGCCGCTTCGGCGGGCAACGTGCTGAGGCTGAGCGCGGCCACACCGTTGGAGAGGATCGCTGTTCCGAGGTTGGTGGTTCTATTGTAGAAAGTGACCGGCTCGCCGTCCGAGGAGGCGGCTCCCGCCGTGAACGGATTCAGGGTAGCGGTGAGGACCACCGTCGTTCCATAGGTGCTGCTGGATGGACTGGCGCCAAGAGTGATGGTGGCGGCGGACGGCTGCGCAGTCAAGCCTGTGGTGCTGGAAATACTGGAACTGTAGTTGCTGTCCCCCGGATAGCTCGCCTCTGCGTTGTGCGTTCCTGTGCCAAGGATTGCGATGTTGCTCACCGCGGCTGTCGCCGTTTCAGTCGAGAGCTCCGGGTGCATCACAAGAACAGCGGCGTTCTGGAAGTTGGCGTTGGTTGCGACAATGTCGGGATAGCCATCTCCATTGAAGTCGCCAATGGCATTGCCCTGCGGATCACTGTTTGCCAAACCGGTGGAAGGGCTCGCCGCCAGGGTGAACGTACCGTCCCCGTTGCCCAGAAGCACGGTTACCGTGCTGTCATTGTAGTTAGTGACCGCGAGGTCGACCTTGCCGTCGTGGTTGAAGTCGGCGACCGCGAGCGCCAGCGGATTGCTGCCGGACGCAGGACTTGCAACCGTCGGTGCAAAGCTGCCGTCATTGTTGCCCAGGAGCACCGTGACTGTGTTGTCATTCTGGTTGGCCGTGGCCAAATCGATCTTTCCATCGCCGTTAAAGTCCCCCGCGACGATAAAGCTGGGGCCATTGCCGGTCACCGGGCTGGCCGCCGCTGCGGTGAACGTTCCATTGCCGGCTCCGAGTAGGATCGTCACGGTGTTGCCGTTGAGGTTGGCCACCGCCAGATCCAAATTGCCGTCGTGATTGAAGTCGCCGACTGCGATTGAAACCGGCCAGTTGCCGACACTCGGGGTCGATACCGCCGTGAAGCCGCCCAGCCCATCGCCGTGCAAGATGGTCACCGTGCCGTCAACGCTGTTGGCAACCGCGAGGTCGGCATTGCCGTCGCCGTTGAAGTCGCCTGTCGCAATCCCGTTCGGGCCAGCGCCGGTTCCGGGGCTGGTACCGGTTGCCGTGAAGGTGCCATTTCCATTTCCCAGCAGCACCGTGACCGTATTGTCGCCATAGTTGGCGGTGGCCAGATCCAGCTTGCCATCGCCATTGAAATCGCCCACCGCGATGGCCGACGACCCGTTGCCGATTGAAATGACCTGGCCTGCAGTGAAGGTGCCGCCACCAACGCCAAGGTAGATGTGCAAAGTGGCATCGTTGGAGTTGGTCACGGCCATGTCCAGCTTGCCATCGCCGTTGAAGTCACCAACAGCTACCCCGGCACTGCCCCCGGAAAGGGTTTGAGCGTTGGCAAAATTCAATCCCAGAGTGCTCGCACCGAGCGCTTGGGTACCCAGCACAGCATTGCTGTGGCTCGCATCCAGAAATGAAATGGTTCCGGTCACTGCATGGGTGAAGCTTCCCGTTCCCGTCACCGTCGCCGTCAGCGAGTAAGCCCCCACGTTGCCACTGGTCGCGATGGTCGTCGCCGTCGCATAGGGCCCGGAACCGACCGATCCGGTTACGGTCAGGGGTGAGGCACTCGAAGCCGTGGTCGAAAGGTTGGAGGTCCCGACAAAAACCGCCTTGTAACTATAGACACCTACGCCGGGGGTGAAACGGATCGAAGCTGTGCCAGCGTTCGTTAATTGTGCGGTGCCAAGCAGGTGGATATCGGTGCAATGGGCAGCCGCCGCGTCGCAGAAGTTTACCTGGCCCGCCGTCACCGGCGTACTGGCCGCCAATACCGTTGCCGTCAACTTTATAGCGCTGCCTGAAACTACGGACGACACCTGGCTGCCGCCGGAGATCACGGCCAGCGTCGTTGTCGTGGTGCCCGCAGGCAACACCTGAAGCGTCCCGTTGCCGGCGCTGTTTTGGTATACCGTGCTGTTGGTTGGCGAGTAGCTGGCCGAAATCGTATGCGCACCGCCGCCAGCCGGAGTATAGGAGAGGGACACAGCCCCATTTGTCAGCGCCGCCGATGCAGCAAGCGTAAAGGAGCCGTCCATCACCGTCACCGTTCCCGTGGGAACACTGCCCGGGTTCACCGAATCTGCGACAGTGACCACCACCGACGAGTTTTGCCCCTGGTCGACGGTGACCGTAGTCGCGACTACGGTCACCGTCGTGGTATCGGGCGGAGGCAGTCCTATTCCAGTCAACGCAACGGTTTGCGTGGCATTGTGCGCATTCAGACTGTTGTCGGTCACAACAAGGCTGCTTGAGATCGGGTTCCCCGCCACAACCGGAATGAAGCTCAGTGAGTAGACGCAGGCGGCACCCGGCGCCAGCACCGCCCCGTCCGCATTCACACTCGGGCAGGCCGTCGCGCCGGACACCGTCGAAGGGTAGTCCTCGGCATGCGAGGGATTGGACACCGCGACATGTCAATACCCCCGGCTCTGCGCTTTCAATTACCC
>Ga0224531_1000553_pt1 | contig 18345 bp, 21 predicted proteins | sample CBST100metaG_FD_179876 | JGI IMG/M metagenome (GOLD analysis project Ga0224531, IMG submission 179876) | Peat soil microbial communities from Stordalen Mire, Sweden - C.B.S.T100 | ecosystem: Environmental > Terrestrial > Soil > Wetlands > Peat | place: Sweden: Norrbotten County, Stordalen Mire...
GAGCGACATTGATCGTCTTCTGGAGACTCTGGCATAAGTGTTTGTCGAAAATTGCGTGACCGCCCCCGTCATCATGGTCAAGAACGCGGGCGTCAACTACTCCGGGCTGGTGGATGCAAGAGTGCGCATCCGCGCCAATGCGGCCCCGACATTCAACAGCAGGCGCCAGATGATTAGCCTTCGGCTCATGTGCCCCGGTCTTGCCACGATAAAAATGATGGAAGCCATGCCGGGTGGCATTGTTGCATGGATCGAGCAAAGATCGAGCTTTCCCTCTTCCCAGCAGATTTACGCAGCGATGTTTAAGAACTTGTTGAAGTTCGCTGTATTGCAGTGGATTTCTTGAGGATTTGAGTTTCTGCCAGGTTCAAATACGTTAAAATTGCGTGTTTGTGCAGTGTCGATCGGGGTTTGCGGGCATCGAGAAGTCCATACCGAGGCCTGCAACCGAGGTTCAGGCACACTGGGCCGTGGGGATTCCCGGTGGTTGCGCCATTAGCTTGGGAAGCCGGATCAGGTTGTGCGCGGCGCAACTGAAGACGAACAGCCAATCTACCTTCTCCGGTCCTCTTAGCTTGACTTGCCGTAGAGGACCGGTTTGCTTCAGCCACGCGAAGCCCTTTTGATCAACCAGCGACGGCTCAGGCTGATGGTGTAGCCAGGCTGCCGAGTGGTTCTTCGGTTCAGGTTGCTGGTGCGGCCCTTGTCGTTTTTGGCCACGTGCGGTGTCACATTCAACTCCCGCACCGTGCGTACAAAATTCTTGCTGTCGTAAGCCTTGTCCGCCCCTACTGTGATGCGGCTGGAGCGGCCTTCCTGCTTCTCAGCCAGCATCAATAGCGCCGCGTCGCGTTCGGCGAAGCCATCCGCCGGGTGCTGAAAAAGAGAGAGAAGGTGCAGTTTGGGATGCACAATCTCCGGCACAGTTTGGCGACATATCTCATTGCGGTAGGCTGCGATGTCAAGATGGTGCAAAATATCCTGCGGCACGCCAACCCGCTGACAACGCTTCAGCTCTATGCTCACGTGCGAAGCCAGGACCGCTCGGACGCGCAGGGGGAGATGCTAACAGCGTTTTTCGCGCCGCCTGTGAAGCCGTCTACGGAAGTAGTGCAATAGCAATCACGGGTGAGTAGCGGGTGAGCGTTTTTAGGGTGGTAAGCCAATGGCTTCCTAAAATACTCATTCTAATGAAGAAATCTGGTGGCGGGAGGCAGGATTGAACTGCCGACCTACGGGTTATGAATCCGTCTTAAGCCCGTTTTGCTGTTCGTCGCATAGTGTCGCAGAATGTCGAAAACTCCAGTGTTTACGGCACATTCAGCCGATTCAATCTTTGCATTGTGTCGCAGCGAAACGCGCCAAAATATAAACCCAACAGCCACCAAAACAGCCACCAAGAAAACCCGTAGGCTACCCGGTATTCGTTCTCACCGGCTTGCCTACGGGCTTCCTGATGCGCTTGCGGAGTATTCTAGGCCGTGATCTATCGCAAGCTGTAAAGGAAAGCGGCAAGAAGTCCGGTCAGAATGTTGCCCACAAAGACCGCCAATGCAACCTTCCAGAATCCAAGGGTTGGCGTTGTTTTAATAGCCTCTTCAGTGCTGGCCTCTTCTGCCGGGTTGAGTGATAGGGTGCTTATCTTGCTCATTTGACCCTCAGCCTCCCTATTACACGCTCATATACCACGCGCGGTATTCGGACGCTGCGATAGCGCCGCTTGTTCATCTTGGAGGGCCGGGCAATCGTGATGATGCCCGGCTCGGACTGAAACAGCCGCGTAATTGTGCGGATTGAGAAACCCGTGAGCATGGCCACATCTGCTACGGTCAGCGTGGGCTTTTCTAGCATTAGTCCTCCTCGATTGAAAAAGCGTCTTTGATGAGCGACTGTATGGCCGGATAGCCGTTTGTGACCTGTAGCAACAAGATGCCAACTGGCACCGCCGTTTTCTTTCCTTCTGCCGCCCGCTTCAACTCTTTAATCACGTTGTACTTGCCATACGTCATGACAGGCCCCTCCTTTGGGCCGGTGCTGCACACTTTGAGGTGAGCAATACTGACCACATTGCGCCAAGAGCAGAAAGAAGTCAAGTGTTTTATTTTCTTACATTTACGGGACGCGCTTACGGGACGCGCTTACGGGACGCGCTAGATGGATTTTGCCGCCAAGATCGGCTAGACGCGCTTGTGACGGGCACGTGGACGGCGCAATGGATTGGTCACGGCTATGAGGGCGCAATCCTCCGCAAGCCCGGCAGTCCGTATAAGCACGGGCGCTCCACCGTCAAGGAAGGCTATCTCCTGAAGCTGAAACGTTTCGTTGATGGTGAGGCCCGCGTCATAGGCGTCACGGAGCTGATGCACAATGGCAACGAGGCAACGGTCAACGAGCTAGGCCGGACGGCGCGGAGCCACAGCAAGGCCGGGATGGTCCCCACGGGTACCATGGGCACGCTCATAGTTCGGGACGTGAAAACCGGCGTTGAGTTTGAGATTGGTACGGGCTTCACGGCGGAAGAGCGGGCCAGCTTTTGGCCCTCAGTAATCCGCGTCATAGGCAAGACGAATGATAACCGGGACATCTTTGACGCCGGGCCGCTCACGGGGCGCTTGGCAAAGTATAAGCACTTCCTTGTGGGCACAAAGGACAAGCCACGCCACCCGGTGTTTATCGGGTGGCGAGATCGGCGCGACACCTAAATTTATTTTTGTGCTAGATTGTGTTACTCGCGTTTATATCTCCAATACAGTCAACAAAGCTAAAGTCAGTGCGCGACACAAAGCGCAATACTATGCATTGTGCGTTGCGGGTTTACGTTTGATCTGCGGTACTCTTTGAATAGGCACAACGCAAAATAAATTGCGCGAAAGTGGCCGATTAGCGCGGAGACGGGCGTACTCTCGAAATAGAGGCACAACAGAAAATAAACTGCGCAAAAGTTGCCGATTAGTGCTGCGCAAGCCGTACTCTTGGAATAGACGCAGTACGGTGATAGCCAGAAAGGGATGCTAATGGCGGGAACGAAAAAATTCTCTAAGGTATTCCTAACGAGTGCCAACGCCGCGTAATGTCAAACGTAGACGCAGCAACGGGACGAAAAAAAATACACGCCGTAAGAAAGGCGTATCGGGTGTGCTACTGTGACAATGAAATCTGAACGGGACCAAGAAAAAACTATACGGCAATCGGTAACTTTGACCAAAACCGGGGTTTAACCAGAACTAGGGGAGCGGGTGAGAGCAATGACGTATCTAGAAAATGCCGCGCAAGTGGCGCGTGAGTCTGACATAGCCGTCCAGGTTCTATTGAGTCGTGAAAATACTGACCTTGAGCTGATTCCACTCCGGCCACGGCTAGACGCTTACATCGGGCCTCAAGAATTCACGGCCCGGCAATTACGCTCTGTTGCTGTTGTTGGCATCCGTGGATTGCAGCCACTCTCGGTATGGAAAGAGCCTTTGCCGCTCCAGGTCATAAACGGCGTAGGCAATGCGTTCATCGAATACATTCGTGTTTTGCTTGGGAAGAGTCTCGCAGACCTATACGAAGCGGCGCAAGCGGCTGAGATTGCCGAGCTGGAACGCCTTTTTTTTTGCATCCCGGATGCACGGCCTAACTAGAGTTTCGCTTTCGACTCTCGCCTTTCGACTAATCGACTAATCGACAAAATTTTGCTAGCCAGATGAAAGGGTCTGGCCCATGCACCCTAGCGGGCACAGTACGTGACCTGGAGGCGTGCGAGATGCGGCTGTTAACTAGCGGCAAAGGGGAGTTGTCGCTCAAAGCCTAATTGCAGCGTGGGGAAAAAGCCCCATGCCATCGCGTTGGCACCCGATGTACATCGGTTGTGAGACGTGCCGCTGGCGGTGATTACCTACTCACTCCGGCACAGCAGTTAGAGGAAATCAAAATGATGAACATTTTTGAACTGATGACACAACAGAAAGAGGCACTTAAAGCGGCAGAGGAATTGCTTGGGGACAAGGACCATGTGATGACTAGTGCTGAGAATGAGCAGTACAAAAGTTATATGTCCACATTCGAGGCCCTTGGCGCAAGCATCCAAGCGCGGGAAAAAGTGAACACCATTCATTCCGCGTTTGCGGGCGGGTGGCCGGGAGTTACAGGCCCCGTTCGACCCGGCGCGAATAGTCCGGCCTCATCTGCTGGCCTTGCAACTCCGCTCCGTTTGGCAGATGTGCTCCACCCCGAATACGCAAAGTCGCTCCATGCGTTTCTTAGCACGGGCGGCAAAGCGCACAGTGAAGAGCTGACAGCCGGTGCTGATGGGTCGGGTGGTTATCGCATCCCCGGCTCTGAGGCGTACACCCGGCAGCGTGATGCCAACGGCCACTTTTCAAGGATGCAAGCGGCTACGTATGAGGGTGCCGGTGGCAACTCAAACGGCGCGGGCGGGTACACGGTTTCTATCCCGACTGAGCAGTTGATCGTTCCGCTGGCTATGCCAGACCTTGGCATCTACGATGCATCAATGGTGATTCCAAGTGCCACTGATCTCAAAATTCCACAGGCATCCGCTTTTGGAACGTCCGTGCTCAAGGCAGAATCCACGGGCACAATTGCGACGTTTGGCGGCACGGACCCCGCCTTTGGGCAGGTCACCCTGTCCGCGTTTATGAGTGGTGCTCTCAGGCTTTGCTCTTGGGAACTGCTCCAGGATGTTGAAGCCTTCCAGTCCTTCATCGTGGATGACTTAATCAAGGGGCAGCGCATCCTTGAAGACAGTCTCCTTGCTGCGGGCACTGGCACCAATCAGGCGCAAGGCGTCTTTGGCAACACGGGCACCGGCACCGGCACGGCATACCAGCTTACCGGGGCGGCAGCGGATGGGCAGACGTTGCTAAATTCTCTGTTTGATGTGACCGCAACGCTCAAGGCCGGTTATCAGGCTAACGCGAGTTGGATTATGAGCCGGGCAACCGGCCTTGCAATCCGCCGCGCACAGATGCAGAGCAATCTGTTTGCCCCGGTTGTCACTGTTGATGCAGACGGCACGGAGCGCATTTTGGGCAAGCCCGTGTTCTATGACGTGAACGCCCCGGCGCTCCCAACCGCAACCACCACGGTGTTCTGCCCATCCTGTACGGGGACTTCAAGGCCGGTTATATCGTGGGTGTGCGCGGCGGTGCGGGCATCAACGTCAAGATTCTTGATCAGCCGTGGGCCAATCAAGGGCAGTTGGGCATCTTGGCCTATCGCCGTCTTGACGGAAGAGTACGCCGGAGTGAGGCCATTCAAAGCGTGAAAATCAGCCACAGCTAACCCGCTGTCAGTCGGCATAACTGACGTTGAGCGAAACGGCCCACGTAAACAGAGCGTGGGCCGGAGTAGCCACACATTAGGCGCGGAACCTTTTTCCGAGAGTCAGCTCGGTTACCTGCCGAGCCGCGCCGGGCGTCAGCATCACGCCTTCCTAAGCAGGACTGACAGCGGGGCACCGGCTTCATTTGCGAGTGGGCCGGTGTCCCCGAAAGTTTCCAAGGCGGGGACCATTCCGTGCATAGACCCTGCCGGGCTTTAATCGCCCACCTCCACTATGCGCGGTCTTTTTCAAGTTCTCAAGATTGTGGGGGCAACCCGCCACACAGCCCCACAAGCCCTTGCCGGGGCCATTTCAACTGTGTGGCGCTTTTACGCCCGGCCCTGGTGTGAGCACACCGTTAGAGCCGGGCACTTTTGAAAGAAGGCAGACGCTATGGCTGACGTGGACATTGAGATAGTCACCAACATTGAGGGCCTTGATGAGCTGGAGGAAGCCCTCACGGAAGGCGGCAAGCGGGCTGTCAAGAAGTATCTCCGGCGTGTGGAGTTGAAAGCGGCCAAGTTGCTGAAGGATGCGTTATCTGAGGACGCGCCCTATGACACCGGGGACCTTTCTGAAGACATCCACTCTCAGACCGTACAGGGTGACGGCGCGTTGACCGTCCGGGTAGGTCCTTCCAAAAACACCTTCTATGGGATGTTTCAGGAATTCGGAGCGCCGGAGGCAAACGTCCCGGCACAACATTGGATGGAGCTAGCGGCCAAGGAACATCAGGACGAAGTGCTCCAAGAATTTATGGACGGCCTCAGCGAAGGCCTTCAAGACATGAAGAGGTAAAAAATGGCGCAACCAGTTTGGCTTTTATCCGTTGACTTGCAGACAAAAACGGCAACATTTCAGACCGGCCTTGCTGACGCGGCCAAGGCTGCCCGTGGCAGCTTCAATGACATCAAGGGCGGTGCTGGTGAGATGGGCGGTGCCGTCAATTACTCCATGGGCGAAGCCCGGCACAGCGTCATGCTGTTGGGCGAAGAGTTTGGAGTCCATCTTCCCCGCGCCTTGACCGCGTTCATAGCCGGGCTTGGCCCGATTGGTCCCGCTCTTGAGGCGGCCTTCCCGTTCCTTGCCATTGCCGTGGGTGCCACGCTGGTTATTGAGAAATTGGTCAAGATGCATGAGGCCGGGGAGAAACTCACCACAGACCAATTGAATTTTGGAACGGCGGCCAACAACGCCCTTAACACGCTGGACGAAAAGCTGCTCCAAGTGCAAATAAAGGCGGATGACTTGAGCGGCAATCACATGGCCGCTTTGAAACATCAGCTTGAGCTAATCGACCACCAAAGCCTCCACGAATTACAAACCAGCTTCTTGGAGCTGGCAAAGTCCATGGAACCTGTGATGAAGGACCTGGAGGGCCACTGGTACACCTTTGGTGAAGGTGCGGACGGAGCCAAGCACGCCCTTGATGACTTCAGGACGCACTATGAATATTTGCTGTCACAGGGTAATAGCGGAGAAGCCTCCGGCTTGTTGCATGGGACGCTTGACCAAGCCAAGAAAACGTTGGCGATGATGGACCAACTGAAGGCTAGCCGGTCGATGGACGGCAAGGGCGGCAACTACGACCAATACGAAAAAGCAGCCGGATACCTGGAGAAAATGGGTGTCATCAGCAAGGTCCTCGGGGACTACACCCAAAAGACGTATGACGCACAAATGAATCTTGTGTCAGCTCTCACAGACCAAGTGACCGCCGAGCAACGCATTGCTGACATCAAGAGGTTGGAAGGACAGAACGCCACCACCTCAACTCACAAACGGATGGGCAATGAGGCGGAGTCTGCCGCACGTAAAAAAGCTGAAGAGCAGACCCGGCTTGATCGTGAGTACCTCCAGAACTTCAAGCGTGAGCAGCAAGACCTAATCAACGCAACAGTGGGGGGCACCACGGAGCGCTTGGGTGCACTCCAAGCTGCCATGAACGCGACGGCGGGCCTGTATGGGCGGGACAATGAGACATACAGGCAATACGCTAGTGAGTACCTCAGAACGTGGAATGAGATGTCCGCGAAAACACTTGAGGCCATAGGCAAAGAGCTGGACGAAGAGTCCCGGCTAAATGACCAAGCGATAAAGCAGCAAATAGCAGCCCGTGAAGTGGCCGCAAAAGAAAAAACTCGCCACTCCGGTGTTATGGAAAAAACTCAAAACCCACAGGGTAACGATTTTGCTGAGAAAAAGGCGGAGCTAGACAGGGAATACAACGCTACCCATGACGAAAAAATGCGAGAGCTGGCAGACGCGGCAAAAATGGGCAAAGACCGGGTAGCCTCGGAGAGAAAAATACTGGACGAGATAACGGCCCTTGACAGAAAGCACGTGAATGAAACGCAAGAGATTGCGGCGCAAGAAGTATCCGCACATAGGCAAGCGGCATCGGCAATGGCAAACAACTATGCGCAGGGGTTTCTCCGCGTTGTCGAAGGTCAGCAGAGTATTAGCCGGATGGCTAATCAAGTTGCTGATAGCGTAATCAGCAACTCATTGAAGGCCCTTATAGCAACAATTACGCACTCGAAAAGTGAGCAACTTGCCCAGGCGAAAGTTTGGGCAAGTGGTGCCGGTAGCGCCGTGGCGAAAATTCCTTTTGTTGGGCCGATCTTGGCACCTATCGCGGCAGCGTCCGGGTACATGGCCGCAATGGCCTTTGAGAACGGCACAGACAGGGTGCCCGGTGTAGGGCGCGGTGACGTCGTGCCAAGTATGCTCGCGCCGGGTGAGGGCGTTGTACCGGGCGGTGTCATGGACGGGCTTAGAAACGTGGCCCGCAATGGAGGCTTTGACCAAGGCCCACACTACCACGTCACAACTCAGGTACACATGAACGCCTCCGCATTGGATGCGGACGGCATGGACCGTGTGCTCAACAAACACGCGGACAAGCTACAGCGGCATTTTGAAGGCGTGCTAAGAAAGATGAACCGCTGAAAACCTTGGCTAGGGAGTGGCCGGGCAGTGACACAAACGCGCACACGGGCCTTGTAGTGAGATTACGGGGGCCTTCTGCAACAGATTGAGGTGCGGGCAATTCGCCCGGAAAGGATGGAGTTTTGATGGACAAGATAGAAAGCTATCTCAGTGGTTTAACCGAAGCTGAAATGAACGAAGCCGGGAAAATTGAGGCAGAGGCTACTGCCATGCTCGCTAAAGGATGGAGCAGGGAGGTAGCTGCCATGTACCTCAGAATTATCCCCGCTATCCGCAAACTTGAGCACCAAGCAACGACAGAGGGCATTATGGAGGCCGCCGCCCTAGTTGGCGCACAAGTGCTGCTCAAAAGTGTGATGTCAAGAAAACAGAAGCGCGGGAAGTCACAGAAGCGCGGCGTGCGGGGCGTCTAGTGGGCAGACCGAAACTCATCAAAGTTGACGTGACAGACGGGCGCGGTCTTGGTGGTGCCAAGGATAAGACGGTGAGCGTGCAGACGCGCATCCCGGACATTCTGGCATACCGGGACACGCCCGGCTTTGCCTACCTGTTACTTGCGGCCAACCCCGATACGCCCGTTTCTGTTCTTTGCCGGGTGCTAGAAGCCGTTGGACCACATCAAGCGCACCCGCGTACCTGGATGTATAAGCGACGTGGCTTTTTCAAGCGGCCCGTGATGCCGTCTGGCATCAATGAGCGCATCGTCGCTTTCGTTGAGGCAAACATGAAGCTACCCGCGTGGAAACTTCGGGTGCTTTTACGCAACCAAAGGATCAAATGCAGCGTTGCAAAATTGCACCGTATTTGGATGGCAATTTCGTATGCAAACGTAATGTAGTCAGGTACATGAGCGCATGAAATAAGTCCCTTAACATAAAGAGAGAGGAAAAGTATTCTCCCTCCGCTCACGCTCGGGAGAACCCTATTCCTCTCATTGATAAATGAGACGGAAAGACTATTAAGTAAGGGTGCTTTGATGCGTATCTGTAGTGGCGCTGGATGCCTCCCTGTTGTGCCTAATGACGTGCGCTTATGTGATGAGTGTAAGCCAACCTTTGCGCTCCAGCCCACGCGGCGCGTGTGCTTCTAACCGTAACAGAATGAACGGGGAGGGCGGGTCATAATCTCGCAACAGTGCCCCGAAAAGAGCGCCGCAATCCATTTGTATACATAGACAAGAATAAATCCGAAATAGTGTCTGTTTTACCACAGTTTGTGTAATATAAGACACAATTTACGTAAGTGGTTGATTGTAATGACGTTTAATTCAGGGTGCGAGAGCATCCGGGGAACGGAGCGAGACATTGGAAACCCGACTCTTGTATGACCGGAAAGAAGCCGCCCGCCAGCTCTCCATCTCCGTCCGGTCCCTCGACTACATCATTGCAGCCAAGGGCCTGGAGACGCGGCGTATAGGCCGCAAGGTCTTGGTGACGCGCGCCTCTTTGATGCGGTACTCGGCAGGGAATCACTACGCAATAACAAGCCGCTCCGATGCTGACGCCGTGGCCTCGGGTGAAAGATGCGCGTAGCGTGTGGTCATAACGATTGACTTATGACCGGCCAAGACTTGAATTTCCTTGAGGCTCACCCCGGCCATCGCAAGCCAACTGCAAAAAGTGTGCCGGTTGTTGTGCCAAGTGTAGTCTGTGATTTTGGCCTCCGTCAGTGCCGGAGAAAACCACCAACGGCAGTCAGACCGGGGACCTGGGCGCGGGAACACCGCGTCAACGGCTTGGTGAGGCACAGTCTCCCGGTACTGAGTGAGAGCATCAAGGGCCACGCTGTTTAGGGGCACATTCCGGGCTGTGCCGTTCTTGGTCGCGGTCAGCCGGATTACTTTCCGCTTGATGTCCACTTGTCCCCAATGCATAGAGAATTGCTCACCCCATCTCATGCCGGTGTAGACACTCACGATGAACGCGGGCGCTTGCTCGGGGTGGTCACGCCGAATGAGGCCCAACAGCTTTGTGTATTCGTCCCGGCTCAAGAAACGGAGCCGTGCATTGTGCTCAGGGCGTAGCCGTACCAGCCGGGCGGGATTGCTTGCCACTAAGCCGTTCTCCATGCCCAACCTGAAGGCTGAAGAGAAGAAGTCCCTATATCGGTTGCACGTGGCGGGCGTCTTGCAATGGCTGGAAAGAAACTGGTCAATCTCCGCCGGGGTGATTCCAGCCGCTACCCGAGCGCCGAAAGGCTCTTGAAGTATGCGGGCCTTGCCTACATAGTCCCCTGCTGACTTGAGACGCGCATTAGCGTGGTTGACGGCCATGGCGGAGAGTTGCCCGAAGGTGGCCGCCTTGCCGGGGACCAATTCCGGGAGTTTAACTCCCCGTAGTGTATCGGCTTTACGTTTACGGTAGAGCGCAATGGCGTCAGACTTGCGGCCCGCCTTCTCTCTGTGACGCTTGCCGCCCGCGTAGTAGCAAACCCACCAAACCCCGGAACCTTCAGGCCGTTCAAAGATACCCCGGATACCCTTCTGTTTCATGGGAGCAATATACCACAACTGCCACCAAAACAGCCACCTTCCCAAAAGAGCAATTTGTGAATCATGGCCTATCATATTGATTTGATTGGTGGCGGGAGGCAGGATTGAACTGCCGACCTACGGGTTATGAATCCGTCGCTCTAACCATCTGAGCTACCCCGCCGGAAGGAACCAGAATGGAGCGCAGGCCACGAAGACCCGGCTGGGGGATGGGCGGACACAGCATCCGCGCACAACTCCCAATACAGATGATACGGGTGGCAGGATTAGAGGTCAAACCCAACTATTGCCGTGCGGTCGGCGCATTGGCGTTCGGGCGACCTCCCTGGACGAAAAGACAGGCCCTGGTGCTGTAAACTCGGCAGCATGAGCACGTTCCGTATTGCCGGAGTCATTCCGGCCCGGCTCAGCTCCACGCGGCTCAGCCGCAAGGTGCTGCGCATGATTGCCGGCCGGCCCATGGTCGAGTGGGTCTGGCGCGCCGCCACGGCCAGCGGGTTGATGGACCCGGTCGTTGTGGCCACCGACTCGGACGAAGTGGCTAGCGTCTGCCGTCAGCGCGGCATTCCCGTGGCGATAACCTCGGCAACCTGCCCCAGCGGCTCGGACCGGGTGAGGGAAGTGGCTCGCCAGATCGACGCCGACATCTATGTGAACATCCAGGGCGATGAACCGACGCTGACGCCGGAGTTTTTTTCGCCGCTGCTGGCGCTTTTTGAACGGTCTGAGGTCGAAGCGGCCACGCTGGCGGTCCGTTGCCCGCCGGAGGAGTTTGCCGACCCCAACGCCGTCAAGGTGGTCACGGCTCTCGATGGCCGCGCGCTCTACTTTTCCCGTGCGACCATTCCGTTTGACCGCGATGGGGCTGGCTTCAGCGCCTACCGCAAGCACCTGGGGATTTATGCCTATCGCAAGGCCGCGCTGGAGCGCTTCGCCGCGCTGCCGCCCTCACCGCTGGAGCGGGTCGAGCGGCTGGAGCAGTTGCGGCTGCTGGAAAACGGCATTGCCCTCTATGTGGCCGAGGCTCCGGGCGACACCATCGGCGTGGACACTGAGGCGGATTTGCTGCGGGCCGAGGCGGCGTTGAAGCAGCGCGCGGCACAGAGCGGCAAATAGGCACATCCAATCAATCCGAATTGCGCGCAAGAAGCGGGTAGCTTGCCGGGCCTACAATCGGCGACGATGGTTCACGTGAACAACAAACCCAATCTCGCGCACACCAGCGGCTCAGCGCAGGCCATTGACCCCGAAGCGGCCTGGAAGCAGCTTCTCAACCGCGATTCGTCTGCAAAGTTTTTCTACGCGGTTACGACCACTGGCGTCTTTTGCCGGCCCGGTTGTCCGAGCCGCCGTCCGCTGCGGGCCAATGTACGCTTTTTTCGCACTGCGGAAGAGGCGTGCGCCGCCGGTTTTCACCCCTGCAAACGCTGCAAGCCTCCTGCGGAGGGTGGGCCTGTGGACAAGATTCGGAACGATCCGGACACGCTCCGGGAACACATTGAAGCCAACCACGACCGTCCCGTCCCGCTGGCCGAACTGGGCCGGCTCGTCAACTTGAGCCCTTTCACCGTGCAGCGGCTTTTCAAGCAGGCCTTCGGCGTAAGCCCGCTCCAGTACCAGCGGGCTCTGCGCGCGGGCTTACTGCGCAACGCGCTCAAGCAAGGAGAGACCGTGACCAACGCCATTTATAACGCCGGATTCGGCTCATCAAGCCGCGGCTATGAAGGCGCGCAACTGGGCATGACGCCCGCCCGCTTTGCCGCCGGTGGCCGTGGCGAGCAGATCGCCTGGGCTTCCAGCCTCTCTCCTTTTGGCTGGGTGATCGTAGGAGCAACGGCGCGCGGGCTTTGCTGGCTGGCGCTCGGAGCCACGGCGGCTGAGGCCGAGGCCAGCCTGCGCGAGGAGTTCCCCCTAGCCAGCCTGCGCCGCGACCCCTCGCTTGCCGGAATGGTGGACGCAGCGATCCAGTCAGTAACGAAAGCCTCGAAAAATTCTGCTCCACCGCAGGTGGCCGCGCCGCAGGTGCCGCTTGATCTGCGCGGAACCGCTTTCCAGCTTCGCGTCTGGCAGGTGCTGCGCCAAATTCCGCGCGGCGAGACGCGCAGTTACAGCCAGTTGGCGCGAGAGCTGGGCAACCCCAACGCCACCCGCGCTGTAGCCCGCGCTTGCGCTACCAATCGTGTGGCGATTGTCGTCCCCTGCCATCGCGTCATCGGCGTCAGCGGCTCGCTCACCGGCTATCGCTGGGGCCTCGACCGCAAGCGCCAACTGCTGGAAGCCGAGCGCGTGAAACGCTGACCGGAGGCTGATTGCCAAGCTGTTCCGAATCCCACGGATGATATTCTCAAGGGGTCAGGAGCAATCACTTATTATGGCAACCTCAACACACGAAATCGCAGCAAAGGACTACAAAATCGCTGATCTATCTCTGGCCGATTGGGGCCGCAAGGAGATCATCATTGCCGAGCACGAGATGCCGGGATTGGTGTCGATCCGCAACAAGTATGCGGCGTCCAAGCCGCTGGCCGGGGTGCGCATCACCGGCTCGCTGCACATGACCATTCAGACGGCGGTGCTGATTGAGACGCTGGTCAGCCTGGGTGCTGAAGTGCGCTGGGCAAGCTGCAACATCTTCTCCACGCAGGATCATGCCGCCGCGGCCATCGCTGCCACCGGAGTTCCTGTCTTCGCCTGGAAAGGCGAGTCGCTGGAGGATTACTGGGAATGCACCTATAAGGCGCTCAGCCACAAGGGCGGCAAAGGTCCGCAACTGGTGGTGGACGACGGCGGCGACGCAACCCTGCTGATCCACAAGGGCTATGAACTGGAAGCGGGCGACACGTGGGTCAACGGAGCCGCGGAGAACCACGAAGAGAAGGTCATCAAGGATTTGTTGAAGAAGGTCCACGCCGAAGACCCGCAGCACTGGCATAAGGTGGTCAAGGAGTGGCGCGGCGTCTCGGAAGAGACCACGACGGGCGTGCACCGGCTTTACAAAATGATGGAACAGGGCACGCTGCTGGTGCCGGCCATCAACGTCAACGACTCGGTGACGAAATCCAAGTTTGACAATCTCTACGGCTGCCGCGAATCGCTGGCTGACGGCATCAAGCGTGCCACGGACGTGATGGTTGCCGGCAAGGTCGCGGTCATCTGCGGCTACGGCGATGTGGGCAAGGGCTGTTCGCACTCGCTGCGCGGCATGGGCGCGCGCGTCATTGTCACCGAGGTCGATCCCATCAACGCGCTGCAAGCGGCGATGGAAGGCTTCGAGGTAACCACCGTCGAAGCGACGCTGGGCCGCGGCGACATCTACGTCACCTGCACGGGCAACGTGGACATCATCACCCTCGAGCACATGAAGCGGATGAAGGATCAGGCCATCGTCTGCAACATCGGCCACTTTGACAATGAAATCCAAATGGACCGGCTGAATGCGGAGCCGGGCGTCAGCAAGCTCAACATCAAGCCGCAAGTGGACTTTTACACCTTCCCCGACGGGCACGGCATCTTCATCCTGGCTGAGGGGCGCTTGGTGAACCTGGGCTGCGCCACCGGACACCCCAGCTTCGTGATGAGCAACAGCTTCGCCAACCAGACGCTGGCGCAGATCGACCTGTGGGAGAAGCGGGAGAGTTACAAGGTTGGCGTCTATGTGCTGCCGAAGAGGCTGGATGAAGAGGTCGCGCGGCTGCATCTGGACAAGATCGGCGTAAAGCTGACCACGCTCTCCGCCCGGCAGGCCGACTATATTGGTGTGCCGGTCGAGGGACCGTACAAAGCTGAGAATTACAGATATTAGGCTGTTGGAATTTGCCGGTTTCCCAGATCTCACTCTTGAGATCTGGGAGCTCGGTAAATTCACTATTGTTCAAGTTGACGGGTACGCCCCGCCGAGGTCCATAATGACACCCACGCAAGAATTCTCCAAGGAGGCGTGGGAAGATGACTTCTGAGCATTTGCGGGATTCTATAACGCGGTTCAATGGCTACTTTATCGGCTCCTCGATTCTGATGATCGTGATGGGACTTCTGGCCATTGTGATGCCGCTGGCGGCGGGGATCGGCATCTCGGTTTTCGTCAGTTGGCTCATCTTTCTTACCGGACTTGCGCACCTGGTCTATGCCTTTGCGGCCAAGGACGTAGGCGGGTTTCTTTGGCGTCTTCTGATCGGCATTGTTTACGTGGCCGGCGGCGGGTATCTGGCGTTTCACCCCCGCCTGAGCCTGGTATCGCTGACCCTGGTGCTGGCGGTCATCCTGTTTGCCGAGGGGCTGATGCAGATATTTGCCTACTTCAGCCTGCGCTTGCTGCCCGGCTCGCGATGGATACTGATCGATGGCATTGTTACGTTTCTGCTCGGCACGATGATCGGGTTGAGTTGGCCCTGGGGCTCGTCCTGGGCAATCGGCACGCTCGTGGGCATCAACTTTCTATTGAGCGGATGCACCCGGATGGGCTATGGCGGAACCGTGAAAAGAACATTGGGCTAGGTCTCTGACCGCTTGATTTTGTACCATCATTGGGTGCCCCCGGTCTCGATTTTGAGACCGGGGAAACGACAAATTCAAGCGGTCAGAGACCTGGAGCAAAATCAGAGTCAATGTGCTCTTGCTGATTGCCGGATGCGTTTCATCAGCCGGTGGTAGAGCCGCCAGGTGGAGCTATGCAGCAGGCGGGTCTGCTCGGCTTTGAGGGCGGCATAGGAGCGTTCCACATAGACATCAAACTCCGGCGGCCAGCCGATGGTCGAGCGCCGCTCGGAGTAGTCGCCCTCGGCCCATTTGGCCACCACCGCCTTGTAGCCCACCACGTGCGTCACAAAGTCGAGCAGGCATTTGGGCATCTGTTCCTCGACGATCAGGTAGGCTTTTTTGATGATGATATTTTCGCGCTCGTCGTTGAGGGGCATGAAGATGGTGGTCATCCACAGCATCCACTCCTTCATCTCGCTGTCGAGAATCGGAAAGCTCTGCGTCTTGCCCTGCTTTTTCAGCAGCGACCGGTAGGCGATATTCCCCGCCTGCGAAGCGACGTAGAGCGGGCCATAGAACTCGTCCAGGCGCCGGTTCACCAACTCCAGCTTGTCCTTGCGGCGGGCCAGCATTCTGGCGCTCAGGAACGTGGCCAGATAGCCGATTAACGCCAGAATCAACGTAAGAACGGCTGCGTTTTGCAAAAGGCTCGAAGAGAATAACGCCGATAAATCCATCATTGATACCTGCCAGCGAGTATACCGCGAACAATAGCAAAACCAGAGTTGGCGGGTGGCGCAGGTCTGACCGTCCCAAAATGAATGGGTGCCCCATATCTGGCGCAGTCTCATCGCGCCAGATGTGGGAAACCACAAACTCAACCCTCCGTTTCTCAATTTTCCCAAGTATCTGATTGAAGAAAAGTTAGAAATCAGTGATCTCCCACGTCTGACCATTCAAAAATGAATGGGTGCCCCACACTCGATTTTGAGATGTGGGAAACCACAAGCCCAATGAAACTTCTTCTTCCGGGCAGCCAGGCTTTGTAGCTCGTTCAAAGGGCAACCGGTTCTGAGCCGCACTCATTCCCATGGGCAATAAAGCTCAGACAGGGCGGCGGTCTGCCGTTTCAATAAGAGTGCGGACCCGATCCCCGAATCCGCTTCAACCCGGGAAACGAGATTCCCCAATCCAAAACAAGGAGTTTTCTATGCCCACGATTACGACCAAAGACGGAACGCAAATTTATTACAAGGACTGGGGCACGGGTCAGCCCGTGGTCTTCAGTCATGGCTGGCCACTGAACGCCGATGCCTGGGAAGACCAGATGGTCTTTCTGGCGTCGCACGGCTTCCGCGCGATTGCGCATGACCGGCGCGGCCATGGGCGGTCGAGCCAGCCCTGGAATGGCAACGAGATGAACACCTACGCTGACGACCTGGCGGCGCTGACTGAGGCTCTTGATCTGAAAAAGGCGGTCCACGTCGGCCACTCCGCCGGGGGCGGCGAGGTTGCCCGTTATCTCGGCCGCCACGGCACAGGGCGCGTGGCCAAGGCGGTGCTGATCGGCGCGGTGACGCCGCTGATGTTGAAGACGGAAGCCAATCCCGGCGGACTGCCCATCAAGGCTTTCGACGAAATCCGGGCCGGCGTCCTGGCTGACCGCTCGCAGTTTTTCAAGGACCTGTCCGAAAAGTTCTATGGAGCCAACAGGCCGGGATCGAAGGTCTCGCAAGGCTTGCGGGACTCGTTCTGGATGATGGGGATGCAGGCTGGCTTGAAGGCCGTGTTGGACTGCATCAAGGCTTTCTCTGAAACCGACTTTACCGCGGACCTGAAGAAGATCGACGTGCCCACGCTGATCCTCCACGGCGACGATGACCAGATTGTGCCCATCGGCGACACGGCACTGCTCGCGGCAAAGCTCATCAAGGGAGCGAAGCTGAAGGTCTATCCGGGCGCGTCCCACGGGCTTTGCTCGACCCACAAGAACCAGGTGAACGCGGATCTGCTGGCGTTCATTAAGGTGTAGACAGGTACGCAACGAACAAGAGGGCAGGTGGCTCTGGTCTCAAACATTAATTTATCAAGTTGTGGGTGGGCAGGTGGTCCACCCTTAAACTAACCAATAAGCTGGGTGCCCCATCCTTCGCTTTTTTCTAGCGAAGGGTGGGATACCACGCTCCTCCTCCCCGGTCCCCAAAGGCGAGGGACCGGGGGCACCCTCAACTTGAAAAATGCTGTATGAGACCAGGGCCACCCGCCCCGTCTGGAGCAGCGTAGTTTTGAACAGCCCTTCAAATGCTAACCAGGACAATGACGAAGTAGATCAGGAGGAAGAACAATGAAGAAGGTAAATATGATTGGAATCAACCTGCTCGTTCTAATTCTATTGACTCCCGCAATGGGGCTACTTGCGCAGTCGACGGCAATTACTTTGCCTGTTTTTGCACTATCCATCGAAGAGAAGCCACTCGAAGCTGAGAACACACAGGGAACGCACGTTCTTTTGGTGAAATACACTAACACATCAAAGACCGAACAGAAGGACGGCTGTATGGTTACACCGGGAGCTTACAAGGTCGTTGTTTTGCGCGACGGGACTGCTGTCGAAAAAAGGAAGCCAAAGAGTGTTCCCGAGGAAAGTAACAATGTGAACAGTAATCGCCACAAAATCAAGGTGAATTTCACTGAGCAGGAAGCCTGTCACGGGGTTGACAAAGGACTGAAGCCGGGGGAAAGCGTGAAATTTTCTTTATGGGTAAGCTCTAATTATGACCTGAGCTTGCCGGGAACTTATGAAATTACTGTGACGCGGGAAACAGATCGGTGGAACCCCGAAAAGAGTGTAACGGTCAAATCAAACACTCTAACCATCGTTGTTCCTGAGCCGGGGACCACGTCACCACAATAACTCGTTTGCCAACACAAGCCCCCCGGATGCGATACCGTATCCGGGGGGTGGCTATCTCCAACTAGGGCGTGTTCACACTAATTCTGATATAATAGGAGTTAATGGAGATCACAGTCGAGCAGTACAAAAAGATCAAAGGAAGCCTACCGATTCAGCGAGGGAATGTAAAACTGCAGAACCTCCAAG
>Ga0224531_1000554_pt1 | contig 18343 bp, 20 predicted proteins | sample CBST100metaG_FD_179876 | JGI IMG/M metagenome (GOLD analysis project Ga0224531, IMG submission 179876) | Peat soil microbial communities from Stordalen Mire, Sweden - C.B.S.T100 | ecosystem: Environmental > Terrestrial > Soil > Wetlands > Peat | place: Sweden: Norrbotten County, Stordalen Mire...
GCCACGCTTCCAGACGCCGTCCTCGCAAGCAGGATGCCTGCGATGACCCCACTGGTGAGCGCCCCCGTCACTTGGCCCACTTGGTCGGGTCGCACCCGCTGGCTGGCGTACGGCGGCAGGAGATAGGGCGTGATGCCGAACATGCCGATGAAGAGGCATGCGCCCAGGGCCGCGTAGCCCGAATGGCTTAGGGCGAGCAGGAGCAGAGCCGCGATCTGGGCTGGGATTGCAAACAGCAGCAGCCCCCGCGTGGAAACGACATCGCCGAGCGGCAGCAGGAAAGCGACGCCAATAGCCAGCCCCAACTGCGACACGGCCGGTAAGAAGCCCACCAGGCCGTCGGCGATCGACAGTTGTTTTCCAACGTCCACGAGAATGGGCTGTATGTAATATCCATTCGCGATCGTCACCGCGGAGGCGAAGGCGAGGAACGAAACGGCGCCGACGCCCAGAGAGGCGGGCGGGTTAGCTTGCTTCTCGACAGGCCGGTTCATCGGATTGGCCTGTGTCGCCCAATACTTTGCGAGGTCTTCTCGGCGCGGCGGCCGCTCATCCTGCCGTTTGCCCACCGTCGAGAACCACCGCTGATCCCGTTGCGTAGGAGGACCTGTCCGAAGCGAGCCAGCTAACCAGTTCGGCGACTTCCTGCGCTTCTCCCAGGCGTCCCAACGCTGTCTTCTGCGCCAAATCCGCTGAGCCCGTAGCCATCTGGGTCTTGATCAAGGGTGTGGCGATCCGACCCGGGCAGACAGCATTCACGCGAACCCCGTACGCCCCGTAGTCGAGGGCCGCCGTGCGAGTAAGACCGAGCACGCCGTGTTTGCTGGCAACGTAGGCGCCGGTTCCGGCGAAGCCTACCATTCCGGCGATGGAGCCCATGTTGACGATCACGCCGGATCGCTGCGCCCTCATGACCTGCAACTCGTACTTCATGCACAGCCACACGCCCGTCAGGTTGGTGGCGATAAGTCGGCTCCAGGATTCCATCTCGATCTCATCGAGTGGCTGGCCCGCGCACCCTGCCTCGACCGTCCCGAGGCCAGCGTTGTTGAAAGCGACGTCGAGCCGGCCGAAGTCCTCGACGCACCGGGCCACCCCTGCGGCGACGGTCGCCGCGTCCGTAACGTCCATCAGGAGCGCGATCCCGCGACCCCCGTCGGCTTCGATCAAGGCCAGGGTTTCCTCGGCGGCGCCCAGGTTCCGGTCCGCCAGCGCGACGACCGCTCCCTCACGCACGAACACGCGGGCGGTCTCGCGTCCGATGCCGGAGCCGGCGCCGGTGATCAAGGCGATCTTATTCTTCAGTTCGCCTCTGGCGGGTTGGTCAATCACAATGTCTCTCCGAAGGTTGTACGGCGCGCTCGCGCCCGGTCGCGTATAAAAAGGACCAGGCACAGCGCGCCAAATATCGGCCCCAGCGCCAAGCTGATGAGCGCGGCCGCTAGGGATCCGGTCTTGTCAATGATGAGGCCCGCCACGAAGGGAACAACGACATTGGCCGACTGCCAGGAGGCGTTGGCAATGCCGGCGGACGCCCCTAGACGGCCGTGGTCGATGAAGTCGGCAAGCATGGCGCTGAACAGGGGCCAGAAGGCGTAGGCGGCTATGCCAAGCACGAAGCCGGCAACGCTGAAGCCGATCAAGGTCGATTGGACGCCGAAGAGCGCCAGGGCAGCTGGGAACACCAGCAGACCGAGGATGACCATCTGAGGGCGGTGGCCGGCGATCCGGTCCGACAGCAGTCCGTAGAGGGGAATGGCGAGCGTGCCGCCCACGCCGAAGAGAGTGGCCACGATCGCCGCATCAGCGGCGTCGAAGCGGTGGCTCTTCACCAAGAGGAGATTGGAGCAGAAGGTGAAGCCGTAGGTGCCCCAACTGGCCCCGAACCCGGCCGCGCTGATCAGCAGCAGCTGCCGGTCAAAGCGGCGAACTGGCGGTGGCGAAGGCGGCGAACAGGCGCGGGCGGGCAGGCGGGCCGCCGAGGGGCCGACCTCCCGCACCACCAGCACGACGATCAGGGTCACGGCCACGGCATAGATGCCGAGCATTTCATAGAGCCCGTTCCAGCCCAGGCGCGGGATCAGGACTGGATAGAGGAGGTTGGCAATCACGATGGCGAAGGGGCCCGCCATGGAAATCAGGGAGAAGGCGAACCCCCGCTCTCGTTCAGCGAACCAGGGGGCGACGATCTTCACGATGGCGGCGTAGAAACTCCCTGAAGCCGCGCCCATAGCTAGTTGGGTGAGTAGACCCTCTTCAGGATTGGTGACCAGGCCGAATGTTGCGGTGGCCACGGCGAAGGCGCCGAAGGTCAAGATGAGGACCCGGCGCCCCCCCAGCCGATCCACGAACAGGCCGCCTAGAACATTCGTTGTGACATAGCCGGTGTAGAAGAAGGTGAAGAACAGGCCCAGTTCGGAAGCCGAGGAACCGAGGGAGCGGGCGGTGCTCGCCGACACATTGGTCCAAGCCAAGCGAATGAAATAGGTGGAAAAAAACACGAGGACCATGGCCGCGAGGATCAGCCACCGGTAGGGCCGCCGCGCCGGCTCCACGACGGTGGCCGGCGCGGCTGTCACTACCGTCGCTTCGTGGCTCAGACGCGCGTCAACCTGGAGCATCAAAATTGCGCGCTCACCTGCAGGCCGACCTGACGGAGGCGTTCAACGGTGGCGCTGCTGCCGCCCCGTATCAGCGTGGAGCCGCCGGCCGCGACGAAGTTGGTGTAGAGTTGGTTGGTCAGGTTCTTGCCGTAGAGCGCGATACGCCACTTTGCCCCCTCCGGAACGTATTCCAGGCGACCGTTGACCAGGGTGAGGTCAGGCTGTTGGCCTAACGGGTCGTCGGCCGAGCTGGCGTTATAAGCGCTGCGGAAGTTGACCTCGACAGACGGCGTCAGAACTCCGTAGGGCAGTTCGAAGGCATATTCCGCACGACCGGTGGCGCTCCATTTCGACGCGAAGGGCGTCGTCTGCCCGCTCAGATCTCGAGAACACGGACTTGGCAGGGTGAGGGATTGCTGGACGGTGCAAGTCCCGTTCTTGAAGCTGGTGTAGTGCGCATCGAGATAGGCGAGCGAGCCGGACAGCGTCAGGCCGTGGAAGAGTTTGGCAGACGTCTCGGCCTCAAACCCTTGGCTTACCGAGGCCCCAGCGTTGGTTGTGATGAAACGCCCCGCCGTGAGAGCTGAGACTTGCAGGTTGGCGTAATCGGTGTGGAAGGCGGTCAGGTTGAACTCGAGCCGCCGGTCAAGCCAGCGCGACTTGAAGCCTGCCTCGTAGTCCGTCGCCGTTTCGGGGAGGAAAATCGCCTGGGACGGGTTGGCGCTCGTGGCCGACCAGTCGATGCCTCCCGCCTTCACCGCACGGGCGGCGCGGGCGAAGAAATTCAGGTTCGCATCGGCGCGATAACTGAGGACAGCCTGGGGCTCGACGTGGGTTTCCGGGGCTGAGAGACCGGTAAAATCGTGGACCACGCCGCCAGCGACCGTCGGTACGTAGGGATTGAACGCCGGGTCGGGCGCGCCCGAGATCACGTCGGCGCCAGTGAGGAGCTGGTCGCCCGTCCGCCACACCTTGGCCACCCGGATTCCCGGCTCCAGTTGCAGTTTGTCGGTGATCTTCCAGGTGAAGTCGGCGAATCCCGAAAAGGTGGTGACCTTCATCGCCAGGTCTGTCAGGCGCGCAAACGGCGGCGCAGGATTGGCCACCCCAAGCGCGGCCTGATTGAGGCTCAGGATGGTCTTCGCATCTTGCTCGCCATGATTGAAATAGGTCCCGACGAGGTAGCTGAGATTGTCGAGTATATTCCCGGATAGCCGCGTCTCGTTGCTGAGCTCATTATAATGGTCCAGCGTATTGAAGAACGAGAGGGGCACAGCGGTCTGGGCCGAATTGACACCCTGGTTCCACTGAAAATCCCAGTAATTGGTTGTGGAGGTAAGCTGGGCGAAACCTAGATCGTACTTGATCTGTCCAAAATAATTATTCTGATTCATATGCAGGTAGTCTGCCGGCACATTGAATGGCGAGCCCTGTCCCTTATTCACAGTCGTGCCGAGGCCGACCACCGGCGTAAGGGGATTGTTGAGGGCGTTGCCGTACGGGACCAAATCCGTTCCCGTGCTCTCGGTCTGGTCGTATTCGTACTTCAGGGTGACAGTCAGCCGATCAGTCGGCTTGGCCAGCACGATGATACGCCCGGCCGCGTCCTGGTTGTTCGGCCCGTAGGAGTTTTGGCCGCCGAACCTATTGTTAATCCATCCCTTTTCCAGGCCGTCGTAGTAGCCAGAGACACGGATAGACACCTTGTCGTCGACCGGAATCGTAACGCCGGCGCGCAGATTGGTCTCCCGATTTTCGAACTCGTAGAGAGCTGAGGCGTCAGCCTCGTACACATCGCCCGGTTTGCGGGTGGTCAAGGTGACCGCGCCGGCTGTGGTGCTGTTGCCGAATGTTATCGGCTGGGGACCGCGCAGGACGTCGATGCTATCTACGTCGAAAATCGGCAGACGGCCCTGTTCGTTGCGTCCGTACGACACGTCGTCGATGAACAGGCCCGTCGACTGTTCGAAGGAGAAGCTCGATCCGGTCGATCCGCCGCCCCGCACCGTGCGGAACGTTCCGGTTGCGCCGTTGGCGAACGTAAAGCCGGGCACGAAGGTCGAAAGGGTGTCGAGCGAAACAATGTTTCGGGACTGCACCTGCGCGGCGGACATGGAGGTGATGGACACGGGAACCGCGATCGCCGATTCTCGAAACTTCCGTGCCGTGACCACGACTTCACCAATCTCGCTGGTCTGACCAGCAGCTGCAGGCGGCGGGGCGGGCACAGGTCCTGCCGCGCCGGCCGAGGGACCTGCAGAAGCCGACACTGGCGGAGAGGGCGGGACCGCGCTCCCCGCTGACTGAGCAAGAGCGGGGCGAGCAGCAATCACCAGCAGAGCACTGGCGATAAGCGGCAACCGCGACGACGAAGTCCGCAATATTTGGTTGAATGTACGCATCCTGAAACCTCCCTTTTTTTTAATTGGACACCGGGATTGCATCGCTGCGATCAGGAATCTCGGATGGTGCACGGGGTGCACACTTCCCGGACCACGTCGCCGCCGTAAGAACTGTGGGGTCCTTGGCGAGCCAGCGGGCACCTAGTGCACAGGCGTCAGAACCGGATGGTCGAAGGACAGCTATCCTCTCAAGCTAGGGCCCAATCGATCAGAGGCGAGCCCCGATGAGTGTCCTCTCAGCTTTGCTGTCCCACACACCACTGCGAGGCATGCTCGATCCTGAACCCGTCGTGGTGGCCGAGATTGAGGCGGCCGTCGCCGTCCTCAGGGCCCGCGTGACCGCATTCGACCCGGAAATCGTCTTCCTCTTCGCTCCGGATCATTTCAACGGCTTCTTCTACGACTTGATGCCGCAGTTCTGCATCGGTGTGGCTGCCGAGGCTCTGGGCGACTTCGGCTCCCTTTCAGGCCCCGTCAATGTCGCAACCGTGGAAGCCGAAGCGTGCGTGCGGTCCGTCCTCGCCGCCGAGGTGGACGTGGCTATCTCCTACCGGATGCAGATTGACCACGGCTTCACTGAGCCGTTGAAGGCTCTGTTCGGATCCCTAACGAGCCCGCCGATCGTTCCGATCTTCATCAATTCTGTCGCCCCCCCCTTTGCCAGCTGCAAACGCGCGCGCCTGCTGGGCGAGGCTGTCGGGAAGTATGCCGCCACTCTGGATAAGCGGGTCCTGTTCGTTGGATCTGGCGGGTTGTCGCACGAGCCGCCGGTGCCGCAGATTAAGGGGGCCGATCCTGAAATAGTCCGCCGCCTGATCGACGGCCGCAATCCGGACGAGACCGTCACGACGGCGCGCCTGACCCGGCTCATGGCCGCCGCCCGCAACCTTGCGGCAGCGGACCCGGCGCTCAAGCCGCTGAATCCTGAATGGGATCGGCGGTTCATCGCCTTGGCCGGGCAAGGCGATGCGCAGGTGTTCGACCAGTTCAAGGACGAGGAGATCAACCGCGAGGCGGGCGCTTCGGCGCACGAAGTCCGCACGTGGATAGCCGCGCTCGCCGCCACCGGAGCGGGTGCGGGCTATGAATTCCACAGCCACTACTACCGTCCGGTCCCGGAGTGGATCGCCGGCTTCGCGATCGCCTCCGCCAACCGGCTGGCGGCGTAAATGACCAATTGGAGACTTCAATGACTTTAGGCGAACTTGCAGGCTCTACCGTCGTCGTCATCGGCGGAAGTGCGGGCATAGGTCTTGAGGTGGCGCTTGGAGCGTCCGCCGCCGGCGCCAGGGTCCACGTCGCTGCGCGCAACAGGGATGCGCTCGAGAGAGTGCAAACCCGAGACGCGAAGATCACGATCCACTCGGTCGACGCCAAGGACTTTGCGGCCCTGCAGTCGCTGTTCGAGACGATCGGCGCCATCGACCATGTCGCCATGACCGTACACGAGTCCGCGGCGCGCTTGGGCATCGACACCACCGCACCCAACATGCGCCTCGATGCGGCGGCAGAATACTTCAATGGTAAGTTCTGGAGCCAGTACCGGGTGGTGCAAGCGGCGCTGCCCCACCTAAGCCAGGCGGGCTCCATCACCTTGACCTCAGGCGTGGCGAGTCGGGCCGGAATGGCCAACCACTCCATGATCGGCGCAGCCAACTCGGCGATCGAGGCGGCGGCCCGGCAACTAGCCAAGGAAATCGCGCCGCGGCGGATCAACGTCGTTGCGCCGGGCGTCACGGCTACGACCACCTACGACGCGATGCCCGAAGCCGCGCGGGCGGACTTCATCCGCAAGACGACGGCGCATGTTCCGTTGCAGCGCATCGCACAGCCGCAAGAGATCGCTCTCGCCTACCTGTTCGCCATGGGCTGCTCGTACCTGACGGGCGATATCCTGGACGTCAGCGGCGGGCAGCTGGTCGCATGAACACCGGAGAAAACACAATGGCCAACGCAGTCCCGCTCATCCGTAAGACCGAACATACCGGCCTGACCGTCTCCTCCATCGACGAGGCGCTGAAGTTCTGGGTTGGCGCCCTTGGCTTCACGCTCGATTACCGCAAGACCCTCGGCGGCGGCCCGGTAATGGAAAACATCGTCGGCGTCCCCGGCGCGGACCTATCAAACGCCATGGTGGTGACGACCGACGGCTACCGGATCGAGTTGCTCGAGTACAGCGCGCCGGACGACCGCCGAACCCTGGTCCAGCGGCCCTGCGACGTGGGATCAGCCCACGTCACGTTCACGGTGGAGGACATGGACGAGGTCCTCGCCCGGAGCGGACTGGTAGGCTGGAAGCCGGAGGGCGAGCCCCAACGCCTCCCAAGCGGCGCCGTTGTAGTTTATGTCCGCGGGCCAGACGGCCATACGGTAGAGTTCATGCAGCCGCCTCCGCCTCAGGCCGCCGAGGCGGAGGCTGCACAATGAGGCCCGCAACCCCCGCGCCTTTTTCATCTGTTTGGGCCGATCTGCGCCAAGTTGCCTTCACACAAGGCTTCCTGGACGCGGACGGCGTGCGGACCCGCTATCTTAGTGCCGGCAGCCCGGACAAGCCGCTGCTTCTGCTGCTTCACGGCATCGGCGGCCATGCGGAGGCCTACAGCCGTACGCTCGGGCCGCATGCAGAGCACTTCTGGACGGTGGCGATTGACGCCATCGGCCACGGGTGGACCGACAAGCCTGCTATCGGCTACGAACTGCCGGACTACACCGCCCACGTACTGGCGGTACTGAAGGCTCTTGGCCGGGACCACGCCCACATCTCGGGTGAGTCGATTGGCGGCTGGATCGCGTCGCATCTTGCCGTGCATCATCCCGAGGTCGTTGATCGGCTTGTGCTCAATACAGCCGCTGGCTGGACAGCCCACCCGGAGGTAATGGAGCGGATCACCCGTTTGTCGACCGAAGCCGCGGACAATCCAACAATAGAGCGGATCCGTACCCGCCTCGAGTTCCTGATGTACGACAAGTCGCTGGTCAGTGACGATCTGGTGGAAACCCGCCGAGCGATCTACGCGCAACCGGGCTTTCCGGAAACCATGCGCCGGACATTGTCGCTCCAAGACATGACAACCCGCCGGCGCAACATGCTGAGTGAGGCCGACTATCGTTCGATCCGCGCGCCAACCCTGGTCGTCTGGACGTCTCACGACCCGACCGCCACACCCGAGGAGGGGCGTCAGATCGCCAGCATGATCCCAGGGGCCGAGTTCATAGTCATGAACAAGTGCGGTCACTGGCCGCAGTTCGAGGACCCTGCCCGATTCAACGAAGAACACATCCGCTTCCTCACCCAAGGCGCATAGACGAACAGCTTGAGCCGCAGTCGACGGGCGCCCTCACAAGGGAGGTTAGACCCAGTTACGTCGTTCCGCCGGCACATCCCAGAGCGCGCGAACGCTCAACCCATCCCGGTTTGCTATCGACCCATCGGGACCGCGCCCCGGACAGGTGAGCTTGAGGGCTGTCTTTACACGCTGCCGCGTTGCGGGGATTCTGGCCGGGGCGTTGGTTTCCAGAAGACGCGGAGGGGAGAGGGCGTAGGTTGATGTTGAAGGCTGTTTCCGCCCCATCCTTGGCGCGGATCGACGCGGAAGAGCACCGGGCCGCCTATAAGCAGGTTCTGGGCCTCTCGCGAGGTTTGTCGGTCCTGCAAGCGCTTGTTGACTGCCCCAATGGCCAAGCCACGCCAGCAACAGTGGCGCGGATGACGGGCCTTCACCGCACAACCGTTCGCCGCTTGATGGAGACCCTTCGCGCTGAAGGCTTCGTTCGCCGGAGCGACAGTGACGGCTCATTCATGCTGACCATCCGGATCCGGCGCATGGGCGAAAGCCTTACGGATCAGGAATGGGTGACCAGTATCGCGGCGCCCATCCTTCACGACCTATCCGCTCGCGTTGTCTGGCCATGCGACCTCGCCATCCCCGACGGCGACGCGATGTTGATCCGCGATTCGACCCATCATTTCAGCCCGCTCTCATTCCATCGCGGCATGATCGGCAGCCGTCTGCCCATGTTCCGAACGGCTATGGGCAGGGCCTACCTGGCTTTCTCGCGCCAGGAGGTATGCGATGCCGTCCTCCGCGTGGTCGCCGAAAATCCCGACCCCGCAGCAAGCTCCACAGGAAGCCCTCTAGGGATTCAGGCGATCCTCGCCCAGACCCGGGAGCAGGGCTACGGATTGAACATCCGAGAATGGAAGCCGGACGAGAGGACTGCCGCTCTTGCCCTGCCGATCATGAGTGAAGAGGGCAATGTGGTCGCCTGCGTCAACATAATCGTCAATACAGTGGCGTTCAGGATCGACAGGCTGGAAGCAGAGTTGCTTCCGCCTTTGCGGGAGGCGGCCGACGCCGTCCAGCGGCTCATCAAAAGCCGCTAGGATCCGGTGCACTAGGCGCCCATCCTCTGGAAACGCGTAGACCTCAGTCCAGCGTTCGCACACCTAGGTTCCCGAGATCGCCAAACTAGGCGGGAAGGGATGGGCCATGTCAGCGGACGTCGAAGCTGCAGCCGAGCGGCTGAGAGAAGCTTATAGTGCTGGACCGATCGCTCCCCTTCGCGACTTGCTTGAGCCCCGCGACGTGGACGGCGCCTATGCTATTCAGTCCATCAACACCCGCCATTGGATCGATAGCGGCCGCCGGGTTGTGGGCCGCAAAGTCGGCCTCACCGCTGAGACAGTCCAGCGTCAATTGGGTGTGGACCAGCCCGATTTCGGCGTGATTTTCGACGACATGCTCATTCCCAACGGGGGTTTGCTGCCGCACGGCCGGACGTTGCAGGCGCGGGCCGAGACGGAGGTCGCATTGGTCTTGGGGCAGGACTTGGCGGGCCCCGACGTCGGCTTCTATGACGTTATGGTCGCCACAGCCTATGTCCTTCCCGCCATCGAGATCGTCGACAGTCGCATCGCCGACTGGAAGATCACTTTCGCTGACACGGTGGCGGACAATGCCTCATCGGCCTTCGTCGTGCTGGGGGATCGGCCGCAAAGCCTGGCCGGCTTGGATCTAGTATCCTGCCGTATGACGATGTCGTTCGACGACCAAGTCGTCTCGCAAGGCGTCGGCTCAGCGTGCCTCGGCCATCCGCTCAACGCCGCCGCGTGGCTCGCGCGAACGTTGGCCTCCCGCGGCGAAGCCCTACGGGCCGGAGACATCATAATGACGGGGGCCCTTGGTCCCATGGCCAGCCTGCCGCCGGGGGTGCTCGTAAACGCCACCATCGAAGGCTTGGGGTCGGTCGGCTTCAGCGTGGAGCGCGCACCATCATGATCAAAACCAAAGTCGCCATCATCGGGTCAGGCAACATCGGCAGTGACCTGATGATTAAGATCCTTCGCTTGTCGAAAACGCTCGAGATCGCAGCCTTCGTCGGTATCGATCCAGATTCCGACGGATTGAAACGGGCAGCCCGCATGGGCGTGCCGACTACGGCTGAGGGGATCGACGGGCTTGTGGCCCTGCCCGAGTTCAAGGACATCAAGATTGTGTTCGACGCCACCTCCGCCGGCGCCCACAAGCGTCATAACGAGGTGCTGCAAGCGCACGGCAAGCAGGTCATCGACCTGACGCCCGCGGCGCTGGGACCGTACACCGTTCCCTCTGTCAACCTGGATGCGAACCTGCAGGCGCCAAACGTCAATATGGTCACCTGCGGAGGTCAGGCGACCATTCCGATCGTGGCCGCCGTCAATCGCGTGACCCCCGTTCGATATGGCGAGATCGTCGCGTCGATCGCCTCAAAGTCCGCCGGCCCCGGCACCCGGGCGAACATCGACGAATTTACCGAAACAACGTCCTTGGCTATCGAGAAGGTCGGCGGCGCAAAGCGGGGCAAGGCGATTATCGTGCTGAATCCAGCCGAACCGCCGTTGATTATGCGCGATACGGTATACTGCCTTTGCGATCAGGCCACGGAGGCCGACCAGCCAGCGATCGAGGCCTCGATCGAGGCCATGGTCAAAGACGTGCAAAGCTATGTCCCCGGCTACCGGCTCAAGCAGAATGTGCAATTTGAGGTCATCGGCGACAATTCTCGAGTACTTATCCCCGAGATGGGCGAGGCCTTTGGCGGTTTGAAGGTTTCGGTGTTTCTCGAAGTCGAGGGCGCGGCCCATTATCTGCCAGCCTACGCCGGCAACCTGGACATCATGACTTCGGCGGCACTGAAGACGGCTGAGCGGCTGGTTGAACTTCGCGCGCGCGAGATGGCGGCATGAGCATCGATAAGGCTTTGGAGCCCAAGCTCTATATTCAGGACGTCACGCTGCGGGATGGCATGCACGCCATTCGTCATCAGTACGGGCTGGACCACGTCAGGAAGATCGCGCGCGCCCTGGACGAGGCCAAGGTGGATGCGATCGAGGTCGCCCACGGCGACGGCCTAGCGGGCTCTTCCTTCAACTATGGCTTCGGCGCCTGCACGGACTGGGACTGGATCGGCGCGGTCGCGGAGGTCATCAACCATGCCAAACTCACGACGCTGCTTCTTCCCGGTATCGGTACGATCCATGATCTAAAGCGAGCCTTCGATATGGGTGTGCGGTCGGTGCGCATCGCCACACACTGCACCGAAGCCGACATCGCCAAACAGCACATCGCGTTTGCTCGCTCGATTGGCATGGATGTCTCGGGCTTCCTGATGATGAGCCACATGAGCGCGCCCGAACGTTTGGCCGAACAGGCTAAGCTGATGGAGAGCTATGGCGCCCACTGCGTCTATGTCACCGACTCCGGCGGCGCCCTCACGATGGATGGCGTCGCTGAGAGACTGCGGGCTTACGACCGCGTGCTGAAGCCCGAAACAGAGCGGGGCATTCACGCCCACCACAACCTAAGCCTCGGCGTGGCGAACTCGATCGCCGCTGTCCAAAACGGGGCGATCCGCATCGATGCCTCTTTGGCCGGCATGGGCGCGGGGGCCGGCAACGCCCCATTGGAAGTGTTTATCGCTGCCGCGGACGTCCATGGCTGGAACCACGGTACGGACCTGTTCCTGTTAATGGATGCCGCCGAAGACCTTGTGCGGCCGCTGCAGGACCGACCGGTGCGCGTAGATCGCGAAACCCTCAGCCTGGGCTACGCCGGCGTTTATTCGAGCTTTCTGCGCCATGCCGAAAAGGCGGCGGATCTCTACGACTTGGACGTCCGTACAATTCTGCTGGAGCTCGGACGTCGCCGGATGGTGGGCGGCCAAGAGGACATGATCGTCGATGTTGCGCTAGATCTCGTCAGGGCCCGAGAGACGGTCCATGTAGCGCTGTCCTGACCGCCGCGTGCGGGTCGGACAACTGACCCGCCGCTCATGATGGAGCGCCAGTCCGGCGATTTTGCTCCGCCCTATCACGTTTGCATCCGGAGCCGTCCTAAGGAATTGATCGATCCCGTGGTGTTCCGCCTGGCCATCTTCGTGCTGGCGATCTTCGTTAACTATTACGTGGTCTGGAGCGTAGCGCCCGCCTTTGGCGTAGGGCAAAGACTCAGGAGCGTTCGGAGAATCTGGCCCGCGCTTCTAGGACGCGCCCTCTATTTGCGAAGGCCCACTCCGCCAAGACGGTGATCGGCCCAAGAAGGTCTCGGCCCAACTGAGTCAACGCATACTCCACCCATGACTGTCGCGTGGGAATCTGTGTTCGAGTGATGAAGCCGTCACATTCCAGGCGCCGAAGCGTGGCCGTGAGCATCTTGCGCGAGACCCCTGGAACGCGACGGGCCAGTTCGTTGAAGCGGATGGGGCCGGCGGCCAGGGTCCGCATGACGAGTACGGTCCATTTGTCGCCGATCTGATCAAGGACCTCCCCTACCGAACGACAAATTTCCGCTGGCGACAGCTCAGGCTCGACGGGCTCTGGTTTCAAAAAGGTGCCTCCTTGCTCGACAGTGCGCCGTCCGGTTAACGGTCTCCATCGGTAACTACAATGGACGACAGCAGTGAGAACAGCAGTCATTACGGGCGCGGGGTCGGGCATCGGCTTGGCGCTTACGCGCAAACTGCTTCTTGAAGGATGGCGCGTCGTCGGATTGCAGCGGACGGCCTTTCCGGTCCCCGATGCGCAAATCGTCGGTGCGCTCCAGGCTGGCGATCTCCGCTTCATCCATGCGGATCTGTCTGACACCTCATCCCTCATGACAGGGTTGTCTGCCGTCCGCGCTTCCTGCGAGCGTATCGATGCACTCTTCAACAATGCGGGCATCATGAGCGATGGTCTTCAGTGGACGTCGTCCGGTCGGGAGGCGCATTTCGAGATTAACGTGCTCGCCCCCTATATCGTAACCATTGCGCTGCGCGACCTCGTGGCCCTTGGGGACAGCAAGACGATCCTCAATACCTCATCAAATAGTCTGCTCATGGTCCGAGATTTCGACATTACCAAGCTTGAGCAGCCTTCAGAGTTCAAGAAACTCATTGGCCCCTACGCCAAGTCCAAGCTGGCCTTGTCCCTCTGGTCGGCAGCTGTGGCTCCGACGCTCGATGCATTGGGAGTCCGCATTCTCTCGGTTGATCCCGGGCCGACCAAGACCGCGATGAGCGCGGGGCCTGGAATGCCGGCTTGGTTGCTGCCGCTCCGGCACCTGATTTTCAGGTCGCCCGCCAGAGCCGCTGACGTCCTCTATGACGCGGCCTTCCACAGCAAGGCTCCAAGCGGAACCTTCCTTTTGTCGGGCAAGCGGCGCGCCCCCAAGTGGGAAGATCAGGGTCCGGCCGTCTTGAAACTAGTCAACGCACTGCTGCTGACATCTATCGCGGATAATCGACAAGGCGCGAGCCGGGCAAACAGCAACTCAAACTCAAATCAAGTTGTCCAATTTTCCTTGGATCGGAATCACAATGAGCTCGCTTGATACCAAGGTCGCGTTCGTCACGGGGGGTGCGCGCGGGATAGGCGCCGCCATCGTTGAACGTCTCGCCCAAGAGGGCGCTATCGTACGCTTTACCTATGTTTCGAACACCACTGCGGCTGACGGCCTCGTGACGCGTCTGAACGCGGCCGGCGGTCAGGTCGACGCGGTACGGGTCGACGCAGCCGATATCGAGGCCACTCAGTCAGCGATCCATGCGCTGGTGTCCGCCAAGGGCGGGCTGGACATAGTGGTGGCCAGTGCGGGCGCATTCCTGCTCGGACCGATCGACACCTTCGCCCAGGAAGACTTCGATCGGGTCATGAACATCAATGTGCGCGGGGTCTGGGGCCTGATAAAGGCGGCCGCCCCGAAGATGCGAACGGGTGGACGGATCGTCACGATCGGCAGCACTGTCGCGAACCGCGCCGGCTGGCCCGGCGTCACGGTCTATATGGCGTCGAAGGCCGCAGTCGCCGGCATGGTCCGGGGTCTGGCCCATGAACTCGGTCCCAGGAGGATCACCGTCAACAACATCCAGCCCGGGCCGACAGAGACCGACAGCAATCCGGGCGACGGGCCCCAGGCCGATTTCCTACGGTCGATCAGCCCCCTTGGCAGAATGGGTCAGCCTTCTGAAATCGCGGCGCTTGTCGCCTATTTGGCGGGCCCTGAGGGCGGATACGTTACAGGTTCCAGCTTGACGATCGACGGCGGCGCTAACGCCTGAGACCGTCGCCTGGCGGGCCCGGTAGACTGTCCACCAGGATTTTGGGCCGTAGAAAGGAAACATCGGTGGGAGGTCTGGCTGCGCAGCTTGTGAGCGCCTTTGGCGATATTGGTCGAATGAGCGCCTTCTATGACGACGAGATCACTTGGTCGTTGCCGCCCAGTGTCAACGGCACCGTACCCGGCGTGAAATCTCCGTTCCGCGGTCGCAAAGACGTCCTGAAGCTGCACGCTGTGATCAACAGCGCCTACGACGCCGCAAGCATGCGCGTCGAGATCCTCGACGATTTGGACAACGGCGAGGTCAGTGCCGTGCGCTTCAACTTCAGCGCTAGGGAGCTGGCTTCAGGGGAGACCTGGACCGGCTCCTACACCCTCTTCGCCCGGAGCCGGGGAGGGCTGATCTTCGAGGTCCACGAGGGAATGGACACCCTTGCGGCCATGCGTTTCCATGGCCTCGCCCTTCTGTGAGCTCTCAATAGGTTGACGTAAATGCCTGCTCAGGTCGAGGTGAGGTGCGGTTTTGAAGATCGAAATTTCTCGAGTGGACAATCTCAGCCCCTCAGATTTTGTTGACGTCCTACGTCGCTCAGGGCTGGCCGCGCGACGTCCAGTGGAGGACGAAGGCCGCGTCTACCGCATGCTAACGAACTCTAACCTGATTGTCGTCGCTCGAGACGAAGAAACGGGACAGATTGTTGGAGTGGCTCGCTCAGTTACGGACTTTTCATATTGCTGCTACCTCTCTGATCTCGCCGTAGATCAGGCGTTTCAGGGGCAAGGTATTGGCAAGAAGCTAATCGAGAAGACGAGAGAAGCTGCGGGACCAGAGGCGATGTGCCTTCTTCTTTCCTCGCCTGATGCTATGTCCTTTTATAAAGCCATCGGCATGCCTCAGCCGGACAACGCATTCCTGTATAAGCGGGAGCGCTGAGGCGAACCGCGGCTCACGACCCTTCTCGGAGGTCCGCAATGTCCAACGTCCACAAGGCGATAGGGTCTATCCCCGCGCAGAGGATTGCTGCTCACCACAAAGCCTATGCGCCTGACGAACAGCCGTAGAAATCAACCCTCATCTGATCTGCTGCGCCGAGGGATCCGTGAGTTTCATCACTGACCCTGGTCGGGCCGTGCATCGGGCCTCAACTAATGCTGCGTCACCTGAAACGCTGCAGGTGATCAACCAGGGCGCGCAGCTTTGGCGCGACGTTGCGGCGGCTCGGGTAGTAGAGGTAGAAGCCGGCGAAGCGCGGGCAATAGTCCTCGAGAACGGGCACGAGTTCGCCCCGCTCGATCGCGGAGCGAAAGCTTTCTTCCATGCCAAAGGTGATGCCGGCGCCGGCGATCGCGAGCTTGATCATCAGGGCCATGTCGTTCGTCGTGATCTCCGGCGCGACGGCGACGCTGAACGCCTTGCCGCGCTCGGAGAATTCCCAGCGATAGGGCGCGACCTTAGGCGCGGAACGCCAGCCGATGCAGCGATGGGCGGCAAGCTCGCTTGGATGCGAGGGCGCCCCGAAGCGTTCGCGATAGGCTGGGGCGCAGACGGCGATCTGCCGTTCGTCGCCAGCGACGGAAACCGCAACCATGTCCTGCTCGATCACCTCGCCGAGCCTGACGCCGGCGTCGTATCCCTGGGCGACCATATCGAACGCCTCATCCGTCACCATGATATCGATCTGGATCTCCGGATTGGCCTCGGCGAAGGCCGCCAGGAATGGCCCTGAAAGGAAGCGCTCGGCGATCGAAGAGACAGCGAGCCGCAGTTGCCCGCGCGGGCGCTCCCCTAAGTTTCCAGTGATCTCAACTGCCGCCCGCATGTCCGCGATGGCGGGCGCCACCTCGGCGTGGAGACGTTCCCCGGCCTCGGTCAAACTGACGCTGCGCGTCGTGCGCCGGACGAGGGCGATGCTGAGCGTCTCCTCCAGCCGTCGGATCGTTTGACTGACCGCCGAGCGGGTAACGCCCAAGCGGTCGGCGGCGGCGCGGAAACTTCTCTCCTCAGCAACGAGCGCGAAGACGGCAAGTGCGTTGAGATCTGGCTCCATTGGTTAGCAGAACTTTCTACATTGGTTACAATTGATCATCTTATCTCGACAATGAGTCAGATCTATCTGTGTGGCAACCGCTGTTTTGCGGCTCAGACATCAACCCAAAAGGAAACGAGCATGTCCCTAGACAAGGTCGTCCTCATCACCGGCGCGTCGAGCGGCATCGGCGCGGCCATCGCCCGCGAGCTTGGCGCCGCCAGGGCGAAGGTCATGCTCGGTGCGCGCCGCACGGACCGGCTGGAGGCGCTTGCCGGAGACGTCAGCGCGGCGGGCGGTGAGGCGCTGACGCGCCGCCTCGACGTCACCGACCGCGACGATGTCGCCGCCTTTGCCGACGCCGCGCGTCACGCCTGGGGGCGCGTGGACGTCATCGTCAACAATGCGGGTATCATGCCGCTATCCCCAATGGCCTCAATGAAGGTCGATGAGTGGGACCGGATGGTGGACGTAAATATCAAGGGGGTGCTGCACGGCATTGCTGCCGTGCTGCCAGAAATGACAGCACGGGGTTCCGGCCATATCATCAACATGGCCTCCATCGGAGCGCTGAGGGTCGTTCCGACCGCAGCCATCTATTGTGCGACCAAATTCGCGGTAAGGGCGATCTCGGAGGGTTTGAGGCAGGAGCACGACAATATTCGGGTCACCTGCATCCATCCTGGTGTGGTCGAAAGCGAACTGGCTGACACGATCACCGACTCCGCGACGGCGGAAGCAATGAAAATCTATCGCGCGATCGCACTGCAGCCGGACTCCATCGCCCGGGCCGTGCGCTTCGCCATCGAACAGCCTGACGATGTCAACGTGAACGAGATCGTCATCCGGCCGACAGCAGCCAGATAATGCGGAGCATCCGGTTCGACGCGGATCGCGGGGACCTACCGGGGACCTGTTTGGACGCCGATTGACAAGTCGATCGCGTGCGACGGAGGACCTCTCGTCACTCACGGGGCAATCATTCCGCCAGCCGGCGAGAGCCCAGTTTACGAGATCAGGTCGCTTGAGCATGAGTTCGTGGCCGGCATCTACGGCGACTTCGGTTAGAGTCTCATAGTCTTCTCGCATGGGTTCGGCCAGGCGATCATGAAGCGTGTTACAGACACCGTCTCGCGGGGAAGATCGCGGGCCGACGATGATCGTCAAGGAGCCGATCGGCGTCTGCGCCTTCATCACCGCCTGGAACTGGCCGCTTATCCAGATCGCCTGCAACGTGGCCCCGGCCATCGCGACCCGCCCGCCGCCCAGGTGTCGATCAACGGCGGCGGCGACCTGACCGCGCCCTTCGGCGGCTACAAGATGAGCGGTAACGAACGCGAGTGGGACGACTTCGACTTCCGCGAGTCTCTGGAGACCAAGGCCATCCTCGGCTACGTGCCGAAGGTCGCCGCGGAATAGCGCATTCGGGGGATGGGTCCTTATCGATGCATCGTGGGAGGCGCAGGCGGGCGGAAGCTACAACGCCGCGGTCAGAGGTCCTCATTGAATCCGAAAGAGCCCACAGTTAGGCCGTGCCTGAAATAGAAGCGGTGCGCTGCGGAGCGTTGAACCCCCGAATCCAATGCCAGCGTGTCACATCCTTCGGCCCTCGCCCTGGCTTTGCACCAGCCTATCAAGGTTGCGCCTAGGCCGCGCCCTCGCTCTCCCTCGTCCGTAACGAGATCGTCAACGTAAAAGCGAAGTCCCTGATACGTCGTGTGATAAACTCGGTACAC
>Ga0224531_1000558_pt1 | contig 18253 bp, 7 predicted proteins | sample CBST100metaG_FD_179876 | JGI IMG/M metagenome (GOLD analysis project Ga0224531, IMG submission 179876) | Peat soil microbial communities from Stordalen Mire, Sweden - C.B.S.T100 | ecosystem: Environmental > Terrestrial > Soil > Wetlands > Peat | place: Sweden: Norrbotten County, Stordalen Mire...
TCCGCCCTCAACGCCACCACCGGATCCAGCTTTGCCGCCTTGCTGGCCGGATACACGCCGAAGAAGATGCCGGTTGCGGTCGCCATAAACAGCCCGAGAATCACGCTCCATAGCTGCACGCTGGTCGGAAACCCAATAACCAGCGTAATCAGCTTGGCCACGATCACTCCGCACAGCACGCCGATCACTCCGCCCACCAGGGCCATGGTTGCGCTCTCAATCAGAAACTGCAGCAGCACATCGCGCTGCCGGGCCCCCAGCGCTTTGCGTACCCCGATTTCGCGCGTCCGCTCCGTAACGCTCACCAGCATGATGTTCATGATCACGATGCCGCCCACCACCAGCGAGATGGAGGCGATCCCGATCACCACGTCGAAGAAGATCGAGGAAAACTGCTTCCACAAGTCCAGGAAGGTGTCGTTGGTTTCGATCTCGAAGTCGTCCGGCTGGCCTACCGCGTCATGGCGGCGGGCGCGCATCAGCACGCGTACTTCGTCCTTTGCCCGCTCCATCGATTCGGCGTTGTTGGCGCTGGCGCGGGCGTAGATGTTGATCGAATCGTTGTAGCCGTAGATCTGCTGGAAGGTGGACAGGGGCACGGCCACCCAGTTGTCCTGCGACTGGCCCAGCATCTTGCCCTGCCGGTCGCCCACACCCACCACGGTGTAAGGGATGCCGCCGATGCGGATCTCCTTGCCCAGCGGGTCGCCATCGCCCAGTAGGTTGTCCACAATGTCGTAGCCCACAATCGCGCTGTGAGTGGCCTTGTCGTCATCGGTCGGCGTAAAGCCCCGGCCCAGCGCCACGTCCACGTTGTCCAGAGAGATCATGGTCCACGTGAGGCCGCGCATGTCCGTGTCGGTGCTGGAGTGCCCGTTGTAGACCACGCTGGCGGTGCGGTCCAGCCGCACACCTATATCGCCGCACTCCGTGCAACTGTCCCGCATTGCTTCGTAGTCCTCAATGTGGAACTTCTTGCGCTTTTGAAACTTGAAATACTCCTCGGCGGAAAAGATCACGCCCGGCATCTGCTGCACGGTGAACACGTCTGCGCCATGATCCACGAGCTTGGTGCTCACATACGTGTTGGCGCCGTTCACCAGGGTGATCACCATGATGACCGAGGCCACGCCCATCACCACGCCAATCAGCGTCAGGATGGTGCGCATCTTGTTGCCCCACAAGGATTGCAGCGCGAGTTTCATGGCCTCAGTGAATTGCATGGTCCTGCTTTCCTCGGACAAAAATGGGACTGAATCGAGTCATTTTTCCCCGCTCCCGCGGAAAGACGCGCTGAGATCGGGGTTCACGGCGTCCTTGCGGACTCCGGCCCGGCTCCTCCAGTGTACGAGTGTCATTTGCTTCGTATTTCTTTGGACGAAGCTCAACCCACTCTGGCCGCGTTCTGAGTCGAAATCGGGCGCAACCGGGCGTCCCTGCTCTTGGGATACGCAGCACTTCCCGCCCAGGTTCCGCCGCCCGGGGCCAAATCCGGGCCAAACCCTCTCTAAATCCACGATTTTGAGGAACTTTTTCCGCCCCGCCCGGCGTAGCATTCAGCGGTATAGTTTCTCTGCTCCTGTTTTGAACCCGAATTTGCAACTGTGAGTGTCTCCGGAGGCTTCATGATTCGCGTCCGCTCCTTGCTTGTGCCCGTTCTGTTTGTGCTCGCCGGCCTGTTTTCTGTTCTCTCTTCAGTTCAGGCTTCTTCTGCGCAGGCCCCGCTCCTGCTCCGCAACCCTTCTCTCTCCCAAGACAAAATCGCCTTCCGCTATGCCGACGACATCTGGACCGTCGCCCGCCAGGGTGGCCAGGCGGAGCGCCTCACCTCCAACGGTCAGGTCAGCGCCGGACCCATCTTCTCGCCCGACGGCGCCTGGATCGCCTACTCGGCCCGCCTGCGCGGTAACACCGACGCCTACGTTATTCCCTCCGATGGTGGCGTGCCCCGCCGCCTCACCTGGCACCCGGACGGCAGCGCCGTCGTGGGCTGGTCGCCGGACGGCAAAGATGTCCTCGTCACCAGCGGCGAGGCCAGCTATCGCCACTTCCTCAAGCTCTTCCGCGTCCACGCCGACGGCTCCGGCGTCCCTGAGCCGCTGCCCTTGCCCTCCGGCTTCCAAGGCTCTTTCTCGCCCGACGGCCAATCCATCGCCTACCAGCCCTTCACCAAGTGGCAGCCGGCTTGGAAGCGTTACGTGGGCGGCCAGACCACGCCCATCTGGATCGTCAACCTCAAGACCCTCGACCTGGCACGAGTCCCCCGCGAAAACTCCAACGACTCCAATCCGGTCTGGGTCGGCAGCTCGGTCTACTTCCTCTCCGACCGCGACGGCTCCGGCAAGAACGCCGCTCCCGTCTCGCTCTACCGCTACGACACAGCCTCCAAGGAAGTCATCCCGGTGGTTCCCAACTCCGGTTACGACCTGAAATCCTTCCAGGCCGGTCCCGGCGGTCTGGTCTATGAGCAGTTCGGTTCCATCCACCTCGTCGATACGGCTTCCAACACCGACAAGGCCGTCTCCATCCAGGTGCACGGCGAATTGGCCAACCTGCTTCCCCATCGCGCCAGCATTCCTGCCGAGGAGATTCAGAACGCCTTTCTCTCGCCCACCGGCGCACGCGCCGTCTTTGAGGCCCATGGCGAAATCTTCACCGTCCCGGGCGAAAAAGGCGATACGCGCAACCTCACCCAGACTCCCGGAGTGGCCGAGCGCAGCCCGTCCTGGTCGCCCGACGGCAAAACCATCGCCTACTTCTCCGACGCTTCCGGCGAGTATCAGCTCTACCTCCACGACCAGACCGGTTTCAAACCTCCCACGGTCATCGACCTTGGTCCCCAGCCGAGTTACTTCTACGGCCCCGCCTGGTCGCCGGACTCCAAGCGCATCGCGTACGCTGACAAGCATCTGCGTCTTTGGTACGTCGATGTTCCCGCGGGCAAACCGGTGCTGGTCGATACCGGCGTCTATGGCAGCTTCGGCGCCGACTTCGGCCAGGTTTGGTCGCCCGATTCCAAGTGGCTCGCCTATCACCGCGACCTCGACAACCAGTTGAACGCCATCTTCCTCTACTCGCTGGAGACCCACAAATCCACCCAGGTCACCGACGGCATGAGCGACGCCATCAGCCCCTCCTTCGACCCCAACGGCAAGTACCTCTACTTCCTCGCCTCCACTGACGACGGCCCCTCCAAGGCCGGCATCGATCTTTCCTCCCTTGACCGCGCCCAGACCACCGCCGCGTATGTGGTGGTGCTGGCCAAGTACGGCTCTTCGCCCGTCCCGCCCGAGAGCGATGACGAGAAGATCAAGGACGCCGAAAAGAAAGACGACAAGAAGGACGCCGGCCAGGACAAGAAAGACAGCGACCAGAAGGAAGCTGACAAGAAGGACGAAACCAAAAAGGACGACACCGCCAAGTCCGGGGACAAGGACAAGGGCGCAGCCAAAGAAGAGAAAAAGCCCGTCGAGGTCAAAATCGACCTTGAGAAGATCGGCGATCGCATCCTCTCCCTGCCCATTCCTCCGCGCAATTACGGCGCAATCGCGGCAGGCAAAACCGGCGTCCTCTACCTTGGCGAGACTTCGCCCGTCGGCCGCTCCAGCAACGAGGGGGGCGGTCCCGGCATCCGCGCCATCTGGCGGTTCACTCTGGAAAAGCGTCAGCCTGAAACCGTCCTCAATGACCTGGACGCCTTCAACATCTCCTACGACGGGTCGAAGGTGCTCTACGCCCGCAAGGGCGGATGGACCATTGCTTCAGCCGACGATCTGAAGCCCGGCAGCGACTCTCCCGGCAAGCCTCTTAACCTCGGCGGCATGGAAACCGTCATCGACCCCCGCGCCGAGTGGAAGCAGATTTACCACGAAACCTGGCGCATCGAGCGCGACTTCCTTTACGATCCCCACACCCACGGCCTCTCGATTCCCAAGATCGAAGCCAAGTACAAGCCCTATCTCGACGGCCTCGCCTCCCGCTCGGAGTTCACGTATCTCTCCACCGAAATGCTGGGCGAAATCACCATCGGCCACATGTTCGTGGGCGGCCCGCACCTTCCCGACAACGGGCCCAAAACCGGCTTGCTGGGCGCCGACTACAAGGTCGAAAACGGCCGCTACCGCATCGCCAAAATCCTCGGCGGCCAGAACTGGACCCCCGGCCTGGCTTCTCCCCTCACCCTTCCTGGCGTCTACGTCCATGAGGGCGCTTACCTGCTCGCCGTCAATGGCCGCGAACTGCACGCTGCCGACAATCTCTATGAGTTCTTCGACGGCACCGCCGGTAAGCAGACCACTCTCCACATCGCCTACAACGCCGACGGCAAGGAAGCCCGCGACGTCACCGTGGTTCCCATCGGCGACGAGGACGGCCTGCGCAATCTTGACTGGATTGAAGCCAATCGCCGCAAGGTCACCGAGCTCTCCGGCGGCAAGGTGGCTTACGTCTACATGCCCAACACCGGCGGCTCCGGCTATACCAACTTCAACCGCTATTTCTACTCCCAGCTCGACAAGCAGGCGCTGGTCCTCGACGAGCGCTACAACGAGGGCGGCTTCATCGCCGATTACGTCGTCGACGCCCTCAAGCGTTTCCCGCTCTCCGGAGCCATCGAGCGCGATGGCAAGCCCATCCACGATCCGGTCGGTGCCATCTTCGGGCCCAAGGTCATGCTCATTAACCAGAACTCCGGCTCCGGCGGCGATGCCATGCCCTGGTACTTCCGCAAGGCCGGCATCGGCAAGCTGGTCGGCACCCGCACCTGGGGCGGCCTGGTCGGCATCGGCGGCTATCCCAGCCTCCTCGACGGCGGTTACGTCATGGCCCCGCGCTACGCCATCTACGGGATCAACGGCGACTGGGAAGTCGAGAACCACGGCATCGCTCCCGACGTTCCCATCGAGGACCTGCCCAAAGACGTAGCCGAAGGCCGCGACCGTCAGCTTGAAACCGGCGTCCAGATGGTGCTTGACGACCTCAAGGCCCATCCGGTGCCGGAGATTCCCATTCCGGCCTATCCCAACTACCACCAGAGCGACGGCCTGGGAACGAACTGACCCCACCCCTTCAACCACCCCGGCGGGCACAACCCGCCCGCCGGGAAGCTTGAGCGTTTCCACAACTTCTGCACGCGGACTTTTCCGTAGATTTGGAGTGCGGAACTCGAGTCGTTCGACCCAGTCGGCAAACCGGCTACAGACTTTTTGCAGATAATTGTCCCTACGCCGCGCACAATCAAGATAAGGCGGGTGTCCAGGTGCAGGCCGAAGTGAAAACTACCACCAATGATGGATGCCCACGCGTCGGGGAAAAGTAAAACCACCACCAAAGATGGATGCCCCAGGTGCCTCGCAATTGGGCGCCTGGCAGACCACAACTCTCGGCCTTGCAAAGCTCAAAAGATCCACCCCCTGTGATCAAGAAAAGGGGTTCAAGATCTCAGGGATTTGACTGTTCCGAACCCCCTTGATGGGGTATTTTTTGAGGGAAGATTTACTTTTTCTTCGCTTTTTATTTTGTAAAGTGTTCAAATAAAACACATTACGCAAACGCAACCAAAAGATTTGCACAGGCAAAACGCCCCAAAAACGGCATTTTTAGGCCAAAAACGAGGGAAAATTGGACCAAAATCGACCTCCTTCGACGTTTTCTGGCCTTCCTTTTCGGGCAAGCCGAGCCGTAGTTTTTCCCCTCGGCGAAGCCGAAGGGAACCTGCATTGCCGCCGCTCTGCCCCATCGACAAACTTCAGTCTTCCTATGCGAAATTACCCAGTCGGATACTCTGCCGGCCCGAAAGAACTCTCTCCGACGACAGCCAGACCTTTCTGCCCCCGAAAACTCCCGCGGCGGTAATTCCTGTGAGCGCAACGGGAATTTATGAACAAGTAACATCCCGCGCTTCCATGGCGTAAACTGGTGTCCCGCGCAATGGAAGTGTCCGGCGTCTCAATTAACGATCTCGCCAAAGCTTGTGCCCGCTCGGCCGATGCCTCCGAGTGGAGCGAGTTTCTGCGCCGCTCCACGCCCTTGGCTTCACTTGTGGCTGGGAGGGTTTGCCGCCTCTGGTCCGGCGCTTCATCGCCAGTGATGGTCGACGATATTGTGCAGGAGATCTTCCTCCGCCTCTGCGAGCAGGAGCGGCGTATTCTCAGGGATTTCGAGCCCCGCGGCGAGGACTCTTTCTTCGGCTTGCTGCGCATCGTTTCCGCATCGGTAGCCAACGACTATTTCCGCCGTATCTCGTCGGCGAAAAGGGGTGGCAAGGTGGTAACAGCTTCGTTTGACGACGAGGTGCCGCCCAGTGATGGCGACGGCTCTCGTGAGGCCGCGCGAATCCGGCGCGCCGCGCTCCTGGCTGAACTGGACCGCAAACTCGGCTCCGCCCCGGAGATCATCGGGAAACGCGACCGCGCCATCTTCTGGCTCTACTACCTGCAAGGGTTCACGGCGGAAGAAATCTCCCGCGTCCCCGGTGCCGGATTGACCGCCAAAGGCGTCGAGAGTGCCTTGCGCCGGGTCACGAACTGGCTGCGCAGCGAGCTTGAGACGACCAAATCCATGCCGGAGGGATAATCCAGCCCCCGGCAGCAGTAAAAGGCTTTTTCTGAAAGGAATGTACCCACCAAATCCGATAGATAGAGTGTTGCGATGAAGAAAGATCTGAATCCGAACCGACCGCCCAGCCCGGCGGATTGTCCTGAACAGGCTCAGCTCAGGGCGCTTGACGAGCTGCTTGCGGGGCCAGCGCCCCTGGACGAAGCCTTACCCGTCCAGGCGCAGGAAGATTGCCCGGAGACGGGCGACTGGGTCTGGCTGGCCATCGGTGAAGCCTCCACGGAGACTGTCGACCGGTTGCTGGCTCATGCCTCCGGCTGTGCCCGCTGCGCCGCCCGGCTGCGCCTGGGCCTGCACTTGCTCTCGCAGGAGGCTTCGCCGGAAGAAGAAGCCGAGGTTGCAAATTGGGTCTCAATCACCGGCGCAGGTCAGCGCTCTCTGGCCGGCCAGCTTGCCGACACCCCTTTGCCCGCGACACGCAGCAAGTCGGCCAAGATCTATCTCTGGGCCGGGGCAGCCCTCGCGGCATCCCTGCTCATCTTCGGCGGACTCTCCGTTTGGCAGCACACATGGCACAACCCGGAGCGGTTGATGGCCGAGGCTTACTCCCGCTCCCGCATCTTTGAGCTGCGCATCCCCGGCGCCGGGTTTGCCGAAGTCACCCCGGAAGCCCACCTTCGCGGCGGTGCGACTGGCCGCGAATCCTCCCGCCTGCTTGAAGCCCGCGCCGAAATCGAGCGCAACCTTGAGAATGCGCCCAACAACCCGCATTGGCTCCAGCTCAATGCCCGCGCCGATATCCTCGAAGAAAAATTCGATCCCGCCATCGACACGCTTGACCGCCTGGTAGCTGCCGGACCGGTGACTCCTGACCTGTTGCAGGACGATGCCTCGGCCTACTTTGAGCGCGGCATCGCCACTGGCAGCGAAAACGACCGCGCCACGGCTCTCGATCACTTGCGCCGCGCCGACGAGATGGCTCCCGGCGACCCCGTCTTGCTCTTCAACGAAGCAGTGGTCATGGAAGATCGCGGACAGTTGATGAATGCCGTGGAAACCTGGAACCGCTTTCTGCGTTTTGAGCGCGACCCCCGTTGGCTCACCGCCGGCCGCCGTCATCTCGAGTTGCTGGAACAGAAGCTGAACCAGTTGAAGACCCATCGCAGTCGCCTGGATCAGCGCCTGGGCACACCCCGCGCAATGCGCGCCCTGGCCGCGGACTCCACCGCTCTTGCCGCGGTCGACGAGGAACTCTCCAGTTCTCTGTTACCGCGGTTGATGGAGTCCTCCTTCGTCTTGCCAGTAGACCGTTCTCGCGGTTCGCCGTGCCCGGAGAGCTGTCAGGCCGCACGCACCCTCCTCCACGCCCTCGCCGCTTCTCTCGAACGCAACCACCAGGACCCCTGGCTTACCCGATTTCTCCCTCCCTCTTCCTCCCTTCCCAATCCCAGTTTTCTTCAGGCCGCCCGCAGCCTGGGCCGCGCCATCGATGCGGATGGAGCCGGCGACTACAGCACCGCCCAGCAATCCGCCCTTGAGGCCCGTCGTCTCTTTCATCAGCAAGGCAACCCCGCCGGAGAAGACCGCGCTGAGGTGGAGCGTGCCTACGCGCTCCAGCGTCTCTCCAATATGGGCGGCTGTTACCGGGCCGCTCATCCGTTGCTGCTGCGCGACCCCCAGTTTGTCTGGATTCAGATCTACGCCCTCACCGAGGACGGCATCTGCAACACCAGTCCCGGATCGGCCACCAGCGAGGGGCCCACCTTTGTGCGTGCGGACCGTCTCGCCGGCGACCATCACTACCCTCTTCTCGGCATCCGTGTCAGGAACCAGCTTGGCGGTGCGGCCATCGAATCGGGCGACACCGAAGATGCGTGGCGCATTTACATGAAGACCTCGCAGATCTTCATGGGCGGCGACTACCCCCCTTTTCGCGGGTACACCATTCTGGCTGGGCTGGCCGAAGTGGAGAAATCCACCCCCAGGGCCCACCTTGCCCTGCTCCTACAACGCGAGGCCATGGGCATTCTCGAACTCACTCAGAGCCGCGCGCTGATTCCTTCCCAGCGCTATGACCTGGCCATCGCCGCCATCCGGGCCGGATTTCTTCCCGAGGCCCAGGCGGAGCTGGCCAAAGTGCGCAGCGAACTGGCCGCCAACGGCGGCGAAAGCTCCATCCGCGGCTTTCTGGCCGACAGTGAAATCGCCATGGCCAACCTCTATCTGGAGCGCAGAGATCTGTCCGCTGCCGCGGCAACGCTCGACAGCGCCAAGAGCCACATGGAAGGCCAGGACGATTCTGTCTTGAAAAGGTCCTATGCGGCGGTTCGCGGAGAACTGGAATTGGAGCAGGGCCATCCGGAGACCGCCGAGCGCATGGTGCGCGACGCCATTTTGGAAGAGGAACGCAAGGCGCGCGAGGTCGGCGCCACCAATATCATCTTTGCCGAGCAGAATCGCGATTTGTATGCGGTTCTGGCCGGCATCTGGCAGGCGGAAAACCGTCCCGGCGTCGAGATTCTCGCCCTTTGGGAGCGTTACCGGCTCCGCATTCTGGGTCTGCCCGTTCCCGCCTGCCCGGCCAGCGGACTCGCCTGTCTGACGCCGAAGGTCGAATATGCCCTCGCTGCAGTCCCCGGAGCGGCCCAGTCTCGCCTTTTTGGCCAAGTTGTCCTGGGCGACCGGCTCCTGCTCTATCGCGCCGATGCCCAGGGCGTGGCCTGGACCCAGACTCCCCGCCGCAAGCAGGATTTGCTGGCCTCCGCCGCCGCTCTGGAGCAGGTCGTCAGCTCTCCCGCCACCTCGCAGGCTTCTGTCGAACAGGCTTCCCGCCGCTTCGGCGAACTGGTGCAGGCCGGCGACTTCCAGGCCAGTCCATCCGGAACTTCAGGCGCGGCTGCCCGCCTCCTGCTCGAACCCGACCCTCTGCTCGGCAATGTTTCCTGGCCCTCGGTTGCCACCGCGGCCGGCCCCCTCGGGATTGACTTCAACCTTGAAGAGGTTCCGTCCCTGCTGGTCGACCGACGGCCGAATGGAGCTAATCTCCCCGTTGGCAAATCCCTGGTCGTCGGCGCTTCCATCGGCTCGGGCGAGAAGCTACTGCTGCCTGAAGCCATCGACGAAGCCCGCGACGTGGCCCGCTTCGGCCGTGCGGCGAATCTTCTGCTGGCTGGCCAGGCAACCGAACCCCAGGTCGCTGCTCGTCTCGGCACCGCCGCCATCCTTCACTTCGCCGGCCACGCTGTCCGCCTGGATGGCGACACCCGCTTACTTCTGGCTCCTTCCGGCGCGGCAGCCGACCGTCCCTACCTCGACAGCGGGCTGTTGCGCAGTCACCCTCCACGTGCGGCTCGCCTGGCTGTCTTTTCCGCCTGCTCCACAGGGAAAACGGAAGAGGGCTGGAATCACGGAATGGGAGACATTGTGGACACCCTGGCTTCGCTGGGCGTGCCGGAGGTGGTCGCCACCCGCTGGCAAATCGACTCTGCTTCTGCTGTTCCGATGATGGATGCTTTTTATGGCGGGCTCGCAAAGGGCCTCAGTGTGCCGAGCGCCCTGACTGCGGCGCGGCAATCGCTGCTCCGCGATCCGCGTTACCGGCACCCTTACTATTGGGCGGCGTACTACGCTTCCGGAACCGGAAATGCCGATCTGCGCGCTGTCCTCCACCGCGAAAAATAAAAAGGAGCAGCTCCCGCCTTTCAACCGCAAGCGCCTCAAAAAGTGAAACGGGCGCGGTTTCAATTCTCTGCAACCGCCCCCTGCGGTGAGGCCAACTGCCTTCGGCCGGTCCGCGCCAGAAAGAAGGCGCGGGATTGAGGGCGGTGGGACACCCGCGCAGGACGAGTCGGGGTTCGTGGTCTCCCACCCTTGCGAGAGAAAAACTCGCGAGGGTGGGAGACCCAACTTCGCTGGTGATTGGAAGGATGGGTCAGCCGCCAAGAAGGATCTGTTCCTTGGACGTGGTGATTCAAGGTGAACCGACTCCCAGCACTTGAAAATAGAAAAGCCCACCTTTAGGTGGGCTTTTCTAACCTGTCGTGTGTCCACGGGGGGAGGCTTGCGCCAACATGTCCCATGGCTAGTGTGCGTAGTATAGTGGTTGCCAAAGACAATGTCAACCAAGGAAACGATCCAAGCGGTCAGGGACGCGCTCTCTGCCGCACGCATGGCAACGTACGAGGTCGCTGCCGGGGTGAAACGGGATGACGACCCCGCCGCGCTTGTGCTCTACGCCTGGAACGCTCAAGTTTCTGCGGCGCTTTTGGCGCCGCTCCATATATGTGAAGTAGTGGTAAGGAATGCGGTATCCGATGCATTGGAGACGGTGTATGGAGCCAGGTGGCCCTGGTCACCGGGCTTTGAACAAAGCCTTTCCGATCCGAAGATAGGCTACAGTCCGCGTAGGGACTTGCAGAATGTCCGCCGCCATCAGACTTCAACCGGCAAGGTCATTCCCGAGCTGAAGTTCGTTTTCTGGCAGAAGCTGTTTACCAGCCGCCACGATTTGCGCGTGTGGAACACCCACCTTATGCGTGTACTGCCTAACCTGGATCCCGCAGAGCCCATAGGCCAGTTACGGTCCGAGATATATAACAACCTTGAAGAGATCCGAAAACTTAGAAATCGGATTGCTCATCACGAGCCCATCTTCAGGAGAAATCTTCCCGAGGACCTTCAGAAGATTGTTGATCTGATCGAGCTTCGTTGCAAGGTGACGGCTTTCTGGATGTTGAGCAACCAGCAGGCTACGGAGTTCATTGCGCAGCGCCCGGAATGCCTTCTCCTGGTCTGAGGAGCAGAACGAGTCATCGCGTAGCCAGGTTTGTGGGGAATTGAGCGAGTGGGCCACCCGCCACCTGCGGTGGGGCCAATCGCCTTCGGCCGGTCCGCGCCAGAAAGAAGGCGCGGGATTGAGGGCGGTGGGACACCCGCGCAGGACGGGTCGAAGTTCGTGGTTACCCGCCCTTGCGGTAGAAAAATAACCGCAAGGATGGGGCACCCAGCTTGGGTGGGAATTTAAAGGGTGGGCCACCCGCCTGCCCCTGAAATTGACTCGATTTACGCATCGTGACTAAAATGGCCGCCGTGCGATTTACTCATGCTTTTCTTCTACTGATTTTCTCGGGAACGCTGTTTTCGGGCAGTGTTATGGCTCAGGAACCCTCGTCACCAACCTTTGTTCCGTTCAAAGATGGCGTGGAGGTGAAGATCAATGGCCACGGGCCCTATCAATTTGGGCTTGATACCGGAGCAAGCGTGACACTTCTCACTCCGGAGTTATCCCGCGAGTTAAGTCTTCCCGTGACCTCGCACTCGCACACCCACGGGGCGACATCCCGCGCGGACGATCCCTCCGTGGATGTCATGCGCATTGACGACTTGCTTCTTGCAGGGCATTTGTTCCATCACGCCATCGGGGTAGCGCACACGAATGCCTCACCGTTGGTCAAGAATGGCAGCGGCCTTTTGGGTATGGGCCTCTTCCAGGAAGTTGTTGTTCGGCTTGATTACCCGGCGAATAAACTCTCCATCTCTGAACAATCGCTGCCGCCCGAGGACGAAAAAAACATCTTCAAGTACAACGATGTGCATCTTCGCCCCTATGTGGACGTTGTCCTTGGAGGCGTGCCCGCCAACGCATGCATCGACACAGGCGCCAAAGATTCTGGTGCCGACGTGTCAGTGCCGCCCGATTTTGCATCCCGCTTGCATCTGCAAAATCTCGTTAAAATGCCCTATGGATGGACGGATATCAACGGGCGCAGCCATGAAATGTCCAGGGCAACACTCGACGGCGACCTCACAATCGGAAGCATTGTCGTGCATAATCCGACCTTGCTGATTACGGACTCCGTACCTTTTGTGAATCTGGGGAGTGTCTTGAATAAACTGGTGATCACGTTGGATCCTCGCAATCACCGAGTGAAGTTCGAAATGCCGTGAAAGACACAATCTGAATGACGTTCTGGTCTCATAGTCAGGTGCGCAACCCCTATATGTAAGAGCCGAGGTGGCGGGTGCCCCATCCTTCCGCAGTCTTATCGCGGAAGGATGGGAAACACTAACCTCCCATTCATCCCTTGGCGAACATCTGCTTCATCCCGCGTAGCGCCTGCCGCGTGCGCTCTTCGTTTTCGATGAGCGAGAAGCGGACGTGCCCATCGCCGTAGTCGCCGAAGCCGATGCCGGGTGAGACGGCTACTTTGGCATCGGTGAGCAATAACTTGGAAAACTCAAGAGAGCCGAGGTGCTTGAAACGCTCGGGAATCTGCGCCCAGACAAACATGGTGGCCTTGGGCGAGGCTACGGGCCAGCCTAACTTGTTCATCCCTTCGACTAACACGTCGCGGCGCTTGCGGTAGATCTCGCAAATCTGGTGGACGCACTCCTGGGGGCCTTCGAGAGCCTGGATGGAAGCCACTTGAATGGGCGTGAAGGTGCCGTAGTCGAAATAACTCTTGAGGCGGGCAAGGGCGTTGACCAGGATGGGATTGCCGACCATGAAGCCGACGCGCCAGCCGGGCATGTTGTAACTCTTGGAGAGGGTGAAGAACTCGACGGCAACGTCCTTGGCGCCGGGGACCTGGAGGACGGAGGGGGGCTTGTAGCCGTCGAACGCGATGTCGGCGTAGGCCAGGTCGTGGATGAGATGGAAGCCGTACTCGCGGGCCAGTTCAACGAGGCGGGCGAGGAAGGGCAGTTCGACACACTCGGTGGTGGGGTTGGAAGGGAAGTTGACGATGAGGGCCTTGGGACGCGGAACCATGCGCGGGATCAGGTCCTCAAGTTGCGCGAGGAAGTTTTGCTGGTCGTGGACGGGGACACTGACCACATGGGCCCCGGCGATAACCGGGCCGTAGATGTGGATGGGGTAGCTGGGGTTGGGCACCAGCACGGTGTCGCGCGAGTCGAGGATGGCGAGGCAGAGGTGGGCGATGCCCTCCTTGGAGCCGATGGTGACGATGGCCTCGGTGGCGGGGTCCAGATCGACGTCGTAGCGGGTCTTGTACCAGTTGCAGATGGCCTTGCGCAGGCGAGGAATGCCGCGGGAGACGGAATAGCGATGGGTGGCGGGCTTGAGGGCCGCCTCGACGAGCTTGTCGACGATGTGCTTGGGCGTCGCTCCGTCGGGGTTGCCCATGCCGAAGTCGATGATGTCTTCGCCGTGACGGCGGGCGGTCATCTTCATTTCGCCGGTGATGTTGAAGACGTACGGGGGGAGGCGCTGGATGCGGCTGAACTCTTCCATCCGATAATTTTAGGACAACGCGGCGGGTTCGGGATGGCAGGGCTGTGCAAGACGGCGCCCTTCAGGGATGGTTTCTGTGCGCTGGAGCGGGGCGCGATGGTCACTTCTGCACAGTTCTCGCGCGCAGAAGTGGGAGAATGGAAGCGGGAGCGGACTGCCGCAACGAGCGTGGCCGCACTTGTTTCCGAGCCGGGGAAATACGGCCAGAAGTACCCGATTCTGCTCGCGCAGGCGCTCCCCTTACCCCGAGGTGGATGATGAATGCGTTGCTGATTTATCCGGAATTTCCCGATACATACTGGAGTTTTAAGCATGCTCTGAAGTTCTTGGGCAAGCGTGCGGCACAACCTCCGCTGGGCCTGATGACAGTGGCGGCGCTGTTGCCGGTGAGCTGGAAGAAGCGGCTGGTGGACACCAACGTGGAGCGGCTCAAGGAGCGCGACCTGGAGTGGGCCGACGTGGTGCTGCTGAGCGGGATGCACATTCAGCAGGCGACGCTGGTGGCCATTGTGGAGCGGTGCAAGGCGCGCGGCTTGCGCACCGTGGTGGGCGGACCGATCGCCAGCAGCCTGCCTCCGGAGGAACTGAAGGCGGACAGCGTGGTGGTGGGCGAGGCGGAAGAGCTGATCAGGACGCTGGCCTGGGATCTGGAGATGGGGACGGCGAAGGCCGTGTATCAGGCCGAAGAGAGGCCGGAGATGAGCACCAGCCCGCTGCCCGACTTGAGCCTGATCAAGATGAATCGCTACTCGACGATGACGGTGCAGTACTCGCGCGGGTGCCCGTTCAACTGCGAGTTCTGCGACATTATCGAAATCTACGGGCGGCGGCCGCGGACCAAGGCGATTGCGCAGGTGCTGCGCGAGCTGGACCAGTTGCGCGCGGCGGGTTGGAACGACACGGTGTTTATTGTGGACGATAACTTCATCGGCAACAAGGTGCGGGCCAAGCTGCTGTTGACCGCGCTGGCGGAGTGGCGCAAGGAAAACGGAGGCGGGTTCCCGCTGCTGACCGAGGCGTCACTGAACCTGGCCGACGATGCGGAACTGATGCAGATGATGAAGGACGCGGGGTTTGTCTCGGTCTTTCTGGGCATCGAGACGCCGGACGAATCGGGACTGATCGCGAGCAACAAGCTGCAGAACACGCACCGCAGTTTGCTGGAGAGCGTGGAGACGATTCAGAGTTATGGAATGCAGGTGATGGGCGGCTTCATCCTGGGCTTCGACACGGACAAGGACGATATCTTCGACCGCATGGTGGAGTTTATCCAGAAGAGCGGGATTCCGATTGCCATGGTGGGGCTGCTGCAGGCGATGCCGGGGACGCAACTGTTCCGGCGGCTGTGGAAGGAAGGGCGAATTGTGGATATGGACGCAGGGAATAACACCGGCGACCATTTGAACTTTCTTCCGCACATGGATGCCGAGCGGCTGGTGGAGGGTTACCGCTCGGTGCTGAAGAGAATCTATGGCTGCGAGGCCTATTACGAGCGCGTGAAACTCTACCTGAACCGCACCCAGCCGAAGCCGGGGAAGCGGACGGGAGCAAAGCAGCCGTCGAATCAGCAGTGGATGACGCGCGCGAATGCACGAGCCTTTGTGACGTCGATTCTGCGGCAGGGAGTGTTTGGACGGCAGCGCTGGAGTTACTGGAAGTTTCTGATGGCGGTGGCGACCAAGTATCGCCATTGCGTGGGCGCGGCGATGACGCTGGCGGTGATGGGCTATCACCTGCAGGTGATTACGCAAAAGCTTTCGGAAGCGCTGGATGAAGTGGCTTTGCCGGGGATTGGCGAAAAGAGGCTGCCGGCAGAGGCGGGCGGAGAAGGCAAGTAGGGGCGCTTAATGCGGTGAGAGTCTTGAAGTCTCAGGATTTGAAAAAACGGGAGGCTTCTTCCAAAAGGAAGAAGCCTCCCGTTGCGGTTGAGGGCGTGATTACTGCGCGATGACGACCTTCGTCACGAGACGCAGGTCACGCGCGGAGGCACCGACTTCCACTCTTCTTGCTCCGAGTGCCGCGACCCATTCGTTCTGCGCAGTGGACCAGTACTGGAGGCTGCGCCGCGGGATGTGCAGCTTCACAGTCTGCGTTTCCCCGGCCTGAAGATGGATGCGGTCAAAGCCCGCCAGTGCGCGCACGGCAAACTGCGCACCCGCAGGCGTTTTCTCTGGTGCGTCAAGATAGATCTGAGGAACCTCATCGCCGGCGACGGCTCCCGAGTTCTTGACGCTGAAGCTTACATCGAGCCCACCCTCCTGCGAGTGCTCCACCTTGAGCGCGGAATAGTCGAAGTGCGTGTACGAAAGGCCGTAGCCGAAGGCGAAAAGCGGGTCGGTATTCTGCTGGTCGAACCAGCGATAGCCAACATAAATGCCTTCGGAGAATGTCGTCTTGCCACCTACTCCTTGATTGCTGCGCTCCGGATGAGCAGGGTCGGCGGCAGGCATATCCTGGAGACGCCGCGGCCAGGTGAAGGGCAGGCGTCCGGCAGGATTGGCGCGACCCAACAGCACGTTGGCTGTGGCCCAGCCGCCTTCGTCGCCCGGCCACCACATCTGCACCACGGCCTTGACCTTGTCCAGCCAGGGAAGCGCAACCGGCTGGCTGACGTTGAGGACGACGATGGTGTTGGGGTTGACGGCGGCAACGTCGGTGATGAGTTTGTCCTGATCTCCGGGCAGTGCAAAGACAGGGTGCGTGCGGCTCCAGGCAAAGATAACCGCTGTCTTCGCGTGGCGGGCGGCTTCAATTGCGGCCTGATAGTTTTCCGTCTGCTGTTGCGGAGTGACCCAGTTGATGCGGACTTGCAGAGGATTGTGCGAGCTGTCCGGGTCTACTTCAATGCGGATGCGGTGAGGCCCGGCGGTGAGCTGCATTGCGGCGCGAAGGTTATCGAGGCCGTCGGGGGTGGGAAAGATGTTATCCTGCCCGGCCTGGATAAGTTCGCCGTGAATGAAGTTATAGCCGTTTCTGGCAACCACCTGGTCGTCGATCTTGAGCTTGCCAACGCAGCCCAGTAACTGAAGATGGAGACGGTAACTCCCAGTCTCCGGGACATTGAGCGTGCCGGTCCAGACGATGCTCTGATCGGGCTTGAGCGCCGTGCCGGCAGCGTGCGTGAAGTTCATCTCGGGATCGACATGGACCGCAGTCTCCTTGAAGACGCGGCGCTCCAACCCCGGCTCGCCAAAGTGAGTGAAGTAATGTGCGGGCACAGGCGTGCCGGTCATCTCGTCGGCTGCAGCATAACTCACATGCGCCGCGTCTCCGGCCAACTTCCTGAGTGCGGCCAGCGGTCCAACTTCGCGCTCGGGCAAACCGACAGCCTTCTCGCCGATCGCGCCCACAGCAACCAATTGTGCAGCGCCCGGACCGATCAGGGCGAGACTGTCCAGGTCGGCAGCCTTCAGCGGCAGAATTGCATCGGCGTTCTTGAGCAGCACGGCCGCGTCGTTGGCCGTCTTCTCGATGGTCTTGGCTTCTTCCGGATTGTCATTGGCAGCAATCTCTGGTTTGGCCTTGCCATTGAGCAGACCGAACTTCTCCATCTGGAAGAGCACTCGGCCGGCGGCGCGCGTAATCGTGTCTTCAGTAATGCTTCCATCGGCCAGAAGCTTCTTCAGGTTGGTGGTGGGCGCCGGCTCGGGTGGCCCGCCTTCCCAACCCTTGCCGCGGGGCTCTTCCGGCAGACCGCCATCGGTCAGAGCGGGGCCTTCCCTTGGTCCGTCGGGCTCGGCCTCGCGGACGGGATTGTTGACGAAGTAAGAAGGACCAGTCCACGCAACCGCGAGCGGGCCAGGCATTTCCATGTCGAGGCCGGCATTGATGAAATCTGTCGCGTGAGTCGCACCCCAATCGGAAGTGACAAAGCCCTTGAAGCCGATTTCATCCTTGAGAATCTTGTTCAGCGTGTCGTTGTTTCCGCAGGCAGAGTGTCCATTGACCTTGTTGTACGAGCACATGATCGACGAGACGCCTGCTGCAACCGCATCGGCAAAGGGTGCGACATAAATCTCGTGGAGGGCTTGCTGATCGACAAACACATCGCCGCCATCGGTATCGTAGCCGACATAGTGCTTGGCCTGCGACAGGACGCCTTCGCCTTGCACGCCGCGGATAAACTCCGCTGCGATTTGGCCGGTGAGCACGGGGTCTTCGCCATAGGTGTTATAGCCGCGGCCGTAGGCAAAATCGCGATCGATGTTGATGAAGGGCTGAAGCACCACGTCGATGCCGCGTGCGCGGGCTTGGCCGGCGATCATCTTGCCGTTGGCGCGGGCGTCGGCCCGGCTGAAGGTGGCGGCAAGGCCCATGGTAGCCGTGGGCGCGGAGGCCGGAATGCGTGTGAGCACTCCGGGAGGTCCATCGGCCAAACGAAGCGAGGGAATGCCGAGCCGCGGAACTCCCGCCATGTAGCCGGCCTGTCCCTGATAAGTGCTGGCA
>Ga0224531_1000559_pt1 | contig 18242 bp, 16 predicted proteins | sample CBST100metaG_FD_179876 | JGI IMG/M metagenome (GOLD analysis project Ga0224531, IMG submission 179876) | Peat soil microbial communities from Stordalen Mire, Sweden - C.B.S.T100 | ecosystem: Environmental > Terrestrial > Soil > Wetlands > Peat | place: Sweden: Norrbotten County, Stordalen Mire...
CATGGTCGAACCCTGCCCGAGAAACTTCCTCTACCTGTAAAGGATGTGTGGAGACAAACTGTAAAGCATGTCTGGAGACTTGACAACTGAAGTCGTGCCCTGACACTTCTTACTGCTTCGGCGGCGCGCTTTCGCTTTCGGCCACCGGCCGGGGACGAGCGAAGAGCAGAATCAAAAGAATGCAGAGCAGCGAGAGATACCACAGCAGGCGGAAGTTGTCCGCATAGGCGAGGACCGAGGCCTGCCGCTGCATGTTGTTGTACATTGTCCCCATCGCTTCGCGCTGCGCCAGAACGGCATTCGAGCCGCCGATGGCGAATTTTGCCGTCAGGCCTTGCAACACGGAGGTAGACACGGCGCCGCCGGGCGTAAGATTCGCGCCCAGATAGCTCTGGTGAATCTGCGCGCCGCGGATCTGCGAGGCCGTCAGCGCCGCGATTCCGATGCTGCCGCCGATATTCCGCACTAGGTTGTAGATGCCGGCGGCGTTGCCGACTTCCTGCTTGCGCAGCCGTCCCATGGCCAGCGTCGTCAGCGGCACAAAAACAAAGCCGCCGCCAAAGCCGTTCAAAAAATTCGGCAGCGCCACCGCGCTCATGGAAATGCCAAGATTGATGTGGCTAAAAACCAGCGAGGTCACGCCGAAAACGCCCAAGCCAAACGCGAGCAAAATGCGGTTGTCGAAGCGATTGACGAGCATGCCCACCACCAGCATCGCCAGCATCGCGCCCAGGCCGCGTGGACTGACCGCCAGGCCACTGTCCATCGCGGAGTAACCGAGCAGCGTTTGCAAAAACAGCGGCAAAAAGGCCGTGACGCCGTAGAGCAGCAGACCGAACATTCCGGTAATCAGCACGCCGGTGCGGAAGTTGCGGTTGGCCAGTATGCGCAGATGCACAATCGGGTCATGGCTCATCAACTCGCGCGCCACAAAAGCCAAAAACATGACAACGGAAAGAGCCGTGAGCCAGCAAATCCAGCTCGCTCCGAACCAATCGGCCTCCTGGCCTTTGTCGAGCACCAGTTGCATCGATCCCAGCCACAGCGCCATCAGCCCGAAGCCCAGATAGTCGATCGGGATTTTCGACTTGTGCCGCAGATAGGGCGGATCCTCGACATTCCGATTCACCATGTAAAGCGCCAGCAAGCCCACTGGCAGATTGATATAGAAAATCCAGCGCCAGGAGTAGCTATCGGTAATCCAGCCGCCCAGCGTGGGCCCGATCACCGGCGCGACCACCGTGCCCATACCGAAGAGCGCCATCGCCTTGCCCTGCTGCCGTGGCGGAAAACTTTCGAGCATGATCGCCTGCGCCAAGGGCTGCATTCCGCCGCCGCCGACGCCTTGCAGAATCCGCGCCACGATGAGCATGGGCATGCTGAGCGAAATGCCGCAAAGAATGGAGGCCACGGTAAAGGCGAGGATGGAGAGAATCAGCAGCCGCTTGCGGCCGATGCGGCGTGCGATCCAGCCCGAGGCCGGCAGCATAATCGCATTGGCCACCAGGTAGCTGGTCAGAACCCAGGTTGACTCGTCGGTAGAGGCCGACAGGTTGCCGGCAATATGCGGCAACGCCACGTTGGCGATCGACGAATCGAGCACCACCATGAAGGTTGCCAGCATCACCGACGAGGCACCCAGCCAAGGACTTACCGAAGGCTTCCATTCAGCCACCGAAGCGGCAACGTGATGAGGGGAATGAATAATCTGCCTCAAACTTCAATGTACTCCAGCGCTATTTGAAGTATACGAATTTGCGCCGGAGCGCGACTTTCGCGGAGAAAACAACAGCCCCGACAGGCAAGATCGCCGACGGCATGGACGAGGAATTACAATGACGCGAAAGGCGAAAAGACAAAATCATGGGCGACAAACCAAGGCTAACGCATCCCGACTGGGAAGACGAACTTAACACACTGCTGCCGCTTTACGGCCACCGCAACTGGATCGTCATCGCCGACGCGGCCTACCCGGCGCAATCGCGGCCGGGGATTGAAACCGTGGTCGCCGACGCCGGCCAGATCGAGGTCGCGCGCACGGTGCTTGACGCCGTAGCGGCTTCAAAACATCTCCGCGCCAATATTTATCTCGACCGCGAACTGGAGTTCGTCCGGGAAGAGCATGCGCCCGGCGTTACGCGCTACCGCGAGCAGTTAGCCGCGCTTCTGCGCTCCGCGAACAAGACCACGCTGCCGCACGAGCAGATCATCGCCAAACTCGACGAGACGGCGCAGCTTTTCCGCGTGCTCATCATCAAGACCGAAATGACGATTCCCTACACCACGGTTTTTTTCGCGCTCGATTGCGGCTACTGGAGCGCCGAGGCGGAAACGCAACTGCAGCAGGCAATGGCCGCTCATTCCTAGAGAATTTTCAGGAATGATAGAGGGGAACGAGCCTTTCCTCAGGGGCTAAACTCGCCGCGGCGAGTAAAGCCGTGCCCTTTCAAAACCGTTCTGCATCAACAGTGAGAATGCGCTAAAAGGAGAGCATCAGTCATGAACCTCAATCGCCGAACCTTACTTGAATGGATGGGCGGAACATGCTCCGCTCTGGCTCTTTCAAAACTTGCGCCCGCGCAGTTATCCGCCGCCGCGCCGTTTGCGCCCACGCGCGAGTCGTTAGGCGGCTACCGGGTGCCCGACTGGTTCCGCGATGCCAAATTCGGCATCTGGGCGCACTGGGGTCCGCAATCGGCGATTGAGGCCGGCGACTGGTATGCGCGGAACATGTACATCCAGGGCACAGAGCAGTACAACTACCACACGCAGACCTACGGCCATCCGAGCAAGGTCGGCTACAAAGATCTGGTGAATCTTTGGAAAGCGGAGAAGTGGGAACCGGAAGAGTTGATGGCGCGTTACAAGCGCGCCGGGGCCAAATACTTCGTCTCGATGGGCGTGCACCACGACAACTTCGATCTGTGGAACTCAAAGCACACGCGCTGGAATTCAGTCCAGATGGGACCGAAGAAGGATGTTGTCGGCATTTGGCGCGAGGCGGCGCGCAAGGCGGGCCTGCGCTTCGGCGTCAGCGAACATCTCTGGATCAGCTACAAGTGGTGGGCGGTGAGCCATGGCGCCGACAAGACCGGTCCGCTGGCCGGCATCAGCTACGACGGCGCCAATCCGCAATTTGCCGACCTCTACCACGACGCCGACAGCGCACGCTTCGGCGAGAATCTCGATTGGAACGACGACGGCATTCCCGATTCGTGGAAGCGGCATTACCTTGACCGCATGACCGACCTGATTGAAAACTACGAGCCCGACCTGCTCTACACCGACGGGCACCTGCCCTTTGAGGATTACGGGTTGAAGGTCGTGGCCCGGCTATACAACGTGAGCGCGCGGGCGCACGGCGGCCGCGTCGAGGCGGTTTACAACAGCAAGCTCGACTCCGACTGCGCCATCGGCACCTGCGTTCTGGATCACGAACGCGGCGTCGCCAGCGGCATTTCATGCATGCCCTGGCAGACCGACACCTGCATCGGCCAATGGCATTACAATCGCGGCCAAAAGTACAAAACCGCCAAAAAAGTCATCGACATGCTGGTTGACATCGTCAGCAAGAACGGCAATCTGCTGCTGAACCTGCCGCTGCCCAACTCCGGCGCGCTTGACTGGGAGGAGTTGGCGATTCTCGACGATATTACGGAATGGATGGCGATCAACAGCGAGGGCATCCACGCCACACGGCCATGGACGATCTACGGCGAGGGGCCATCGACCAAGACCGAGATCAAATCCGGCGGATTCAACGAGGATAAGCGCGGCGATTTCACCGCCGACGACGTGCGCTTCACCACCAAGGGATCGACGCTCTACGCCTTCGTAATGGGCTGGCCGGAGAAAGAAGCCGCCATTCACGCGCTGGGGTTAAACAGCCAACAGGAGCCCGGCCGCATTCTCCGCGTTCAGCTTTTGGGATACGGCGGCACGCTCGATTGGAAGCAGGAGGCCGACGCGCTGAAAGTAAAAATGCCCGCCGAAAAGCCTTCCGCGATCGCCGTCGCGTTCAAGATCGAACGGGCGTAACGGCGGCAGAAAAAGCCGCGCGCCGAATGGCCTGACCTAGAGCAAATCGCCTGATGGTATAGAGAGGAAAATCGTCCCTCAGGGGCTAAACAGGCTGCGGAAAAACATGGTTGTGGAAGATCGAAGGTTAGCAGGGCCTAAAGGCCACATTGATTTGATTACGTTTGCGGCACGACTGAAGTCGTGCCCTGTTACAAAACCGCTCGTTGAAAGACATTCTGCGAGTTTTTCCGCAGCCTGTAAAGCCGTGCCCCTTCAAAGCCACTCTACACCTACAGGAGATTGGCTCTAGCCTATCGACGCGCGGCTTTTCTGCCTCGCGCCGCGGCCGGCGGCGCATTGAGAATCGCCGTCCAGCGCGGCACCGGCGCACGCGAGGCGGTTTTTGCCTTGGCGATGGCCAGGGCCGCCGTCTGCTCGACGATCCACTCGAAGTTTTTGGCGCCCACCGACCGCGGATCGGCGTCCGGCACCGGATTCATGAAGTCGATGGTGTAGGGCACGCCATTTTCTACCGCGAACTCGATGCTATTGGTCTCATAGCCCAACGCGCGGCAGAGCTTGAGCGCATCCTCTTCGATTCGCGCAAAAAGCTGCCGCGCATGGAAGGTAGAGGCACGGCCCACCTCCGGCAGATAGCGCTCGTTCTGCGGCCGCCGCGGATCGTAGGGCATGATGCGCACCTTCTTCTGCCCGACCACGTAGCAGCGATAGTATTCGGTGTATTCGACGGCCTTCTGGTAGATCATGCACGCTTGGCGCGACTGATCGTAGGCGTGGAAAAACTCCTCGCGCCCGCGCACCTCATGCACCTCGCGCCAACCGCCGCCGTCGACCGGCTTTAAAAAGCCGTGCACGCCCACGGCGGCGAAGACCCCGTCCCAGTCCAGCGGAAACTCCAGGTTGCGCAGCGAGTGCTCGGTGGTTCCCGACGCGTACTCCTTCTGCGGCAAAAGCACGGTGGGGGGCACGGCGACGCCCAGCCGCCGCGCCAGCGTGTAGTTGACGAATTTGTCGTCGGCCGAAGACCAGAAGGGATTGTTGATGATGACCGCGCCGGAGAGCGCGGCGTGCTTTAAGAAGGCGCGATAGTAAGGAATTTCATGCGAGATGCGGTCGACGATCACCGCGTAGCGCGAGGCCGCATCGAGCCGCACGGCGCCGGTTTCAACGAACTCGGCCGCGATGCCGGCCGGATGCAAAGCGTTGATCCGCTCCACCAGTGCGCTGGGAAAACTGTTTTCCGCACCGAACAAGACGCCGATCTTTTTCATGCGACGGCCTCCGTGCCCCGCGGCGGCACGCCGCGAACCCGCACGGGAACAGTGTACGACAGCGCACGGAGGAGGGGCAGCGGGAACTAGATGGGGGTGGATGGATTTGCACCCGCGATGACAGCTTCTAGCCTCTAGCTACTCGCTTCTAGCTCTGGGGTTACGGCGGCGTTTTTTGTTGTGGTTCCCCGGTCTCAAAGTCGAGAGCTGGGGCACGCAGCATCTTCACAATGGGTGTATCGGAGTATTGATTGACTTGCACCCCACCCTAGCCACAAAGAACGCGGCTAGAATGGGGCACCCATGATGACAGGAATTTAAGCTGTCTGGAAGCTAATCGACGCGGAAGTGGCAGCCGTGGCTCTCCGGGCAGCAGCGGGCCTGATCGAGAATCAACTGCGCGGTGAGAATGCCGTTGCGCAGACCGACGATCGAGTCGCTGACCTCGCAGCGACTGTAGAAGCGGGCAATCTCAAGATCAAGCTCACTCAACAGGCGCCAGGCGCGGTCTAAACGGCGGCTGCTACGGATCAGGCCGACGTAATTCCACATGGTTTGCTGGATGATGAGCCAGTCCTGAGCGATCAGCGCCGGGTCGGCGGGCTCGCGCTCATAGCGCCATGCGGCGATTTGCGGGAAGACCGCCGTTCCGCCGGAGCGGATGCGCTCGGCGGCAGCCAGACCGGCGCGCGTGCCCCAGACGAGACACTCGAGCAGCGAGGTGCTGGCCAGACGATTGGCGCCGTGCAGGCCGGTGCAGGCCACCTCGCCGGCGGCGCGCAGACGGTCGATGTTGGTGCGGCCCTCGCTATCGACGGCGACGCCGCCGCAACTATAATGCGCGGCGGGAACGACGGGGATGGGCTGCTTGGTCATATCGACGCCGTGCTCCATGCAGACGGCGTAGATGCCGGGGAAGCGCTGGCGGAGATAGTCGGCCGGCTTGTGCGTGATGTCGAGATAGGCGCAGGGCTCGCCGCTTTCGAGCATGATCTGGTAGATGGCGCGGGCGGCGATGTCGCGCGGGGCCAGCGAACCGTCGGGATGGAAGCGCTGCATGAATTCTTTGCCGTGACGATCGACGAGTTTGCCGCCCTCGCCGCGCACGGTTTCCGAGATCAGGAAGCAGCCGTCGGGGGCGTAAAGCGCCGTGGGATGAAACTGCACGTACTGCATGTTGATGAGCCGCGCGCCGGCGCGATAGGCCATGGCGAAGCCGTCGCCACGCGCGCCGGCCGGGTTGGTGGTGTGAAGAAAAACCGCGCCCAATCCGCCAGAGGCGAGAATCGTTTCATGCGCCAGCAGCGGCGTAACGATTTTGGCTTCCTGATCGAGAACGTAGGCGCCGTAGCAGGTCACGGGGCGATAGATGTCAGAGGCGTCGAGCGAATGGTGCGAGCCGGTGAGCAGATCGACGGCGGTGGCATTGGTGAGCAGCGTAACGTTGGGCAAGTTGCAAACGCGCTCGAAGAAAGCGCGCTCGATGGCCAGCCCGGTCTGGTCTTTATAGTGAGCGATGCGCGGGCGGGCATGGCCGGCCTCGCGGGTAAGGTGCGGCTCGCCGGGCGAGTCGGGCGCGGGATCGAAGGGAATCTTGAGCTCGTCGATGAGAATGCTTTTGACGAGCTTAGGGCCTTCGATACTGAGCTGACGCGCGGCGTCGGGATAGGTGCGGCCCGCGCCGACGGTGATGATGTCGGCGACCAGATCTTCCGGGTCTTCGCCCGGAGAGCGGTAGATGATGCCGCCCTGCGCGCGATAGCTATTGGTTTCGCTGGGTTCGTGCACGCGCATGATGAGCGTGACCTGACAGCCTTTTTGCGCGGCATGCCAGGCGGCGGAAAGGCCGGCGAGGCCGCCGCCGATCACGAGAACGTCGGTTTGTGCGGGAATATTCAAGATTGAGTCCTTACCTGATGGGCCTGGAGCGACGGTTCGGGCTCGATCTCAAAGCTCAGATCGACGGCGGGCACGGAGTGGGTGAGCGCGCCGACACTGATCCAGTCGACGCCAGCCTCAGCGTAGGGGCGCACGCTTTGAAGCGTGATGCCGCCCGAAGCCTCGGCGAGTATTTTATGTTGCGGATCGCGGCGATGCAGCAGTTGCACGGCCTCGGCGGCCTGCGGCGGCGTCATATTATCGAGCAGAATTACGTCGGGCGCGGAATCGATGGCGGCATTGAGCTCTTCGAGCGTCGTGACTTCAACTTCGATCCAGGCGGCGCGTCCGCGCATCGGCTCGACGGCGGCCAGAGCCTGACGCACGCCGCCGGCCATGCGGATGTGATTGTCTTTGATCAACACGGCGTGGCTCAGATCGCGGCGATGATTTTTTCCGCCGCCGGCGCGTACCGCGTACTTATCCAGATCGCGAAAACCGGGGATGGTCTTGCGCGTATCGAGAATTTTTGCGCCGGTTCCCTCGACGGCGCGAATGAATTGACGGGTAAGCGTGGCGATGCCGCTGAGCCGCTGCACCAGATTGAGCGCCGTGCGCTCGCCGCCTAAAAGCGCGCGGGCCGAGGCTTGGACACGTACGGGAATTTGACCGGGAAGAATCTCATCGCCATCGTGGGCTACGATTTCAAAGCGCGCCGCCGGATCGAGCAGGCGGAAGACCGTCTGAAAGACTTCAACACCGGCCAGCACCAGCGGGGCCTTGGCCAGAAGCACGCCTTGCGCCTGGCAATCGGGCGCGACGATCGGCTCGGTGGTGATGTCGCCGGAGGGCATATCTTCAGCGAGGAAGAGGCGAAGTTGCGCAAGGTAAATGGGTGCGGTCAGCGAAGTTTCCATGTGCGCGCGGCGTCCTTTAACTCATAGCCAGCATGCGCTGGATGGGCTGCAAAGCCGCCTGGCGCAGCGGCTCGTCAAGCTCAATCGCGGGCTGGCGGGTCTTCATGCATTGGTAAAGTTTTTCAAGCGTGTTGAGGCGCATGTGCGGGCAAAGATTGCAGGCGCAGCCGCCCTCGCCCGGCGCGGCGATAAAAGTTTTCGCCGGGCAGGCCTTCTGCATCTGGTGCAGGATGCCGGCCTCGGTGGCGACGATGAACTCAGTGGCAGCGTTCTGCTCGGCAAAGTGCAAAATGCCGGCCGTCGAACCGATGTAGTCGGCGTGGCGCAGCACGGCCTCGCTGCATTCGGGGTGCGCCAGCACCATGGCTCGCGGATATTTTTGCCGCAGCTCGATAATGCTGCGCTCGGTAAAAGTTTCATGCACCAGGCAGGAGCCCTGCCAGAGCCGCATCTGCCGCCCGGTTTTCTTTTGGATATACGCGCCCAGGTGACGGTCGGGAGCGAAGAGAATCGGCTTGTCGGCGGGAATCTGGCGAACGATTTTTTCGGCGTTGCTCGAGGTGCAGATAATGTCGCTGAGCGCCTTGATTTCAGCACTGCAATTGATGTAGCTGATCACGATGTGGTCGGGATAGCGTTCGCGAAAGGCGCGGAAGAGCGGCGCCGGACAGCCATCGGCCAGCGAGCAGCCGGCCTTCATGTCGGGCAGCAGAACGAGCTTGCCGGGATTGAGAATCTTAGCGGTTTCGGCCATGAAGAGCACGCCGCAAAAAACGATTACGTCGGCGTCGGTTTTGGCCGCCTGCTGCGAAAGCTGCAAACTGTCGCCGACAAAATCGGCGAGATCTTGAATCTCGGAATCCTGATAGTAGTGCGCCAGAATGACGGCGTTCATCTCGCGCTTCAGACGCGCAATCCCGGCCTCGTAATCAGGAAGAGGAGTTGGGGTTGACTCCTTGGAAGGGAAAGCACCGGGCATGAATTAATGTTAACACTGAGTGAATGAAAGCCGCATGAAATGGCCCTGAAACGACGCCGGCGGCAGGCAAAGGCTTGCCGCGCGCGGACGTGGAGTAGACAACCGGCCGCGTCCGCGCGCATGCAGCGGCTTATTTGCCGCCGCCCAAAGGGATTCTGACGCTGATGGCAATGGCGGCTTTGGCAGTCCAGTAGTTAGTGGTGGCCGGCGTGGGCGGGCTCGATGTACCCAACGACTGGCCGACCGTGAAGCCTCCGCTTAGCTTGGTGTCTGTACCGATGTCGGCCAAAGCGCTGATGGCGAAGGCGCGATAGGAGAAGGTGAGGCCGGCGCCGTAGTTCACGTTGGACATGACCGAGTTGTAGCCGACGCCGCCGGTAGCAAAGAGCGCCGATGCCTGCTGACGCGCGATCCACTGCTTGAAGGGAAAGTTAACGAACTCCATGGGAACGACGGCCCAGGTTTTGGTTTCTTGCACCACATTGTCGGTAATAGCGCCGCCCGACGAGACGGCGGCTTTGGCGTAGCCATGATAGGGCGCCATGGGCAGCAACAGGCCGCTGGCAAGCTCAATGCGCGGCTGACTTTGAAATTGAATGTTGACGGTCAGCAGCTTTTGCTTCGCGGGAGCTTTCGCGAGGTTGGCGAGCAGGTACTCGTCCGGGGTGGGAATGGGATTGGCGGCAATGCGATCGATGGTGGCGGCAAGTTTGTTGGAGTAGTTGATGTCGCAGGCGATAGTGAGATCGCCGCCATTCACGTGAGACGGGTTTGAGCTTTCACTCACTGGCCCAGCCCCAACGGAAAGTTTTTCGCAATCTTTCGACTCGGTGATTTGGAAAGTAATGCTCGCGGCAATGTTCTGTTTCTCAAGCTGATCGATACGTGCCTCTAAGGCTGTTAGTTTGGCGGTTGCGGCATCAACATTTTTCTGCAAAGAGGCGAATGCATTCTGAAGATTCGTTTGATTGGTTGCCAGTTGCAAGGCTTCAGAATCATTTTGAGGATGAGCTTTCTTGAAGCTATCAACTTCCTGGGAAAGAGTCGCGATCTTAAGGCTTATATCATTCAACGTTTTCGGTTTTGGCAAAGCCTCGATGGCCGAACTCAGGGCGCTGGATTGTTTTGCCGCCCACGCCGGCCAATTGAACCACGGCGCATCCCCGGCGGTATATTGCAGCGCCGCGTGAATATCTTGGAGCGAATTGCTTGCCTCGTTGAGGTAAGCCGTTTCAAGGTCGGCAATCTGCTGATTCACGCGTGCTTGCGCCAAGCTAATATCTGATGCTTTCGTGCATTGATCTACGTCGTTCTCGTTTTCGCACTGCGGCGGCTGAGAGGACAGGATATGCCTCTCGGGATTTCTCCTGACCACCTCGCTGATAATTTCAATCTTTCCCACATAGCCTTGGAGCGCCTGCGCAAGATTTTGAAACACATCTTGCGGCACGGAAAGAGTGCTCGACTTCCAATCGAAGCTGAGCTCTTCCAGCGGCGATGGATGGCAGACAACAACCGTGACCGTATGTTTGCGCGCGACGTAAATCGTGGGCGACGTGATGGGGTTCTTGCGGTCGATGGTTAACAGGCAGTCTTCGTTCAGCGCCGTGTAGGAGCAGAGCTTCAACTTTGCCGAAGGTTGCGGGCAGTTGTCTTGCGCCCTGGCGGGGGAGAAAATCGCGCTGCTCAACGCGGCCAAGATAGCGAGAACAACGTAGTGTTTGCGCATCATAGGCTCCTGGATTTTCCGTGCGAGATGGGGAGCGCGGCCTGACGCCTGAGTTTTTCGGGAGGGGATTGGATTTTCCGCGAGCCTGAGAGGGCCCCTGTTTGCCGCTCGCTTCCATGCGTTCGCACCTCTCCGGAGGGGCCCATGAAATGCGCCGATACCGCAAACCGCCAAAATCCCGGGAATGTGGATCAATATACAGGAGAATTTGGCGCATGGCGTGAAATCTTTTTTTCGAGCTTCTGTGTGCATGATGCGCGGCAATCATCCAGAAGAAAATTCGTCTTTACCCGCGCAAAGAGGCCGCCTATGATGGAGGGCAATCGTTATGGCCGATCAGGAGACACGGCTGACGCGCTGGCGGCAGGCAGGCGTTCTGGATGCGAAATCGGTCGCGGCTCGATCAAACAGCCACGGGAGGCGCGCAATGAAGATCGGAAGATGGACGATTGCCGGCCTCTCGGTGGCGGTGCTGGCAGTGCTGTTTTCAACCGTGGCGGCAAAGCATCTTTACGAGCGCTGGCGCTGCCCGCGAGTGTGGACGCGCGCCGCGGCGGTCGATTCCGAGCTGCCAATGCGCGGCCGCTATCTGGCGCTGCAACTGACGGTGGACGGCTGCCAAAGCACGTTGCCCTCGGCCAAGCTGGCGGAGTTTCCCAGAGACTATAGCGGAGCGGTAAAGCCGGGTCCGTATGTGCTGCGGGCGCAACCAGTGGTTTTTCGCGCGAATTTGAAGGCCGCCAATGGACGGCTCATCGCGGTGCGCCCCGAGGGCGTGGAGAATACGGAGGAGGGCGAGTGGATTTCGGCCGCGGCCGGAGCCGTTTGCGACCAGATGCAATTGAAGCAGCCGGTACATTTTTTCATCGGCAAGCATGCGCCGAGTCCGCTGACCGCTGGCGCGGAGCTGTGGGTCGAGGTGATAGTGCCGCCCAAGGGCGCGCCGCGACCGCTTCAGTTGGCGGTGAAAGAGAATGGAATTTGGAAGCCGCTGAAGCTGAAGTAGATTAGAGCAAATCGCCTGATGGTATAGAGGAAAAACGTCCCTCGGGGCCTAAAGGCCACGTAGATTTGATTGAGTTTACGGCACGGCTGAAGCTGTGCCCCTTCAAAGCCACTCTACATCTGCAAGAGATTTGCTCTAGGCAGCGAAGCCGTTCAGGCTTCTTCGGCTTCGTCGAGGTTGACCATGCCGACGGGCAGAGCCATCTCAATGCGGCGAGCCTCGAGGTCGATCTTGCGCAGATAGGCTTTGGCGAAGGGGATCAGCAACTCGCGCTGGGCGCTGTGGAGAACGAGCAGTGGCGCGGAACCGGCCGAGCGATCGACGTTTTCAATGACGCCGATGGTGGCGGGTTTAGCGCCAGCCACGTCGATAACCGTGCAGCCGACAAGATCGGAGATGTAGGCTTCGTCTTCGGCGAGGGGAGCGCGCTCGGAGCGGGGAATGGCGACAATCAAGCCCTTGAGCTCCTCGGCGGCGGAGATCGAGTCAATGCCGGCGAAGTGCAACACGACGTCGCCTTTGTGCATCCAGGAAGTGAGGAGTTCCGCGGAACGGGCCGAGGACACGGCTTCGCGTTCGCTCAAAGTAGGAGTTCCTTCGGACAAAGGAAAATGATCGCCGGCGGAAGACAGCTCAGGCGGAAGCAGCCAGAGCTGCTTTCTCTGGGCAAATCTTTCGGGGAAATCAGTCAGAATTTCTGCCAGGACTTCGCCCTTACGCCCTTGCGGGCGGCGAATCCTCGCCAGCCAAACCCACGGCTGCGCCATGGTGGTCATCTCCGATTTCGGGGTCTCGCCTATTGCTTGTCATCCTCTTCTAGAATGTCGAGCGTATAGCGGTGATGCACTTTCATGCTCACCGCCCCGAGAATCGTTCTCATGGAGCGCGCTGTGCGCCCCTGTTTGCCGATGACCTTGCCTACATCCTTCGCCGCCACCCGGAGCTTGAGAACGGTGCTCTCATCCCGGCTAACAGCTTCCACTTCTACGGCATCCGGCTCATCTACCAAGGCCCGCGCTATGACGCGGACCAGCTCGTCCACTTGCACCGTATCGACTTGGGCCATGATCGTGCCTCTGACCATCTGCGTTCGCAAATTGGCGAAATATAAAGCCGTGCGCGAATAGTATCATGCGGAATCGCGATGGACAATGAATTATAGGCCGGCCCATTGCCAGCCTGACCGCCTCAAGCGCCCGCCGAGGCAGGGCGCTCGAGGAATTACGCCGCGACAGTATCTTCAGTCGGAGCCGGAGCCGCCGGCGGGTTTTTGGTAACGAGCCTCTCCAGCGTGGAGGAAAGCTGTGCGCCCTTGCCGCGCCAGTAAGCGATCCGCTCATGTTTCAACTCGACCGTAGCCGGGTTGGTGCGGGGATTGTAAGTGCCGATAATCTCGATGAAGCGGCCGTTGCGGGCACGATCTTTTTCGATGACGACAACACGATAAACGGGCTGCTTACGGGCGCCAACGCGCGCCAAACGAATCATAACCACGGTGAATTGGTTCCTTTCCTCTTTCAAAACTTTTCTGGGGTATCGGCCTTGCAGGCGGCCCTCCGCCTAACCGGGCCCGCCGGAATGGACAATCTGCATGTGCATCCACAGTAACGGCCGAACAGATGCGCCCGGCCACCGGTCACAATAGATAAGTATCGCCGAAGTTGGGCACAGGAAGCAAATCGTAAACGAGGCGCATCATAAATAATGGGATTTGGAGACCGGCGCGGAGTACTTACGTACCGCTTCGGGACGCAAATGATGAACCGTGAATATTACAAGTGGTATTCGGAACGGCTGGGCCGGCCGATGGAGCTGCTGGTCTTTGGCCATGCAGGAGAACCCGCCCTGGTCTTTCCCACCTCGGGCGGCAGGTTCTTCGAATTCGAAGACCGGGGAATGGTGGCCGCGCTGGCCGATAAGATCGACGCCGGGCGGCTGCAACTGTTCTGCGTGGACTCGGTAGACCGCGAAAGCTGGTACAACGGCCGGGCGACGCCGCGCCAGCGCATCGAGCGGCACATGCAATACGAGGCCTACCTGCTCGACGAGGTCGCGCCGCTGATGCGGAGGAAAAACGCCGCGCCGCATCTGCTGGCGGCAGGATGCAGCTTCGGCGGCTACCACGCGGTGAATATCGCGCTGCGCCACCCGGAGATCTTCGGCGGCTTCGTTTCGCTCTCCGGCGTCTTCGAACTGGCCAGATTTCTGGACGGTTACTGCGACCGGGATTGCTACTTTCACCTGCCCACCTACTACCTGCCTAATCTGACCGATCCATGGTACCTGGAGCGCTTCCGCGGCAATCGCTACATTCTGGCCACGGGCTGGGACGACCAATGCCTGAGCGAAAACCGCAACCTCGATCGCATTCTGAACGAGAAAGACCTTCCGCACGAATACTACGTTTGGGAGGCCGAACATACGCACGACTGGCCGACCTGGCAGCGGATGGCGCGACAGTATTTGTGAGACAGCTTTCAGTTGTCAGCTGTCAGCTATCAGCTGTCAGCTTAGTGCATTCTCTTTTTGATGTCTGCGGCAACAATCGACATATACGCTTCGGCTGCCGCGACTGCTTGCTCCGCCTCTACCTCGCCGATGAGCGCGATGTCGTAAAAGGCGTCATTGCGTTTGCGGCGCATTCGGTCAAAGAGGTCGAAGGTAGGCTCAAGCGCTGGGTCGAGGTGTTTCTGAGCAAACTCAAGAATGGCGATATGGTGGCCGAGTTGTACTCGCGGACGCTGCCCGTGGCTTAACATCAAGGCCAGGGAGGCCTTCAACACAGCCTGATAAGCCGTCTGATAGGCGGTTTCCTCATCGATTACCAGATTTTTCCGGGCGGCTACGGCCTTCTTTTCCGCGTCTGCCAGAAATTCCTTCACCTGTTTTGGAAGGATCTTTTGCGGCTTGGTTGTTGCCATTTCCAATGACCTCAATCCGCTTTCCGGTCCAAATGTCGGTGACAAAGGGATCACGCCGAGCCAGTCTCCGTTTCAACTCCTCGGAAGTGAAGACAGTATAGCTAACCTCACGACGGAGGGCTCGTTCGACCTTGCGTATCTCGCGCGAAAGCCGTGTCTGGTCAGGCTGCCCCACGATCAACAGGTCAATGTCGCTGGTCGCGTCTGCTTCCCCTTTGGCAAAGGAGCCGAAAATCCAGGCTGACTCGATTCCTCCGACTGGCTGGAGCGCCCCCTTGAGCGTCGGCTCAATCCCGACCGAACCCTGGAGGAGCGCGAAGACCGGCTTCAGGTATGGGTAGGCGCGATTGACGTTGTAGTAGAGCTGACGCCCTTCTGGTTCCGCGTGCAGAAACCCTTCGGCAGCCAGCCGTGCCAGTTCGCGGGAAAGGTTGGTCGAATCAACGTCAAGCGCAACGGCCAGTTGGCGCACGTAAACTCGCGCCTCCCGGTTCATCAGAAAGAAGGTCAGCACCTTGCGCCGCAGCTCGGATCGGAGAGGAATCATTGCAGTAATAATATACTGCATATGCAGTAATTTACTACTGCGTTAATTTGTGTCTCTCTGCCTAACGATGCAGATGGCGGGACGACCGTTTATCAGCCACGTTCAAGCCGAGAATCTCGCAGAGGCGGCATGGATTTCCGATTCAATCTGCAATTCTCATCCGACGCGCAATAGGGCGTTGCGATGCTGGCGCAATTTTGCGGCATCCGTCGCGGCTGAAAGCCGCGCCCTTTCAAAGCCGCTCTGCATCAATAGTGAAAACGCGCCATTGTGCAGCTTCAGGGCCAAGCTGCCTGTGACGAATATTTTTTTACGCGAAACAGGGCGCATATGGGAACCTTTTTGCGATGGGCGGGGTCAAAGGAAGCAGTACCTCAGAGCATTTCTACCAATTCTGTAGAGTGCCGAATGGTGCTGAAGGTTGCCGCTCACTGAGGTTCGCGTCAACTCGGCGATTCTCAAGTTCTATATTGGTAAAAATACTCTATCCGCAATAAGCACCACAACAGGCACCACGGGCCCGTTCCATATCGCCGGCGAAGCTCTCCGGCCGCACCTGATGGAGGAAGATATGCGCCTACGTTTTTTTGTTTTGACGATGATGGCCGCACTGCTGCCGGCGCTGCCGGCGCAAAAGCCGCAGCCCGCGCCGGGAACAATCGCCGATCTGCCGGTACGCAAAGTGGTGCTCTACAAAAACGGCGTGGGCTACTTTGAACATGCCGGAACGGTGAACGGCAACCAGAAGGTGACGGTGGAGTTCACCTCGGCGCAGTTGAACGACGTGCTGCAATCGCTGACGGCGCTCGACAGTAAGGGCGGCAAAATCGGCGCGGTGGAATACAACTCGACGACACCGATCGAGCAGCAGTTGAACGCGCTGGGGCTGGGGCTGAAGGATTACCCGCCGACGCTCGCCATCTATCAAACGCTGCGCGGGCAGCGGGTGGAGGTGACGGGCGCAGGGGCGGCGATTAGCGGGCGGTTGGTGAATATCGAATATCGCCAGGAGAGCGACAAGAACGGCGCGAGTTCCACGGATCATTACTACCTGATCGTGGCCACAGACAACGGCGGACTACGCACGGCCGAACTGAGTGACGGAGTAACGGTGCGCATGCTCGAACCGGCGCTGCAACGACAGTTCGCCTCGTATCTTGAGATTCTGGCCTCGGCGCAGAGCCAGCAGATGCGGCATGTAACGATCGAAGACCGTGGCGAAGGCGAACGCCAGTTACAGGTCAGCTACATCAGCGAAGTTCCAGTGTGGAAGGCGACTTACCGGATTGTTTTTCCGCGCGAGGCCGACGGCAAGGCCACGGTACAGGGCTGGGCGGTGGTGGACAACACGGTAGGCGTGGACTGGAACGACGTGCAGTTATCGCTGGTGGCCGGCGCGCCGCATAGCTTCATTCAACCGCTGGCCGAGCCGCTCTACGCGCACAGGCAAACCATTCCGATTGCGACCGCGATACAGAGCGCGCCGGAGACGCACGAGGCGGCGGAAAGCGTGACCGTATCGGAGGCCGCGCCCGAAATGATGAATAATCAACTCACGGCTCCCACTGGAATTCCGCGCCGCATGCAGATGAAATCCGCGCAAGAAGCTCCCGCTGTAAGCTTCGGCATCGGGTACGGCGGTGGCTTTGGCTCGGCTGGCGGCGTCTATCAACCCGGCCACGCCATCGACCAGGGCGACGTGGCTACCAAAGCCTTCGACGATTATTTTGAGTACGCGCTGGCGCAGCCGGTAACGATCCACAAAAACCAGTCGGCGATGGTGCCGATTCTGGAGCAGGAACTGCCGGTGGAAAGCGTGACGCTATGGAGCGGCCACGGCGCTCCGCTGCGGGCGATCTGGCTCGACAACCAGTCGAAGCTGACGCTGGACGCAGGAAGTTTTTCGATCTTCGAGGGTGGAGCTTTTGCCGGCGAGGGGCTGCTGGAGCCGGTTCATCCCGGCGAGAAGCGACTGCTCTCCTACGCCAACGACGAGGCGGTAAAGGTGCATGAAGAAAAACCGGCCGTGGCGCGGCGGCTGCGCCATGTGGCTGTGCATGAAGGCGTGATGGTGCGGACGGTGAGCGCGGTAAGCGAAACCGACTACACGGTGAACAATACGGCCGACGAAACGCGGACGGTGATCGTCGAGCACCAGCGCCAGCCGAAGGCCGAGCTCGAGTCCGACGCCAAGCCGACTGAAAGCACGGCGACGGCCTATCGCTTCCGGCTAGTGGTTGCGCCGCACCAGACGGCCGACCTGCGCGTGAAGGAGCGGGCGAATCTGGCCAGCGAGATCAAGCTCCAGTCGCACTTTGAAAACGGCGACGAACTGATCGCGGCAGGCAACGACGCGCCGGCGCTGGCCGAATCGCTCAGGCCTGCAATCGAGGCGCAAATGGCGCTGAACGCGCTGGCCGAAAAGATCGAGCAGAACAGCCAGAAGCAGCAGCAATTGGCCGACGACGAAGATCGCGCGCGCAAGAACCTGACCGCGCTCAAGGGCAACCAGGCGGCGGGCCGTTTTGCGATCGAGCTGACCAAGGCCGAGGACGAAATTTCGGCGCTGCGCAAAGAAGAGGCGGAGCTGGAAAAACAGCGCAATGCAGCGCAAGAGAAACTGGACGCGATCGTGACCAAACTCGCCTTCGATACGGATCTGGATGTGGCGCTGAAGACGGAGAACAAGTAGAAAGGCCGAAGCCGAAAGATCCGGCGGCCTAGCACAAGCCTCAATAGAAAGCGCCTCAAACTGGATGCGGCAACTCCGGTTTCGCTCTAGAAGGATTCACCGGCCTGTCGCTGTCCGTGGCGAGGGAGTTCCTCAAGGGCGCGGATTGCGCCCTTGAGGCGAGGTTCCGAGGCGAGCGAGCCAGTCCTTACTACATTGGCGGAGGAGGAGGCGGTGGCGGCTGCGGCTGAGGTGGAGGAGGAGGCGGCGGCGGCTGGTGGT
>Ga0224531_1000562_pt1 | contig 18198 bp, 17 predicted proteins | sample CBST100metaG_FD_179876 | JGI IMG/M metagenome (GOLD analysis project Ga0224531, IMG submission 179876) | Peat soil microbial communities from Stordalen Mire, Sweden - C.B.S.T100 | ecosystem: Environmental > Terrestrial > Soil > Wetlands > Peat | place: Sweden: Norrbotten County, Stordalen Mire...
TTGCCCGTGTTGGGCCAAGGTCGGGACCGCCATGCTTCTTTGATCCGCCAACGAGTGTTGGGGCGATGGCATTTGCGCGCTCGCGCCACCTGTCTGCGCCGCGCCACTTCTTAGCCTTCATCAAATCATGCAGCAGCTCGCCGACTGTTGGCGGTTCATTCTGATTTGGTTCCGGCCAAGCGAAATGCTCCACGAGGTCTTTGCGGATGCCGACGAACACAACTCGCGGGCGCAATTGCGACACGCCATAGTCAGAAGCGTTCAGGAGATGCCAGCTCGGCAAATAGCCCAGCTTCTTAAGCTGTTTTTCAACTTTATTCCGGTAGTCGTCAAAGACGGCGTCCAAAAGACCACGGACATTCTCCAGCATCACAGCCCTGGGGCGGCACTCGTCAACCAAACGAATGGCCTGGGGGAATAGATCGCGCTCATCGCTTGAGCCAAGCTGCTTACCCGCTCTGGAAAATGGCGGGCATGGCACTCCGCCCGCAAGCAGGTCGATGCCTTTGTATGGGCGGCCATCAAATGAGTGTAAATCGCCTTCAATGACATTCCAGGACGGGCGGTTTAGGCGAAGAGTGGCGCACGCTGCAGGTTCAATTTCCACTAAAGCTGAGTGATCGAATCCAGCCAATTCAAGGCCGAGAGCCTGGCCGCCAGCGCCACTGCATATTTCCAGAGAGGTAAGGCTCATTGTTTTCCTTCTTTGACCATACGGGAGTTCTTCGCACCGGCTGTTTCAGCAAATAGACTAGCCTGTCTGCCGTTAAAGCTCCGGTCCGCAAAAGAACGCATGAATTCCCTCAGCACGTTCGATGCGACCCTGTTTTCGGCCAGACAAGCCGCTTGAAACTCCTCACGGAGATCCTTTTCAATGCGGATGCGCAGGCCAGCGTTTTTCCCTGCCATGAACTGGAGCATAGCATGGATACACAAGCGTGTATCCATTTTATTACGACCAGCGCGCCAGCTCCTGGCATTGACAGATATATTATTGATGTGACATGCTTTACACCCCTATTGCCGCTGTTTCTTTTGAGGACTGCCGCCGGGAATTGATCGACTCCGGCGATGCTGCCCGCATGGCCTATGACGATTGGCATAACCGTGCAGACTTGAAGAATGAGGTAGTTCCATTTGTAGAGGGGTTTACTCACCGCGCTTTCTTTGCGATTACCGAGGAGATGATCGAAGAAACCAAGAAACGCTCCGAGCACGCTTTGGGAGACCTCAAGAAAGAAGAGACATCCGATCCGCGCATTGAGGATTTCAGTACGCCTTTTGCTCTGGAGCATCTCTTCCACATGTATTTAGAAGGAATAGGTTCAGTCCCCACCTGGCAAGAATGGTGGAAGTGGCTGACGGAAGGCAACGGCAAGAAATTCTACATCGCCAAAGTGCAGGAGCGGTTCAATTGGGGCAGCCTTTCAAAAGAGCAGCCTGCTGAGGTTGAGCATTTGAGACAGGCTGTGCAGTGGCGCGTAGGAAAATTCTATTATTCAGCAATGAGGGAACTGGAGCTATGCACCAAGCTCCGCACGCGTTTCAATCTGGCGCTAAAATACAATTTCTTCGCCGACCTGCAATTGAAGGCCGATCTGTGGATAGATAGAGTAATTGTCAGTGTGTACCTTAGGGAAGCTCTGAAGAACGCCGAGTTATGAAGGCCCGAGCCTGGGATTTCGCGGCATGGGCGCAAAGCGGCGTTTTTTCGGTTCACTTGCCTGTGTTTTTTCCGCCGGAAGCTTCGTTCAGCTTCCGGCGGGCACACTATGCCCCTTGCAGGGCCAGCCGCAGGTTGATCTTCGCCAGCCGCTTGCGTTTCAGGTAGAGGTTGGCCAGCGCGAAGCCAGCACACAGCCACTCGTGATTCTTCTTCAAGCCGCGATAGCGCACCTTGGTAAAGCCGAAAACACATTTGAGGATGCGGAAAGGCCATTCCACCTTGGCCCGCACCCGCGCCTTGGTGTGGTTCTTGCGCTTCTGTTCCGCGTCCACGCCAGCCCTGGTCTTCACGCGCCGCGAGGTCATGTCCTGCGCCTGGGGTGCGGCCTTGTGGATGGCCTCTGTCTGCCCCTGATAACCCGCGTCGCCCCACACTTTCTTTTCGTCTCCGTGCAGTAACTCCGGCAACATGTGAACGTCGGAAACGCTGGCCGCCGTCGAACAAACCGAGTGCACGATCCCTTCTTTGCTATCGACGCCGATGTGCGCCTTCATCCCGAAGTACCACTGATTTCCTTTGCGCGTCTGATGCATCGCCGGATCGCGCTCCCGCTTCTCGTTCTTGGTCGACGAAGGCGCATGGATGATCGTCGCGTCGACGATCGTGCCTGTCGTGATGCGGATGCCGCGGCTGTCAAGATAGTGGTTGACCGTGTCCAGCATCTCGCCGCCGAGATCGTGCTCTTCGAGCAGGTGGCGGAAGTTCAAGATCGTCGTCTCATCCGGCGCAGGTGCGCGGCCCAAGTCCACGCCGGCAAAGCGCCGCAGCACCGCTGACTCATACAATGCGTCCTCGGCTGCAGGGTCCGACAGAGAAAACCACTGCTGAAGAAAATACACCCGTAACATGATCGCAAGGCCCACCGGCTTGCGGCCCGTTTCGCCCTTCGAATAGTACAGCGCGACCAGAGAAAGCAACTCGGCCCATGGCATCACGGCTTCCATCTCGTCTAGAAACTGCTGCCGCCGCGTCTTCTTTCCGTACCGCTGAAACTCTGCCTGCTGGGCCAAGCTTAACTGCTGCATCCGCGATCTCCTCACTGATTCAGTCTCAATCAACAAGCATAAGGATAGGATCGTTTTTCAGAGGTTCCTTAGCAAAAATGAGTTTTTGAAGAGAAAGAAACAGCCGGAACACTTCCTTGGAACTGATTTCCGTTTTGAGAAAGTGACACTGTCCCGGCAAGGTTTTGGTAACTTCTGGGGAGTTAGCGATGAAGACGTCACGGCTCTAGCTCAGAGGTTGAAGGGCGCTTAGCGTGATTCTTTGCTTCACGTTCCTTCTCGAATTTCCGGATGGTTCCGGTAGGGTCATTTGGCCAGGGCAGAAAGGACCTCAGGATATAGTTCGTCCGGACCCGGCCATTTGTTTTATATCGCTGGTAGTCATATTGCCATCCGATTACCGGGTATCTAAGTTCTCGCAGCCTCTTTTGCCAGTCTTCCTGATCGGCAATCAGGTCGAGCAGATAGGCAGGAACGGGCTTATCGACTCCAAACGCTTTGAGTGTTTCCCCTATACGGACGTGTACGCTCTCCTCGGCCATTACCCGCTTCATGAGCTCGGCATTAACTTCCACAGATGAGAAGTAAGCCTTCTTGCCGCCATTGCACTCATCGCAAATCGCCCACAGGTTTTCGGGGTCATTTGTTCCTCCCCAATCTTGCGGCTTCTTGTGGTCAACAACGAGGGTTATGCCGTGTTTTTCGATGGTCCGGCCGCACATCTGGCAGCGGCCATGCGCAGAGTGCAAAATCATGGCCCGAAGCCGGCTGCTCACCTGGGCGGAGTCTAAGTCGTCCTTCCGCTCACCTTTGAAGCGGTACAAAACCACTTTGTGCGAAATGCCGTCTGAAGCAGGCTGAGCAGCTGTGATTTTCTCGATAACAAACCACTTCTTCAGGTCCCTCTTGCGTCTGTCGAGGTGCGTTTGGTCTTCTGGACGCAAGCCTAGTTCAAGCCGGATCTGACCGCCGGTAATTCCGTCAGGAAAGCGTTTCATCACCTCCACAATCTGAAGGTGAATGGTTCCAGGTCTACTCTTCGCCATGGTTTCTCTTACCGGGAAGACTAACAGACTCTACCGCAATGAGGCTGCCGCGCAAAGCTGACCGGCAGGAAGGCCGTAAGCTGGAACTTGTATGAGACTGGACCTGCACACCATCACTGTCTTCTCCATTGTTGAGTTCTCCGGCGTGGCTGCCGGAGCTCTGGCTGGAGCGCTGGAAGCGCGCCGCAACCGGACGTATCACTATGACCTAATCGGCGTGCTCGGCTTGGCCGTGATCACCGCGCTCGGCGGAGGCATCACCCGCGACGTTTTGATTCAGAAAGGCCCACCGCTCGCTTTCCTCGACGTGCGCTACTTGCTGGTTGCGCTCGGTGGGGGCATCCTCGCCTTGCTGTTCGGCTTCAGTGCCAGCCCGAACATGTCGCGCTTCATTTGGATTGCGGATGCTGCTTCGCTTGGCCTGTTCTCCGTTGCCGGGGTCAGCCGAGCGCTAAATGCGGGTCTGCCGATCCTGGCCGCACTCATTCTTGGCCTCATCACAGCTGTCGGCGGAGGTTCGCTGCGCGATGTACTGATGGGACGTACGCCGCGCGTCTTCGAGCGCGGCGAGCCTTATGCCATCGCTGCTTTATTGGCTGTCCTGGTCTTTCTCGCCGGTGATCGGCTCGGCTTGGACCGTTCCATCTCCACCGCCGCCGGAGCTGCCTCCGGCCTGGTACTCAAGCTGTTGGCCGCGCGTTTTCATTGGAAAACGCCGGCTGTGCGCTTCCGCGTGGAGGCGCCTTAGGCCGTCCCGAGCACCGCCCGATTGCGCGCAATGTGGCCAGAATCGTGATTCAATTTTTGGCGGTCAGCGCGATCAACCGGCTCACTCACCCCTACTCCAACCATGGCCAATAGGAGTTCCGCAGCGATGAGAGATTTGCCTTTATCGAAGGTTTATCAGTTGCTTGAACCGGGTCCTGTCATTCTGCTGACGACCGCGCGCAAGGGCCGCGCCAACGTCATGGCGATGTCCTGGCATATGATGGTCGAATTTGAACCTCCGCTGATTGCCTGTGTCGTCAGCAATGCCGATTACAGCTTTGCTGCATTGCGGGCGACAAAGGAGTGTGTAATCGCGGTTCCGGCGCTGGAACTGGCACCCAAAGTCGTGCAAGTCGGCAACTGTTCGGGCCGGAATGTGGACAAGTTCAAGAGGTTCGGTCTGACGCCGGCACCAGCCGGGCGCGTGGCGCCGCCTTTGGTGTCCGAGTGCTTCGCTAATCTCGAATGCAAGGTGGCCGATACGCGCCTCGTCAACAAGTACAACATCTTCGTTCTTGAAGTGCTCAAAGCCTGGATCGACCCGGCGCAGAAACATCCAAAGACCATCCACCATCAGGGATACGGCAGGTTTGCTGTGGATGGCGAGATAATCAAGCTGAAGTCGGGAAAGCCATAAAGCGCACTGAGAATCCAGGAATGCACCCCAACCCCATAGACTTCGATCAAGATGAACGATTCCTCCCCACAGTCACGGACTCCATCAGAAGAGATAGCCGGACTCGTGGAGCGGGTCACATTCTTTAACGAGGAAAGCGGGTTCTCCGTGCTCCGCGTCAAGGTTCGGGGACAGCGAGACCTGGTAACGGTCCTCGGCTCATTGCCGTCGGTTAGCGCCGGTGAGTGGCTGACGGCCGAAGGCTGGTGGGTCCGGGACAAGGAGCACGGGCTCCAGTTCAAGGCCAAGGTCTCAAAAGCCGTCCCTCCCACCACCAGCGAGGGTGTCGAGCGGTATCTGGGCGGCGGCTTCGTAAAGGGCGTTGGTCCCGTCCTGGCGAAGAAGCTGGTCGGACACTTTGGCGCGGATGTTTTGAGCGTGATCGGCAACAATCCCGCCGACCTTGAGTCTGTCGATGGCATCGGCCCAAAGCGCCGGGAGCGGATTTCCAATGCCTGGCAGGAAGGCATGCACATCCGCGAAATCATGTTATTTCTGCACAGTCATGGGGTTAGCACAGGACGGGCCGTCCGAATCTACAAAACTTACGGGGTACTGGCCATTCAAACGGTGCGGGAGAATCCATACACCCTGGCGAAAGAGATCCACGGCATCGGCTTTGCCACGGCCGATCAAATCGCCCAGAGGGTCGGCATTCCCAAGGATTCGCAAAATCGCGCCAGGGCTGGGATCGACCACGTACTGCTGGGGGCGACCTCCGAGGGGCATTGCGCCCTGCCACTGGAGAAGCTGAAGCTTGCTGCCATAAAACTGCTAGAAGTGTCCGTGGAGACGGTCGAGCAGGCCGTGTCGAAAATGTTGACCAGCGGATTTCTCTTGTTGGAGGAGATCGACAGTGAACCGCTGGTCTTCTTGCCTCACCTGAGAAAAGCCGAAGTCGGCATAGCAACGAAAATCAGGCGGCTGGCTGCCGCCGGGCCGTTGTATCCGAAGATCGACTTTGAAAAGGCCGTCACATGGTGCGAGAAGAAAACCAGTAAGACGCTCGCTCCAAGCCAGCGGGAAGCGTTGAAAACTGTTCTAACCAGCCGCGCCGCCATTATTACGGGCGGACCCGGCGTCGGAAAGACCACTCTGGTCAATTCGATCCTCCTGATCCTGCGAGCCAAGAAAGTAAAGTGCCTACTCTGCGCTCCCACCGGCAGGGCCGCGAAGCGGCTCACAGAGACCACTGGATTGGAAGCAAAAACCATTCATCGCCTGTTGGAAGTCGACCCGGCCACGGGGAAGTTCTCGCGCAATGAGGACAATCCGCTGGAGTGCGACCTGCTCATTGTCGACGAGACATCCATGGTGGACGTCTTGCTCATGTATGCTCTGCTCCGCGCTCTTCCAAAGTTCTCCGGACTGATCATGGTCGGCGACGTGGATCAGCTTCCCTCCGTCGGACCGGGCAATGCATTGCGTGACCTGATCGAGAGCGGCGTAGTCCCCGTCTTACGCCTGACCGAAGTGTTCCGCCAGGCGGCCAGCAGCAAGATCATCACTAGCGCGCATCTCATCCGCCAGGGGAAGATGCCGGAGCTCCAGTCAGTGGAGTCCGGCTCCGACTTCTATTTCGTCGGACGGGAGACGCCGGAAGAAATAGCTGCGACCTTGGTCAGGCTGATTCAGGACCGAATTCCGAATCACCTCGGCCTCGATCCAATCCGTGACATTCAGGTGCTGTGCCCGATGAATCGTGGATCGATCGGCGTCCGCGAGTTGAACACGGTGCTCCAGGGTGCTCTGAATCCGGTTCGGCCCAGTGAGCCCGCCGTTGAGCGGTTCGGATGGCGATTCCAGGCTCGGGACAAAATCATTCAAACCGAGAACGACTACAAGAAGGAAGTATTCAATGGAGACATCGGCACCATCGAGAAGATAGATCCCGTCGGACATGAAGTCTCAATCAAGTTCGACGACAGGCTGGTGACGTATGACTTCGGCGAATTGGATGAAGTCTCGCTGGCCTACGCGGTGACCATTCACAAGTCGCAGGGTTCAGAGTTCCCGGCCGTTGTGATTCCGGTGGCAATGCAACATTACATGCTTCTCCAGCGCAATTTGATTTACACCGGAATCACCCGCGCCAAGCGATTGCTCGTAGTGATAGGTCAGAAGAAAGCCCTCGGCCTCGCGGTAAGGAATGACCGGTCGCACAAGCGATATTCCGGACTGCTGACCAGCCTGAAGACATCCAGTGTGTAGCTCCAAGGAGCATAAGAATAGCGCTCCAAATCATAGTCTGCGCATCTGACATTCTTATCTTTCACAATGAGTCAATATCCCAGCGCTCTAGTTAAGTGCGATGTCATCGCCGGTGTAAACGGGAGCGGAAGGTGCAGATCATGGCATTCCAACCATGGCAGGAGACGGGATGCGGGCCCGCTCCGGGTCAAGGCGGTAAGAACGAGAGTTCAGATTAACGTTCGCCTTGAGGCGGAGCGGGTACGCTGGCAAACTGATTTGCAGGTTGGAATGCCAAGGAGATTGTTACTACCCGCATTATAAATGAATAATCGATTCGAGAGATGCGGCCAGATCAGAGGAACGCTTGCGCGCGATCCTCTGATGAACCCGGTTCAATCTTGCACTCCCTTCGGTGAAATACTTTTCGTCCAATTCTATTCCGATGTATCTGCGATGCGTGAGCGCCGCTGCTGCGCAGGAGCTTCCGCTGCCCGCAAACGGATCGAGCAAAACTTCTCCCGCCAACGAGAAACTGCGGATCAGAGGAACGAGCGCCGAGAGAGGCTTCTGAGTCGGATGCAGCTTGTTGCCGCTGTAATCGACATCAATCACGTCCGCGATTGGATTCTTCGGCAGCGGAGGCCTTCCCTTCGCCAGCAGGTACGCCTGTTCATGCTGATAGCGAACCAGCTTGCTCCTCGACGCGTAGTCCTTGCGAAAGACGATATGCCCGACCGGATAGAATCCTGCTTCGCGCCATGCTGCAAAGAACTTATCGACAGCGCTCCATCCGTAGAACATCACAGCAACCCGATCCTGCTTGAGAACTCTGTAGGCTTCTCTCATTGCGGGTTTCAACCAGTCGCTATTCGAGTCATTCTGAATAGAGCGACCTGTGCGGTCCTTGTAGTTCACCAGATACGGTGGATCGGTCAGTATGAAATCGACGCTGTTTGCTGGCATCTGGCGCATGACCTGAATGCAGTCCCCATGCGTAATGGTGTTGATGATCCGATTCTGAATTGTAGCTTGTGCCTGCATGACTTTGATCTCCTTCGTGGTCCCGGAGTGATCTCTCAGGACACACACCCGGAGGGGCGCGAGAGATGGCTTCTCCCTAGGTGGACGGGATGCTTTTTCGGGGGGACCTTCAGGGGGAGCCGAAACCCGCAGGGCGTCTGCTGTGCAGTACCGTCTTTATCAGGGAGTCCGATTGGCACGGCAGATGAAGCAGAATCTCGTCCGCCGCCGGGCGCAGCCAGCTTTCCTCTCGCGGTGCCTGAGAGTCCGTAGGGCACAAAAAGAGATCAGCGTGCGGAGTGGTACAGCATGCAAACAGATGCAGGCTATCCATCATGAAAGCATGGGATGCAATGTCACAACACGCCATCAGCCAAGCTGGAGTGGAACAGAGGTCAAGAACAGAGAGCATGAAAAGGTCTCTATAGGTGCAGTATTGTTGTTCCATTGCAGTACCCGCAATGCCAAGCCAGCAGATATGCACCGATGTGACCAGCCTGTGAGAATGGATGTTAGATGGTCTTGCAGGGAGTAGACATGAAAGGACGCTGGCTCCGCCTCAAGGGTGTGGCAATCCTGGGCGTTCCGTGTGCGATGCGATGACTTGGAGGAATCGGAAACGTCTGAGGCGACGTGAAGACAGGCGCTTAGATCGCATCGTTTCGTAGAGCACACTCATGCATACAACTCGGCACTATGCGTTGTTCGCCGCGCTGGTTCGCCAGCACAATTTTGCGACCAATTGAGCTATGGACTACATCGTCCTGCATCCCAAGAGTGTGTCCGCTCGTCGAATTACTGAAATCATTGCGTTTTGTCGCCTTCTGCGTCCTCGTTTTGCTTGCGAGAGCGGACTCGGGAAGGCACACTTTCTATAAGGCCGAAGGAATGAATCACGGGTATCCCAGGGAGGCGGTTTCTTCCCCGTGATGTTTCAACCGTGCCGCGTAGTAATGCATGATGAAGAAAAGGAAGCGACGTCATGCAACGGGAAAGTACATCAATGTAGTCTCCCGCCTGAGCGGGATTGTTTTCAGCGAAAGGTGCTTGTCATCAAGGAGAGCAAGTTGTTCCGGTGACTCGTTCAATCCATTTGTGGTCCATCTGCGATTTCGCAGGTCCTGTGCTGAGATTCTCGAAAAGGGGGACATCGTTGTGTATAGACCTGTTACCCGTGGTGAGATTGCTGACGCCTTAGTCCACATACGCGACCTTTATCGCCAAATCAAACCTGCCGACGAATATGAGAGCCGCGCCTACGAGCGGCGCGAGGCTGGCATCAAAGACATTCTGTCGAACCTGCCGCGCATCAAAGAGCACCCCACGCTCAACATGGTCGAGGAAGTCGCCGATATATCTCGGCTGACGATAGATGGAGCGCACCGCTTGTTCGGCTACAACCTCGCCAAAATTCGAGAATATGACTTGCTGCTGAACGGTGGGCGTACTCACATCGTTGAGTCGTACTCGTTCGAGCGAGATCGATTGATTGACCTGCCTATGGAATTCGCATCGAAAGAAATATTTGAGTTCGACGGAATGTTGGGTGATATTGTGACCAACTGGCAAACCGGCATTCCTATACGGGTTCTGGAAGAAGCAGACTGGCTGCGGCCGGACACATTCTTCGTTCACATAGGAACAGAGGACAGCCTGGGATCAAGTCTTCCGCCTGGATCTCTGGCTTTGGTAGAACCCATCACGGAGGATGAAAAACTCCATCCGAATCCGCGCATGATCTATCTGCTTCAATTCGGCAATGGCTACCGTTGCAGCCGCTGCGTTGTTTCACACGGCAAGCTGCAATTGCTCAGTGCGGAAAGAACGTATCTTGGTCAGCAGAATTTTGACTATCCAGGTGCAGTGCGGGTTGTAGCACGAGTCCGAATGTTTGCATTGAAGCTTCCCTTACCAGAGTATCCCTCGCGGTATTCCCTTCCGCCCTGTGGCAATTGCGCCGATCTGATCCTTCCCATGGAGCAATTGACAAGAAACTCCCTTTTTGCAACCGGGCATAAGCGATTCAAACGGACGAAGGATGAGGAACAGTTGGTTCGAGAGGCCTTCCGAGAAGTTCTGGGGTCCAGCCCAAGTAGACGAACAGAGCGCCGTTATCGAAACATTACATCTTCGGAACCACACGTGGACTCCTTGATCTATTTCACGGTGACAAACTTTGCGCGTTACACGGACGCACTCAGATCGGGAGGTTCTGTCGTCACCGACAAGGGCCGTTTTTCTCTGGAAACGCTGCTTAATGCCAGACAATGGATCGACGTGTTGGCAGCAACTCCGGAAGTGCATTTGCCTCAACCTGGCAAAGGGTGGGAGATGTATCAGAGAGAACTTGTAGAATGGGTTCCGCTGCTCTCTCTCAAGTTCCCGGAACTACATCTGTGGAATGAACAGGCACTGCGCTTAGCTGACGGAAGCGCAATTCATGGGCTCGATCCAGCAATTGGACCTGGCTCATGGATGTTTCTTGAAAAAGCCTCGGCAATTCCAGACATTCAGAACGAACAGAAAAAATCCGGATGGTCGCGACCCCTCTACGTGTTTCGCAGAGGATTGAAAACCATCTGCGGATATCTCGAAAGAGATGGTGCTGGATATGCGTTGTTATCCAGCGCATATGGGTACGGATCAACGGTCACATTCGGCAAGGATGAACTCAACGGTCTATGGCGCGTAGGTTGCGTCCTTGTTGCGGTTTAGCAATTTCTTCGGAAGCGCTCACCATGCCCACGATGTAAATTTGGCCAAAATGGCATTTATCCATTGCACCACGGACGTGGCGTTTGGCTTGCATAAACCCTTTCTTTCCGTTACACGAGAGTAATTTTGGCCATCTCTGCGATTCCCGCAAGCAAGCGCCAAAATCTGCGATAAGCTCTGTCTCATTCCGGCTTGCATCGCATGCCGCCGGAACATCGAGAGGGACGCGCATGAGAGATTCCAGTACTCATTTACGAACCATCGCGAATCAAGATGGCGCCGCCATTCTGAATTCCACGGCGGGCACGATCACAACGCTCAATTCTACGGGGGCGTTTGTGTGGCAGGGTTTGGAGCGCGGTGAAAGTGCGGACATGATCGCACAAAATCTGGCGCGTGAGACCGGCGAAGAAGTAGCCGCAATTCAAAATGACCTGCTGGGATTCATTGACTCCATGAAAAAGGCAAAGCTGTCTACCGATTAAGGCAGACGGTACGCTAACACCGATACATATTGGTTTTCCGAAAGGAGACCTCGATGAAGCGTCTTGTTTTAGAAGGCTGGATTCTGTTGCTCCGCTTTGAGTGGATCATGCGGTTCCGTGAGTTCAAAGAGCTTCATAGAAGAGTAGGTCGTGAGTCTGTTCGTGCGATTACCTCGACCCGATTGGTCCCGAAAGAGAAGCTGTGCGAAGCGATGGATCTTGCCTGCGTGTTTTATCCCAAGCACGTGCTCTGTCTACAGCGGTCTGCTGCGACGACGGTGCTCCTGCGGCGTCATGGATGTGGCGCCGAGATGGTGATCGGCGCACAGATTCTACCTTTCCAGGCTCATGCCTGGGTTGAGGTAGACGGCGCCGTCGTCAACGATAAGCCCTATGTCACGGAGATCTTTCAACCGCTGGAGCGCTGCTGAGCAGGAGGGCGTCATGAGCATACTCTTTGGAATTCGCAAACGGCGCAGCGGCATCGTTCATGACCGGCAATTGCGCGAGTTTGGCGGCGCCACATTACGATATGCGCCCGAGGGGACATTTGCGGTCGCGGATGGATGTGTGGGGATGGGTTTTCAGCCTTATTCCACGACAAGCCGGTCCGCCCTTGAGCAGCAGCCGCGACGCGACCATGCAGAAAATGTTCTTACCTTCGACGGACGGCTCGATAACCGCGAGGCCCTGCGTGAGACCCTGCATGTCGAAGACGCGACGGCCACGGATTCAGAGCTGGTCCTCGCGGCCTACCGGCAATGGAACGAAGAGTGTTTTCGCCGCTTCGTCGGAGATTGGGCGCTCGCGTTGTGGGATGCGAGAAGCAAGCGCCTGTATCTGGCGCGTGATCACGCCGGAACAAGGACGCTCTATTTCCAGGAACGAGACGGCTCTCTGGTGTGGGCGACCTATGTCGATACCTTCTTTGCCGGCAACGCGGCGCAAACAGTGGACGAAACCTATGTGGCTGCGTACTTGGCCGGTGCGCCAAGGCGGGACAGAACGCCCTATGCAAACATTCGCGCGGTGCCTCCAGCTCATGTTCTTATCGCCAGCGAACGCGGTCTGACGCTCAAGCGCCATTGGAACTGGATTGCGGACGATTTCATCCGCAACAAGAATAGCGGCGACTACGACGAGCACTTCCTCCATCTCTTTGGACAATCGGTAGCACGGCGTGCCGCGCCGGGAGAATCCATCCTGGCCCAACTGAGCGGCGGCATGGATTCGACCTCCATTGTCTGCATGTCGGATCACTTACGTCGGCAAGCTGATCCGCACAGCATTCTCCTCGAAACGGTCTCCTATTACGACGATACGGAACCCTCCTGGAATGAGAAGCCTTACTTCACCATCACCGAAGCCCACCGTGGACAAACTGGCCTCCGAGTCGATGTCTCGATCCCTCGTCGCAGCTTCCAGCCTGCCACGAGCGCGCCAGGCGAAATGTTCTACCGTTGGCCTGGCTTCGATAAGGAGTCCTGGGAGCACGAGCAACGGATTCATGAGCAACTCCAGCCCTATGGCTACCGCGTTCTTCTCTCCGGAATTGGCGGTGATGAAATGCTGGGCGGAGTTCCCACCCCGATCCCGGAGTTGTCGGACACGCTGGCGGCCTGCAACCTTGTGGGGTTATTCCGCAAGACAACGCAATGGTGCGTAAAGACGCGTACTCCCGTGTTCCACATGCTCTGGGACGTTTTACGGTCCACGTGCGCTCTGTATCTCCCCATGCGTTCGGACCGGGTGATACCTCCTTCATGGATGAGCCCGCGGCTGAACCGGCTATTGGAGGAACTGCGTTCGCATACGCCGAATTCAAGCCGCCTTTTCGGCCATCGTCCGTCCGCCATCTTCGCTGGGCACGCATGGTTGTCCGTGCTGGAGTCCCTGCCAAGCCACAATCCAGAGTTCTTTTCCCGCTATGAGTATCGCTATCCCTATCTGGACAGAGACCTGGTCGATTTTCTCCTTCGCGTTCCGAGAGAGCAGCTTGTCCAGCCCGGTAGACGCCGGGTCATGATGCGGCGCGCCCTCGCCGGCATCGTTCCGCAGGAAATTCTGGAGAGAAAGCGCAAGGGCTTTATCGCGCGCCAGCCGCTCGCTGTCCTACAGAACTCCTCGGCAGCGATTCGAGCGCTCTTTGTTGATCCTCTGGTCGCGGCCAACGGTTGGGTCGATCACAAAGAATTGCAAAGGTCTATCGAGCGGATTATGAGCGGGCAGGACACCGAATCATGGCCAGCATTCCAGCGGCTCGCCGCCATCGAGATTTTCCTCCAAGGCATCGTGGCCGCCAGCGTACCCCAGGCCAGCGTTGAGCAGGATGAACCACAACAGGGAATCCGCTCTGGATTCCATTTGCTACGGAACGACACTGCGTTTGTGGAGGGTGCGCGATGACCATGACGGAAGTAGATCGTGAAGGCATAGTGTGCCAGGTCGCCATGCTACTGCCCTCCCGCGAGATTCTTGTGGACAGCAGCTCCGCGGCTCCATCGTTACCACGCATCGTGATTCCACCCTGGACGCGCCTGGGAGAGGCTGTAACCGCCGCCATTGCGGATCGATGGCATCTTACGAGTCTTCTGCTTTCCTGCGCGCGGGAAGAGTCCTCATCCAGCCTTCTTGCGATTGTGGAGGTTCGTTCGCTCGTCACCGCCTCTGCGTTGACACCAGTCGCAGGCAGCGTGATCGTAGAACAGTTATCACCCCGGTTGAAAAACTCACTCGTCAGAATTCTTCTGGGCCATGTCCCCGACAACGAGCCATTCTCCCGCCTCGGATGGCTCGACGAAGCGCTGGCATGGATTCAGGCGTCCGTCTCCGCTGGCAAAATCCTGTTCACTGGCAAAACGTCACAACTAAATGCCAGCGGTCAGTTCCAACTCATCCGCTTCGACACTGAGTGTCCGCCCGCATACTGGTTGAAGGCCACCGGCCATCCCAACACCCACGAATACACCATCACCACGTTTCTTGCGTCGCGTACTCCCGAATATCTTCCGCGCATCGTAGCGGCGCGGCCGGACTGGAATGCCTGGGTGATGGAGGAACACGGGCAGTCGCTTTATCACTCCCTCAGCTTGGCGACAGCAAAAATTGCGCTGGTGCGCCTGGCCGAACTGCAGCAGCGATGGGTTGGACAAGAAGCCGCCCTGTTGGCGCACGGATGCCATGACCACCGGCTCCATATACTGCGCGCTCAGATCGACACGATCATTGACTACTTCAACGAAGCGATGCGTCGGCAGACCTCGACGAAGGCCGTGCCGATGAGCCGGGAGCGTCTCGTCGCACTCGGAGAAATTCTGAAGGACACCTGCGCCGCATCCCTTGCGTTGTCTATCCCGGATACACTGCTTCACAACGACATCAGCCCAGGGAGCATTCTCTTCGACGGAAGCACTTGTGTCTTCTCCGATTGGGCTGAGGCATATCTCGGCAATCCATTCCTCACGCTGCAGCAGTTCTGCTCCCACCTTGAGCGCTGCTGCTCTGACGCAGTCGAATGGACACCCGAACTCCGCAGCCTCTATGGCCATTGCTGGATGGACCAGCTCGGTGCATCCACCGTGGAGCGCGCACTGGCTCTTTCTCCTCTCCTCGCGGTCCTCTCGTATTTCTATGCACATGGAACGTGGCTGGAGCATCCCGATTTCGAGGATGCATATCTGGCCGGTTACCACCGGAGCATGGCGAGGATCATGGAACGGCTTGCGAACGAAAACACTTTGATGGAGGCGCTATGCTAGTCACTCCATCGCAGTTTGAAGAGGTGGTAGAAACCCTGCACGGGACGCCCGTTCACGATCCTTTTCGCTGGCTTGAAGACGACACGTTGCCCGAAACCCGCGCGTGGATCGACGCGCAGCGGGCACAACTGGAGCGCTACCTCGCCGGGGTGCCGCTCCTTGATGTCTTCCGTGACCGCGTCCGAGAGTACCTCGTTTGCGCCGACCTCGATCAACCCTGCTCCGTAAATGGAACGTTCTTCTACCGGAGGCGGGGCGCAGAGAGCGAGCAATACAGCATCCGCGCCCGCGGTCCAGCGGAGACCGAAGAACGGATGCTCGTCGACCCATCGAAGGATGGTCTGTTCGCCGCTGTACGCATTTGCCGCATCTCCAGCGACGCGGCACTGCTTGCTTACGAACACAGGATTGGCGGCGAGCACACTCGCGCCATTCGCCTCGTCGATGTACGGCAAGGACGTATCCTTGAGGACTTTCTGCCTACCGGTTACGCACGGGGCATTGTCTTCGCTGCCGGAAATCGAGGTTTTTACTACTGCCATGAGCCTGCAATGCCGCCTGAGAGCGATTGTTGCGAGCACGTCGTCCGTTACCATGCTTTTGGCGCATCATCGGATGCCGATCCCACCATCTTTCGCGTGACGAAGTCTCCCGATAGCAAACTGGTCTTGATCGGCGACGATAGTCGCCTCGGCTGCATTCACTACCGGCGGCACGACGGGACGTATACAGCCGACCTTTATGTCGCTGCGCAGTCCATGACGCCGCACTGGCAATGCGTCTGTACGGGCAGGAGTACGCCATTCTCGGCGATACTTCGCAAAGGCGAGATCTTTGTCCAGACCTGGGAATCGGCGCCCAATGGTGAGCTTATCTGTCTTTCTCCAAGCGGAGCACAGCTCCGCACGGTGATTCCGGACACGGGAGAGGAGATCAGGCAACTCGCGGTCATCGGAGATCGAATCTACGCCGGCTACGTGGTCGAGGGCGAGCCGGTCATCCGTATCTGGAGCTTTTCAGGAGAACACCTCGGCGAACTTCCCGTCGATAAAAAGGTTGCGCTGCAGCTATGCCCAGCCTACAGCCAGAACGCGGACGACCTCTTCTACATCACCGAGTCCTTTCACCAGCCTCCGGCCGTCTTCCGTTATCACCCCGAAGACCAAAGCTCTGAACTGGTCTTCCGCAAGGACATTCGCTCTGCGACGGAGAGCTATGAGGTCGAACGCGCGACCTGCACCTCCAGAGACGGGACCTCGATCCCGATGTGGCTGGTCGCGAGCAGTAAACCTCTACAGAGCAAGCAACGACCGGCTATCCTCACGGCCTATGGAGCCTCCGGTTTTTGTATGCTGCCACAGTTCACAGTATTCGTTTCCATTCTTCTGGAGTTAGGCTTCGTCTTTGCGCTTCCTCTCATTCGAGGTGGTGGAGAATTCGGCAGGGAATGGCACGAGGGCGGGCGCAGAAGGAACCGGCAAAACTCCATCGATGATTTCCTTGCAGCCTCTCAGTGGCTCGTTGACCGACGCATCACGACCCCACGGCAACTGGCCATCTTCGGTGGGTCGTTCTCCGGGCTCCTGGTTGCCGCCGCGGTCACACAGCGTCCTGATCTATACGGCGCTGTGCTCTGCCTGTCCCCGCTGCTCGATATGGTTCGCTACCACCTCTTCGACCGCGCCATTGTGTGGGCGGACGAATTCGGAACAGCGGATGACGCGGAGGATTTCCCGGTGCTGCTCGGCTATTCGCCGTATCACCGCGTAGAAGAAGCGATCAACTATCCGTCAATGCTCTTCATCACCGGGGAGCGAGACACACGCTGCAATCCTGCGCATGTACGGAAGAAGGCGGCCCGTCTTCAGGAACGGCAGGAACAGAAGAACACCATTCTGATGGACTACAGCAGCGAACGCGGACACGCGGCGGGGATGCCGCTGTCTACGCGGATCGAAGGATTGGCGAGGCGCCTCTTCTTCATCGTCACAGAGATTGGGCTTGCTCAGGAGTTGGAGCACCGTGATTCCCAGCGCCACGACGCCGACGCAGCCCAGTAAATCCAGAGAAAGGAGGAGATATGGAATACCGGAGGCATCTCATTGCTGGGATCATCCGGGCCAGCGGCGCCTATCAGGCAGATGAATAAGGTCGCTGCAACGATTCTTTCCATGATTTGTGAACAACCGTCGCGCCGGGCTTGCTTGCCGGCGTGAAAACCATCCACCTCTCACCGAAAAAGGAGATCGCTATGTCTGCTTATGTGAAACCCACCATCGTGTCAGTTGTACGCGCGTCGAAGGCGATCGAAAGCGGCGCCAACGGCAGCAATCCAATCACCAAAGCCGGGGTCATGCAAGACTCAGTGGATTCCAGTCTTGCCCGGTCTACGTCTGGAGCCTATCAGGCTGATGAGTAGTCGCAACGGAAGAACTGCAAAGACAGTTCCTCTTCCCCTGGGGATACGGGTGAAAGCAATACGCTTCATCCGCGTCCCCAAAGAGGGGCTACTCAAAAGAGATTTGAGATATCCAGGTCTGCAAAGAATATACTTTCATCCTTTTCAGTGGACAAAGTGCTCATCTTCCTGTTCCTTTCGGAGAAACCTCCAGCGCGCATACTGCTGAGCCTTTGCCTGATCAGAATCTTCATATCCTTGAAGCCAGAACCGAAACCAATCTATATTTTGCTGCAACGACTCCAATCTGGCTTCGGGTGCATCAGGCTGGTGCCCCTGGTTGGGAAAGAAGTACAGTTGAACCGGGCGCTTCAGCTTCTGCAGTCCGACGAGCGTTTCGTGCTTCGCT
>Ga0224531_1000571_pt1 | contig 17998 bp, 13 predicted proteins | sample CBST100metaG_FD_179876 | JGI IMG/M metagenome (GOLD analysis project Ga0224531, IMG submission 179876) | Peat soil microbial communities from Stordalen Mire, Sweden - C.B.S.T100 | ecosystem: Environmental > Terrestrial > Soil > Wetlands > Peat | place: Sweden: Norrbotten County, Stordalen Mire...
CGGCGATGATATACGCGCGGTCGGTGACGCTGAGCGTTTCACGCACGTTGTGGTCGGTGATCAGGATCCCGATGCCGCTGGCCTTGAGGTCGAAGATGATCTTTTGCAGTTCCAGCACAGCGATCGGATCGATGCCGCTGAACGGTTCGTCGAGCAGGATAAAGTTGGGCTGAATGCAAAGCGAGCGGGCAATCTCCACACGGCGCCGCTCGCCGCCCGACAGCGCATAGCCGCGGGTGGTGCGGATGTGGCCCAGGTTGAGTTGGTGGATCAACCGCTCCGACCGCGTACGCCGCTCGCGGTTTCCCAGAGGCTGCGCCTCGAGGACTGCCAGAATGTTCTCCTCGACCGTGAGCTTGCGGAAGACCGATGGCTCTTGAGGCAGATAGCTGATGCCAAAATTACGCGCACGCAGGTACATCGGCACGCGTGTGATGTCGGTATCGTCCACCATGATGCGCCCGGATTCTGGGACCACCAGTCCCACGATCATGTAAAAGCTGGTCGTCTTCCCTGCGCCGTTCGGGCCCAGGAGACCGACCACCTCGCCGCGCGAGATCTTGAGGTCGACCCCGCGAACGACCTGCCGGCCCTTGTATGACTTGCCGATTCCCTCGGCGATCAAAGTATCCATCAGGCTTGCTTCCGCCGCCCCTTCAATCTCTCTCACGGCTGCGCTTGGGCGCCGTGGTCTCTGTCATGGTTTTGCGTGCGCCGCCTTCTGCGGTGATGCTGTCGTCGCGGCTATGAAAAATCAGTGTCGTTCCAGAAACAGTTCCTTGCGCCGGATCGGTCATTTTCGGCGGCACGGCGGCTGTCCCTGTAAGAACATACTCCGCGTTCTCGCTGGTAAATACCAATTGCTCCCCGGTGCCGCGCCGGCCCTGCGAGGACAGCACCACGTGGCCCCTGGCAACCATCCGGTCCACCTGCGCGGCTCCGCCGTCCGGAGCGGCATGATTGCCTGGCGGCAGCAGAGTGAGCTCAACTTCGCTGGAGGCGGAGGTCGCCGTCCCGGCTTCAGCCACCACATTGCCCAGAACGCCGGCGTGGAAGACCGCCTTGCGTTCGGCGTCGGAGTATTTCAGATCGCCGCCGCGGACCCGGACGACGGCAGGCTGAGTTGGTTTCCCTGCCGCCCCGGTGCCGTGGTCCTTGCTCGGCGCCTTGGCCGAATCCGCTTTTGGCACGCTCACCAGGACAGCCCGTACAGGCTCGCCGGGATCGGTGGTGTGGGCGACCAGCGTTTGCCGGGTTTGATCGATCACAATGACCGGCGCGGCAACTGAGTTGGCCTGTTGCCAGAGCCGCGCCTGCCCGCGGAAAGTCGCTTCGCCGGTGGCTTTGTGCAATTGGGCGTCGTTGGAAACGACATGAGCTGGACCCTGCCCACCGAGAGCCACAGAGCCCTGGCTTGGCGCGCGCCGTGGCTGGCCGTTACTCGCCGTGCCGGAATCGATCCAGGTTGCCTTTACGTTTCCGTGCGCAAAAGCGTCGCCTGAAACACGTGAAACGTCCACGGCTGCTGCGGTCAGTTGCAAGCCTCCGTCTTCGACGCGTGGACTCAGCGTCAGATGCAGCCATTCGCCGTCGCCCGCATAGACAGCGCGGCCAGCAGTGGCATGAAGCTGCGCTTCGGGCGGTGCGCCGGGCTTGGCCGCAGGCTGATTGGTCAGCACCACATGGCCTTCGACCATGGCCGACTGAATCCGCGAGTCTCCGCCCGACCCACCCTTTGCATTCGATTTCGATTTGTCCGCGACAGGCGCGGCAAAGTGCGCTTCCAGACGGTCGCCCGTGGTCGTTTGCCGGGCTCCGGTTGCCGTGGTCTCGTCGATACTCACGTGGCCCTTGCCATTCAACGCGGTCAACACGGAGCCGGGGCCGAGTTCGCCCGAAACATCATCGGCCGAGAGCCGGGACGGGACCTTGGCGCCCTGGCCGCGCTGACTTTCGCCCGTAACCACCACGCCGCCCATCCCGTGAATCGTTTCCGGTTCAATCTGGCCACGACCGGCACTGCGAAACTCGATGTCGGCAATCGGCGAACGCCAATGGCGGCTGGCCAACATCGAACCGGCCCCTGCGCTCGTACCCGACGAAGCTGCAGACTCCCGGCGCTCCTCGGTGTCCATGACGACGCCGCGCTCCAGATGCGCGTGACGCAACTCGCCCTTGGCGTTGAATTCGAGATCTGCCGTGGGCGCGGTTCCGTGCACCTTTCGGTCCCCATTCGCCGACTGGCTCGCCGAGTCCATGGTCACGCCGCCCTCGAGGTGGCCGTGCTGCGGCTGGTTGTGCTCGTCAAAATCCATTCGCCCGGTGGGCGCCGCCAGGTGGCTGCCGGTCGCGGTGGTCAGTTGGAATCCGTTGGTCGAGTCCAGACGGACCGCCGATCCATCGTCGCGAAACAGAATTTGTGCGTCGCCCGCAGCAGCCTGTCCTTGCCGGTAGGTGGCGGTAGCGACGTGCAAACGGCATAGTTGGCTGTCGCGCTCGAATGAGGCATGTTGGGCGTGAATCTGAACCGTCTCCCGGCCCCGTTTGGTGTCGAGTTCCACCGACCGATCCAGCACCAGCACACCCTGCTGCGAGTCGAAGGTGGCTCCCATGGAACTGCCCGCACCTTGCGCCAGGGAAAAGTCAACGTGCTGGGCGGTCGATGCCATTCCGCTTTTCTGGTCGAAGGTGAGGCCGCTGGTCTTCACGTGGATTTCGCTGGCTGCTGCGGTCTGCGCGGCAGCAGCCAGTGGATTGTCCTTCGACTTGTCGGCCACTGCCTGTTCCGGAGTCGCTTTGGGCGCTACCGCTGGCGCCACGCCCGGCCGCATTAGGGTAATCTCGACCGGGCCGCTAGCCGTGGCCGTGCCCGCCTTCTGGTCGTACTCGAACTCGCTTCCCTCAATGCGGTCGACGCGGCTGCCGTCTACGCCGTAGAGTTCGATTTTCACGTCGTGAAGAACCGCGCGGTTGTCTTTCAACTGGACCACTTTGGAGGCGTGGATCTTGAACAACGTTCGGCCGCCGTGCGATTGCGAATACGTGAAGCCGTTGGCTTCCTGCTTGATGTCAATGCCCAGACGATGCGGCAAATCGCGGCGGTTGAAGAGGCTCTTGCCCTTGCCCATGGCCAGAAACGCCACCAGCGCCACCACCAGCAGCACTCCCGCCGCCAGCACCAGAGTCCGCATTCGCTCGATGGTGAGTCGCACGGTCTAGTTCCCTGCCCCGAGCCTTGCGGCCAACCGCTGGGCAAGGCTCTCGCCCAACTCGCTCCACAGCAGCCGCGCCGTTGCTCCCGAGCCCTTTTCAAGGGCCACGGTCAACTCCACCAGTTGGCGAACATTCTCTTCCACGTGACGCGCCGCAACGGAATCCAGTTCCAGGTCTTCCTCAAGGAACGGCGTGTCGGAGCCGAAGTCCGCGCGGATGTGTCCGTCGGCCTCGAAGGCCCCCTCGTCGAACAGCGGTCCGAAGCCCGTTACCCGCACCAGCCGAGGCGCCCGCACCCAGCGCGCGTCCAGTTCTCCGCCCGCTTCCAACTCCCACAGGCTCCATCCAATCTGAAACTCGTAGGCATAGTCCTCGTGCAGCAGTTCGAGCGCTTCCTCGACGGCGAAACGCGGGTCAGCGCCTGGTCCGTCGGAGGCGTCGCTGCCTGGCTGCGGCCGAACGCGGCCATACACCTGCTGAAAGACCGGCGTCTCGCTCCAACTCACTGGCCACACGGTGGCTGAGTAGATCTTCGCCTCGCCGCCGTGCGCGGCAAACGTGCCCAACACCGAGGTCAGCTTGTCAGCCAACGCAGCGAGGCGCAGATTGGGGTACCACAGGCTTAGATAGAGTGTGTCGGACATCTCTATTGATTGTAGACGGAAGGCGAGGCACGAAGGGTGCGGGGAGATTGAGCGAATAATGCCATGGCGCTGCAGAGATGCCGATTCGCAAAAATCGGAGGCGTCTTAGGGGCGGAAAGAGATACGCATAGACATACAGCGATTCCTTGGAGAACTGGGCGAAATCGGGGAGGCGAGCGCTGAAAAACGCGGCGAGCGACACGCGTTCAATCTCTCTGCGCGTCGGCGATCGCCCCAAAAGCACGCCGCAGGGGCTGAAGCCCTTGTTTATGTGCTGGACGTGTGGCACGACTGAAGTCGTGCCCTGACACTTGCGACAGCCCGGAGTAAGATTTGCGCACCCTGCGGGGTCGGCGCCTTCAAAATCCGCGGGTTTGGAGCGGTCCGGGCACGATTACACCGAGGACCGCTAGGCCAAATAACTCAGGAAGTCTGGGCAATCGAAGATCCGGTAACATTCACTACAATCTCGCTGAAGTCGGCGATGCCGGAAAAGCCGCGGAGTATGCCGTCGATCAAGGCCAGATGCGCACCGCGAATTGCAGGGTCGGGATCGAGAACCATGACCTTGTCGAAGAAAGCGTCGACTACCGGGCGCAAGGTGGCGATGGCGGCCAATGCTTCGCCGTAGGCCCGCTGCTCGCGAAGTTTCGCGACTTGCGGAGCAAGAGCGGCGGCGGCGGCGGCGAGTTGCTGCGCCTCGGCAGAAAGAACGATTCCGGGGGCTGCCTGGATTGCAAACCCCTTCTCCTCCGCCTGGCGCAGAATGTTCTTGATGCGCTTGAAGGCTGCGGAGATGGCGGCGAAATCAGCGGACTCGCGGGCGGCGGAAAGTGCGTCTGCGCGGGCGATCGCATCGCGCACGTCGTCGGCTCCGGCGGCCAGAACAGCGCTGACCACGTCGTAGGCGAGGCCGCGCACGTCCTTGAGGTAGAAGTGCAGGCGCTCGCGCAGGAAGGCCGCGACCTGCTCCCGGTTGGCTCCATCGACGCCGCTTGAAGAAACCACATCGTCGAGCGTGAGCGGTAGTCCCGACTCTGCCAGAATCTTCACGATGGCGTTGGCGGCACGGCGCAGGGCGAAGGGATCCTTGGAGCCGGTAGGAGCGGAACCGATCCCAAACATGGCGGTGATCGTTTGAATACGGTCAGCGAGGCCCAGCAACTGCCCCTCGATGGTCTTGGGAATCGCGTCCTCGATTGAAGCCGGCGTGTATTGATCGTAGATGGCTTGTGCGACAGTGTGGCCGAGTCCCTGCGCCTTGGCGTAGAGGCCGCCGATCACTCCCTGTAACTCGGTAAATTCCTTGACTAACTCGGTGGTCAGGTCGGTCTTGGCTAACTCAACAGCTCTGAGCAGGCCAGCCTCGTCGAAGACCACGCCCGCAGCCTTGACCTTGGCCGCGAGAGCACGCGCTACGGACAGATTGGCCTGCGTCTTCCATTGGTAGCTGCCCAGTTCCTTTTGGAAGGTGACGTTGTTGAGGCTTTCCACGCGCGCGGTGAGCGGCGTCTTTTGATCGAAGTCCCAGAAAAACTGGGCGTCCTTGAAACGCGATCGGAGCACGCGGGCATTGCCGTGGCGAATGATCTCGCGGCCCTGCTCGTCGGCCTCGGTGTTGAGTACGGCCAGGAAGTGCGGAGCCAACTTGCCCGCCGCGTCTTCGACGGCGAAATATTTTTGGTGGTCGCGCATGACGGTGACCAGGACTTCTTCGGGCAGGGTCAGGTACTCCTGCTCAAAGGTCCCAAGGACCACGGAAGGCCATTCGGTGAGATGGACCACGGTTTCTACCAGCGGTTCATCTTCGCGCCAGCGCGCGCCGGCGACGGTGCGGGTAGCCGCGTCGAGAGCCTTGCGAATCGACTGCCTGCGTTCGGCCACATCGACGACCACTTTGGCTGCGCGCAGAGACTCCTTGTAACTTTTTGCGGAAGCCAAAACCACGGGAGCTTCGCCGTGAAGCACTCGATGGCCGCGGCTCGAATTGCCCGCCGCAATGCCGGCAATCTCCAAGGGGACGATGGCGGAGTCGAGCAACGCGACAAGCCAGCGAACCGGCCGGACAAAGCGCTCCGGCTTGGCGGCGCGCCAGTACATATTTTTGGCCCAGTAGAGGCCCAGGACTTCCCTGGGCAGATCCGCAGCCAGAAGTTCCGCAGCGGCGCGGCCCAAACGCTTGACTGTCGCGCCGACGTACTCGCCCTTGGCGTTGGTGACTTTTTCAAGAGCCGCGACGGCCACGCCGGCCTTGTTGGCGAAGGCTTCCGCAGCCTTGGTGGGAGCGCCGTCCTTGAAGGCGACCTTCCACGAGGGGCCGGTCAACTGTTCCTCGGTGTCGGCCTGCGTGGCCAGCACACCCTCGACCAGCACGGCCAGACGGCGCGGCGTGGAGTAGGTGGTCAGTTTGGCCCCCGCGGCGAGCAGGCGCTCGCGCGTGAGCAGATCGTTGACCCGGCGGCCCAACTCGGCCTCAGCCCCGGCAATCATGCGGGCCGGAACCTCTTCCAGCCCAATCTCCAACAAAAAATCAGCCATAGCTTGAAATTCTTTCTGCTTGATGTTCCGGCCCTATTTGGCTTGAACTGAAAAAAGTAAAAGCAACCGCAGATCCTTCGACTTCGCTGCGCTCCGCTCAGGATGACAGCTCGTGGAGAGGGTCGATCCGATGATGCCGGATCAATCCCCTCACGACTAACTCGCCTGCTGCAATGCGTAGGCTTTGGCGACGCCCACTGCCAGCGCGCGAATGCGGCCGATGACGCCTACGCGCTCCGTGACGCTGATGGCGCCGCGGGCGTCGAGAAGATTGAACAGATGCGAACACTTGAGCGCCAACTCGTAGGTGGCCAGCAGGGGGAAGCGGCGCTTCTTCAGGGGGCTGGCTTTCTCGTCTGCGAAAAGCGCACCGGCCTGGGCAAGAAGCGTCTGCGCCTCGGCTTCGTAGAGGGCGAAATGCTCCCATAACTTGGCGATGTCGGCACACTCGAAGTTATAAACCGAGAACTGCAGCTCTTCTGCCAGACGAACGTCTCCATAGGTCACAGGCGCGCCGGTTTCAGGGTCGCGCGCCCAGACGATGTCGTAAATGGAGTCAACGTCCTGCAGAAATGCTGCGATGCGCTCCAGGCCATAGGTCAGCTCGGAACAAATCGGATCGAGATCGATGCCGCCGCACTGCTGGAAGTAGGTGAACTGGGTGATTTCGAGGCCGTCGAGCATGACCTGCCAACCCACGCCCCAGGCTCCGCCTGCAGGCCACTCCCAGTTGTCTTCCTCAAACTTGAGGTCGTGCTGCGAGAGGTCGATGCCGATGGCTTCAAGCGACTCGAGATACAACTCCTGCACGTTGACCGGCGGCGGCTTGAGGATGAGCTGAAACTGAGTGTGCTTGAAGAGGCGGTTGGGGTTTTCGCCGTAGCGGCCATCGGCTGGACGCCGCGAAGGCTGCGCGTAACCCACCCGGAAGGGCTTGGGCCCCAGCACACGGAGAAACGTCTCCGGCGCCATGGTGCCCGCGCCGACCTCAACGTCATAGGGCTGCTGGAGTACGCAGCCGCGATCCGCCCAAAAGCCCTGCAAGCGGAACAACAGCTCCTGAAAGGTGAGCGCGACGGGTTTCGGATGGGATGAAACCACGGAGGACGAAACGGTGGATAAGGGCACGGGGCAATTCTCTCTCGACGGGACTGACCCGATTTTATCAGCCTGTGCGCCGCAGTCAGCTTCCCAGACGCGCCAGGGCCTCGGCGGAGTGCAATTTGCGCTCCAGATGGCGCTCCAATGACTGAAGAGTAAAGCGGCGCAGATCGGCGCCGCGGCGGCGGGGCCACAACTCGGCGGCAAACGCCGAGGCGGGCGCACGCAACATGCGCTGCGCCAGTTGCCAGGAGTCGGGCGAAAGGTCGCTGGAGTTCCCGTTGCGGTGCAAGGGACAAAACAGACCGTCGCCGTGGGCATTGAAGCTGGCCTGACCGGGCTGCAGAGCCGCGCCACAGGCGGTGCAGTGGGCAATGTCCGGCAAAAGGCCCATGAGACGGGTCATCCAGAGCTGGAAATAGGTCAGCGGCATCCAGGGCTGTTCGACGGTGGTCTGCTCGAGAACGGCGACGAGAAGACGAAAAACTGTTTCCTGGGGATCGTGGTCGGGCAGCGCTTCGTCCAGGAGCTCGGCGAAGAAGCTGAGGACGGTCAGGCGCACAGGATCGATGGGCGCGGAGAGCGGAGAGCGCATGATTTCAAGCTGATCGAGGCGGACCAGTTCCTGGCGGGGCCGCTCGGCGAACCAGGCGCGGGCCACGGTCATGGGCTCCAACGCTCCGCCAAAGCGCTTGCGGCTCTTGAGCGCCGACTTGGCAACGCCCCGGACGCGGCCGAAATCGCGCGTGAAAAAGCTCACGATCAGGTCGGCTTCATGCACCGGCCAAGTGCGTAAAACCACGGCTTCCGAGGTGAGCACGCTCATGCGTCTTTCATTTTCGCATTGCGGAGGGGACCCGGCCTCAGGCTACAATGGCTACAGAGGTTCCAAATGCCCACCGCAATGGTCACCTTCAACGGCCGCATCACCCTGCCCTCCCAAGTACGCAAACAGCTGGGACTCAAGACCGGCGACAATGTGGAATTTGTGGAAGTCGACAAGGGCCGGTTCGCCATTTGTCCCCCCACCCGATCGACAAGAGACGCGGATCAGTGCGAGTCGGCAGAGGAATTTGTTCCCGCCATGAAGTAGGCGAAGGGGACAATTCTCTAGCCGTTTACCGCGATCATCAATTTGTGAACGGAGAATGAACCGGTCTCAGTGAACCGGCTGATCTGAGCTGCGTGCCTTTTGACCCGAGAACTTCGCGGTCTGGGGCTTGATCGCCTGCGGCGCGGTCCTTGTTGCACGGCCCGCCCCTGCGCTCCGTGCATCCTCCCCAACGCAACTTCCCCTCCTACAGTTACGCTTTGCTTCGTCCTGCTTGTGGCGGGAATGGGGTTCGCAAGAGCGCGCCCATGCTGCGCTCTGAAAAAAGACCTGCGGTGGAGGGTTGAAGCCCTCCACCGCAGGTCTTTGGCGGGAAGCCGCGCCTCTATTTTGCGAGCTTGTCGAGATCCAGGTTGAGTTCGAGGACGTTGACCCTCGGCTCACCCAGCACGCCCAATTGACGTGAGGTGATGTGCTGCTCAATGAGTTGCTGGACCTGGGCTTCGCTCAGGTGACGGGCTTTGGCGACGCGAGGCGCCTGGAAGGTTGCGGCATCGGGGGTGATATCCGGATCGAGGCCCGAGCCGGAAGTAGTGACCAGATCGATGGGCACAGGCTTGCCGGGGTTTTCGGCGGCCAGCTTGTCGATGGAGCCCTGGATGCGGTCCACCAGAGTCTTGCTCGATTGGGCCAGGTTGGAGCCGCCGGAGGAACTGGCATCATAACCGCTCCCTGCAGCCGAAGGGCGCGGATGGAAGTAGCGGTCGGAGGTGAAGCTCTGCGCCAGCAGGGAGGAACCGATGACGGTGCCGTCCTTGAGGATCAGGCTGCCGGCGGCCTTATGCGGGAACACCACGCCGGCGATACCGGTGACCAGCAGTGGATAGCCCAGGCCCAGCAGGACCGTGGTGATGAGAGTAAAGCGGATTGAGGTCTTCCACACGGAATGCACGGTGAATCTCCTTTAAAACTACCCTCAGGGGCCAAAGCCCCGATTCTTGTCTGTCCCATGGATGGTCGGGCTAAAGCCCGTACCCTTCAATCACAGCGGGTTACGACGCAAGGTGCGCGAATACCAGAAGCATGTCGATGGCCTTGATTCCGATGAAGGGAATGATGATGCCGCCTACGCCATATACCAGCAGGTTGTTGCGCAGCAGCACATCGGCCGCCTTGGGCTCGTATTTGACGCCTTTGAGGGCCAGCGGAATCAGCGCCATGATGATGATCGCATTGAAGATCACCGCCGAGAGAATGGCTGAGTGGGGCGAGTACAGATGCATGATATTGAGCGCGTTGAGTACCGGGAAAACGCCGGCAAACATCGCGGGGATGATGGCGAAATACTTGGCCACGTCGTTGGCGATGGAGAAAGTGGTGAGTGCTCCGCGGGTCATGAGGAGCTGCTTGCCGATCTCGACAATCTCAATCAATTTGGTGGGATTGGAGTCGAGATCGACCATGTTGCCGGCTTCTTTTGCCGCCTGGGTGCCGGAGTTCATGGCCACGCCTACGTCGGCCTGGGCCAGCGCGGGCGCGTCATTGGTACCGTCGCCGGTCATGGCGACCAGCTTGCCCTTGGCCTGCTCGCGCTTGATGAGGTCCATCTTGTCTTTGGGCTTGGCCTCGGCGAGGAAGTCGTCGACGCCCGCTTCGCGGGCAATCACGGCCGCGGTCAGCGGGTTGTCGCCGGTGATCATGATGGTGCGGATGCCCATAGCGCGCAGGCGTGCCAGACGCTCCTTGAGGCCGCCCTTGACGATGTCCTTGAGGTAAATGACGCCCAGGGCCGTCGAGTTTTCGGCCACCACCAGCGGCGTACCGCCCAGGCGGGCAATCTCCTCGACGCTGTCACGAACCTTCTTGGGCAGCGACGAGCCCTGCTCTTCGAGGAAGCGGGTGATCGCGTCCACCGAGCCCTTGCGAATGCGCACGCCGGGCAGGTTCACGCCGCTCATGCGGGTTTGCGCCGTGAACGGGACGAACTCGGCGTGGATACCGCCCAGATCGCGCCCGCGCAGGTTGTACTTTTCCTTGGCCAAGACAACGATAGACCGGCCTTCGGGGGTTTCATCGGAGAGCGAGGAGAGTTGCGCCGCGTCGGCCAGCCGCTCGGCGCTGACGTCGGGGGCGGGCATGAACTCGGTTGCCTGGCGATTGCCCAGGGTGATGGTGCCGGTCTTGTCGAGCAGCAAGGTGTTTACGTCGCCTGCGGCTTCGACTGCACGGCCGCTCATGGCCAGCACGTTGTATTGGACCAGCCGATCCATGCCCGCGATGCCGATGGCGGAGAGCAATCCGCCGATGGTCGTGGGGATCAGGCAGACCAGCAAAGAGACCAGCACAAAGACGGTCTGCGGGGCTTTCGAGTAGATGGCGAAGGGCTGCAACGTGACCACGGCCAAAAGAAACACGATGGTGAGGCCGGAGAGCAGAATGCTCAGGGCGATCTCGTTGGGCGTCTTCTGGCGGGTGGCGCCTTCGACCAGGGCGATCATGCGATCGAGGAAGGTTTCGCCGGGGTTGGAAGTGATGCGGACCTTGATCCAGTCGGAGAGAACTTTGGTTCCTCCGGTGACAGCCGAACGGTCGCCGCCGGCCTCGCGGATCACGGGAGCCGACTCGCCGGTGATGGCCGACTCGTCGACCGAGGCAACGCCCTCGATGACCTCGCCGTCGCCGGCGATATAGTGATTGGCCTCGACGTAGATGACGTCGCCCAAGCGAAGTTCGCCGCTGGCGATTTCTTCAAAGCCGCCGTCCGCTTTATACCGCTTGGCAATGGTCTCGCCTTTGGCCTTGCGCAGCGTATCGGCCTGGGCCTTGCCGCGGCCCTCGGCCATGGCTTCGGCAAAGTTGGCGAACAGCACCGTGAACCACAGCCAGAGGGTGATCTGCAGGTTGAAGCCGAAGCCGGCGCGATGGTTGACCGTGTTGTCGATGAGCAGCGCAGTGGTGAGCACGCTGCCCACCTCCACCACAAACATCACCGGATTCTTGACCATCCAGCGGGGATCAAGTTTGCGCACCGAATCCCCGAGCGCCTGGACGATGATTTCCGTATTCCAAAGACTTTTCTTATGAGCCATGACAGTCCGTTTCGCCTTGTTCGAGTGCAGTGTCGGTACGGGCTATAGCAGAACCAGAGTTGGTGCATCCCGAAAGCAGTGTACCCAAGTCGACGCGACCATCAGGAAGCGGCGACCTCGCATTCACTGAGCAGGACCCAGGCACTCTGGTTCTGCTCTAGAAAAGCTGCCCGGCTTTGAGCAGCAAATGTTCCAGAATCGGTCCCAGGCTCAGTGCCGGGAAGAAGGTGAGCGCGCCCAGAATCAGAATCACGCCGATCAGCAGAATGGTGAACAGTGCCGTATTCACGGGGAAGGTTCCGGGCGAGGGCGGAACGCTCTTCTTCTGTGCCAGGTTGCCGGCCAGAGCCAGCACCGGAATCATCATCATCAGACGCCCGAAGAGCATGTCCCAGCCCAGCGCCACGTTATACCACCAGGTGTTGGCGTTGAGCCCGGCAAAGGCCGAGCCGTTATTGCCCGCGCCCGAGGTGAAGGCGTAGAGAATCTCGGTGAGCCCGTGCGGTCCCTGATTGGAAAGGCTGGAGAGGCCCATCTTGGGCGAGAGCACAAAGACAGCGGTCAGGTTGAGGATAATGAGCGGGAAGATGAGGCAGTAGAGCATGGACATTTTCACGTCGTACGATTCGATCTTCTTGCCGAGGTATTCCGGTGTGCGGCCCACCATGAGACCGGCGATGAAGACCGAGAGGACGACGAAGATGAGAATGCCGTAGAGGCCGGAACCCACTCCGCCGAAGACCACCTCGCCGAGCATGATGTTGGTAAGGACGACCAATCCGCCGATAGGCGTAAAGCTGTCGTGCATGCCGTTGACTGCTCCGCAACTGGCGTCTGTGGTGACAGTGGCAAACAGTGAGCTTTCGGCGATGCCGTTGCGCACCTCCTTGCCCTCCATGTTGCCGCCCGGTGCCGCAAGCGTGTGGGACTGAGCGGCCCCGTGAATGAGCGGATGCGGTTGCGACTCTGCCCAGTAAACGGTGGTGAATCCGGCCGCAAACAGGACGAACATGGCCGCCAAGACGGCCCATCCGTGGCCCGGCGAACCGGTCATGCGGCCCAGGGTATAGGTCAGCCCGGCGGGGATGATGAAGATGGACAAAATCTGCAGGAAGTTCGAAAACGGGGTGGGGTTCTCGAAGGGATGGGCGCTGTTGGCGTTGAAGAATCCGCCGCCGTTGGTGCCCAGCATCTTGATGGCTTCCTGCGAAGCGACGGGCCCTTGCCCGATGGTCTGCGTCTGCGCTGGCTGCTCAAGCGGATGGGCGGTCGTATAGGCATGGAAGTTCTGCGGAACGCCCTGGCCGACGAGGAGAAGCGCGTAAATCAGCGATCCCGGCAGCAGCACGTAGAGCAGGGTGCGCGTCATGTCCACCCAGAAGTTGCCGATCGTTCCGGAAGAAGTACGCTTGATGCCGCGCACCAGGGCGATGGCGACGACGATGCCCACGGCGGCCGAGAAGAAGTTGTGTGTCGCGAGGGCGGCCATCTCGGTGAGATAGCTCATGGTCGATTCGGGCGTGTACGACTGCCAGTTGGTGTTGGTAGTGAAACTGGCGGCCGTATTCCAGGCAAGATCAGGCCCTACTGCGGCAAGTCCCTGGGGATTGAAGGGCAGCAGATTTTGAAGCCGCTCAATGCCGTACGTGACCAACATGCTGACAGCCGAGAAGCCGAGCATGGCGAAAGCGTACTCGCGCCAGTTCATCTCCTCGCCGGATTTGACGCCGGAGAGTTTGTAGATGAGCCGTTCGATAGGCCGGAGCACCGGATCGAGCCAGGTGCGTTCCCCTTCCAGCACGCGGGCCAGATAGATGCCTACCGGGCGAACGCTGGCAAGGAGAATCAGGGAGAAAAGGGCAAACTGCAACCAACCGTTGGCGGACATGTCAGAACTTCTCCGGGAAAAGCAGGGTGAGGGCCAGGTAACCCAGCATCAGAACGGACAGAATCAGCGCAATGACGGTGATGATGTCGATTTGCATCGGGCTACCTCAGCTTCTGACATGCCTTGACGTACAAGAACGCCAGGGCGAAGAAAACTACCGTGAAGAGCAACATCGTCAAATCTTGCATCGCAGGTCTCACAGTTCCGGGAGCGGGTGTTGGAGAGGCTCGATGAAGAGAGCGCCGGACAAATTCCGGTGCTTCCATCGCGAGCCAAGCCATCAGCTCAAGAATCATTCTGGCTAACGTCTCGTTTGAGTATGCAAAGGATTATCTAAGTAAAACGTAAGGACTGGGGGAAGGACGGGGAAGACCTGGGGATTTGAGGCACAAGGGGACGGCCGGATCCCCTCGTGCAGACGAACTTTTGCGGGTGCTACTCTTCGCTGCCGGACCAGCCCTCGGGGACGAAACGGTAGCCCACCCAGGGCTCGGTCTGGATGTACTGCTTCCCTGTTTCGGCTTCGAGCTTTTTGCGCAACTGGCCGACGAAGACGCGCAGATACTCCGGCTGATGGGCCGACTGCGATCCCCACACGGCGGTCAGCAGCACTCGATGGGTCATCACTTTGCCTGCGTGGCGGGCCAGATGGAGCAGGAGGTCGAACTCCTTGGGGGTCAAGTGAATGGGTTTGCCTTGCACAGTGATCGAATGGGCTTCCGCATCCAGTACGAAATCGCCGGCCTCGATGGCGGCGGTGGTGCGTTCGGGAGCGCGGCGCAGATGGGCGCGGACGCGGGCTAGCAGCTCCTGAATGCTGAAGGGCTTGGTGACGTAGTCGTCCGCGCCGGCGTCCAGGGCCTCGACTTTGGAGCGCTCGTGGTCGCGGACGGAGAGAACCAGGATGGGGATTGCGGATTTGGCGCGAATCGCGCGACAGACCTCGACACCGCTCAAGCCGGGCATCATCAGGTCGGTGATCGCCAGGTCGGGCGGCCAGTCGTGGAAGACCTGCAGGCCCTCCTCCGGATCGTTGGCGGTGCGGACATCAAAGCCCTGCGCGGCGAGCGCGGCGCGCAGGACACGGGTAATCTGCGGTTCATCGTCAATGATCAGAATGCGTCCGGGCATTTTCGTTCTTCGTCTTTCTTCTTTCAGGGGAAGATTACATCATCGGGGCGGAGCCGTATGATTCCCGTGGTGACGATTATGGGATCGGCTTCTTCTTGGCATCGTGCTGTTCGCTGGTTCGGAGCCACGCTGGTGGCGTCGGCTGCTACCGTGTCGCTGGTCGGTCTGGGAGCCAATTCAACCACGGCGGGCATGGTTTTTCTGGTACTCGTGGTGTGGTTTGCCGCGCAGGCCGGAATTGCTCTTTCTCTCTCTATCGCAGTTCTCTGCGCTGTGTCGTTCGACTACTTCTTTCTGGTTCCGATCCATACCCTGAGAATCACCGGTGCGCAGCAATGGGTAGCCATGATTTCATTTCTGGCAAGTTCCGTGGTTGTCGGGCGGCTTGCAGAGCGGGCGCGGATTCAGGCGCGGCAGGCGGAGCAGCGCCGCGAAGACGTGGAACGCCTGTACGAACTTTCGCAGCAGATGATGCTGCAGGAGGACGCCGCCGGCCTGGTACGCGACCTGCCGCGCATGATCGACCGCATCTTTGCACTGCAAGGGGTGGTTCTCTACGTTCGCGACCAGGATCAGTTTTACTCCTCAACCACCGACTTGCCCATGAGCATCCAGGCCAGCCTGCGGGCCATGACCCACGCCCAGAATCCGACGCTGGCGATCCCGGGAGGCTTTACGGTGATGACGCTGATGCTGGGCTTGCGGCCGGTGGGGGCCTTGGGCATGAGGCCGGCGCTGCTTTCGCGCGAAGTGGCCACGGCGGTCAGCGCGCAGGTGGCTATCGCGCTCACCCGCGCCACCGCTATTGAGGCTTCTGCCCGCATGGAAGCGGCCCGCGAGGGAGAGCGACTGCGGGCCGCGCTGATCGATTCGTTAACGCACGAATTGCGCACACCTTTGACCGCCATCCGGGCGGCGGCCACCACACTGCTTCAAGGCGATGGGCTGGACGACGCAGGGCGGTTGGACATGGCTGCAATTGTGGACGAGGAAAGCTCGCGGCTGGATGCGTTGATCGGCGAAGCCGTCGAAATGGCCGAGATCGACGCCAATGTGGTGCAAGTGCACCTGGCACCGCAACACGCCCGCGCCCTGCTTGAGCAGGCAGTCGAGGAGTCGCGAAAGGTGCTGGCCGGGCGCCGGGTGGTGATCGCTGTCGAAGAACCGGAGAATCCCGACAAGCCTGCCTGGTTCGATCCCCATCTACTGGGCCGGGTGCTGCGTCACCTGTTGGAGAATGCGGCACGCTTTACCCCGCCTGGAGGCCGGATTCTGCTGGCCAGCAGGCGGGAGGAAAAGCGCCTGGAGTTTCGCGTCGAGGACGACGGGCCGGGAATCGATGCCGCCGACGTGCCCTTCATCTTCGAGAAGTTCTACCGGGGCAAGAAAGGCGCAGGCAAGTGGAAAGGCACAGGGATGGGATTGGCCATTACACGGGCAATCCTGGCCGTGCACGGCGGGGGAATCGAAGTGATGAACGGGGCGGGTCAAGGTGCCCGCTTTCGATTCTGGGTGCCGCTGGTCGAAAAAGAGCCGACAGGCGCGAGCGCAAATTTGGAAGAGCCCGGCGACCCGGGCTTGCGCTAATGGCTCGATAGTGTTGGTGGCCTCCCATAATTTGTCGCAAAGGCAACGACGCGGATTGACGGACGGCGGCAATTCAGCGGAATTAGATGACGACGCTCAGGGAGTATTTGGAAGTTGATCCTGTTGCGGGTATCGCACCGCTGAGGAAGCCGCCCGAGGAATACCGGACCGTGCCAGTTGGATCGACTGTACTTCCCGTTGTTCCCGTCGACGCACTGTTCATTTGAACGGCGTACATTCCGGTGACTGAGTTCTTGACCGTGGAGGATGCTGCAGGGATGACCCAGGAATAGGGCACATTGACTGTGCAGGTAGCCGTGGAGCCGCTTACCGTGGCGGTTGTATATGCCTGCTCATACCAGTAGGCGTACGCGAAAGTCGTCTCGTTTTCGGACATGGCGGTTAAATTGGCCCCGCAATTGACTGAGCCGTTCTTGGGCAATGCGGTCTTGAGGGTTATGGTCAGTGTCACTTCTACTGTGCCGGTTGTAGGAGTTGTGGAGGAGGCATCGGGGACTGCGCGAACAAGCGGCTCGAACTCCCCGGTCTCGGGGTTCTGAAAACCGAGGATCTTCTTGTGCAGAGAACTGGCGTTGCCGGACTGTGCCGCTGAGGACGGCGACCCAGCAAGCGTAACGCCAAGGGCGATGGCGGCGATGGCGGCGAGAGAGAAAATGCGCATGAGGGTTCCCTTCAGGCGAGATTTTGATGGCGCCAGTTTACACCAGTGCAGATTGCATCTATACATCGGGATCGAATTAAAAAACGGAGAAACGTAACTCAGCCAGGAACAGGCCCTACCGCGGCTCCTGACTCCAGTCGCAGGAGCTTTCGCGGCGCTGTTCGGAGCTCTCCGCGGCCCACTCCAGCAGGCGCGCCGCCCGCCAAGCTTCAAGAGCGCTGACAGGTGCGGGCCCTTTGCCCAGCAGTGCATCGCGCACTCCGGCGTAAAACAGGCGGTAGTCGCCAGGGATGGATGCAACGGGGCGCGTGACCATGCCGCCGTCCACGTCGACGCACAGAGTTCCCCAGTCGGCGGTCGGCTCCTGTCCCCAGGCCGGATCGGCGATGCTCGTGACCTTGTTGAGGGCGGCTTCCTGCGGGTCCAGGCCCCACTTCCAATAATTTCCCTTCGTTCCGCGCAGGTGGTAGCGGGGCCGCGCCAGAGCCGAGAGGCAGTTGGCGCCAAGGGTGACTGAAAAGTCCGGATAATGCAGTCGCGCGCTGAAGGAGTCGTTCGAGCCTTTGCCATCGCGCTCGCGCCTGACTTCGGCACCCACCGCCTCGGGCTTGCCGAAGAGTACCAGAGCCTGGTCGGCGAGATGACTTCCAAGGTCCAGCAAAAGGCCGCCACCCAGCGCCGGATCTTCCTTCCATGCGCCGGTTTTGGGGATGGGCCGCCAGCGGTCGAAACGGGATTCCAGGTGCACAATGCGCCCGGTTGAACCTTCATGTATCACTTTATGAAGCGTCTGGAAGTCGCTGTCCCACCGTCTGTTATGGAATGGCACAAGGACCAGGTTGCGGACCGCTGCAAGCTTCATCAGTTCGGCGATTTCAGCCGAGGCGACGGCCATCGGCTTGTCGACCACGACGTTTTTGCCAGCTTCAAGGATCTGCCTGGCGACCTGGAAGTGGCTTCCGCTGGGGGTTGCGACCACCAGCAGGCCCAGTGAGGCGTCGGCGAGCATGTCTTCGAGAGAGCGATAGGTGGTAATGCCGGGATAGCGTTGGACGGCGTTGTCTGTGTTGCGCT